>Ga0209365_1000127_pt1 | contig 12905 bp, 4 predicted proteins | sample WorMetimpBELIZE2_FD_187389 | JGI IMG/M metagenome (GOLD analysis project Ga0209365, IMG submission 187389) | Marine gutless worms symbiont microbial communities from Max Planck institute for Marine Microbiology, Germany - Olavius imperfectus... | ecosystem: Host-associated > Annelida > Digestive...
GTTTGTTTTTTGCGATTAATTTAAAGATTAAAATTTTTAATCGCGAGATTAATCGCGATTAAAATTTCTAATCGTCGTGCAGCCCTACTGATAACAAATACAGCATCAGAAATAAGACACATCAACAGCTCAACAAATGCACTCAAAACATTACCAGTACAATTACATCAGCAGCAGACTGCTGAAAATGAGTCTGTTAAGGAGCACTGGCTATTTTCCGAAAAGAGGAGGAGTTTTTAATTGCTTTTTTCGCATGCTAACCAGTGATTAGAGCCAGCCACAGTGAGCATACTGGCAGTTAATTGCTATATAATGAGAGCATTTGTGACTAAATGTAGTTTACTAACATGCACAAAGTTTGCATACTTGACTGACAGTTTTAGTTCAGTGTCTTTGCAAGTGTGAAAGACAGACAGATTGATGGACAGAGACAGATTGACTGAGTATGGAAAAAAGGACAGAAATGCTAAAACAAAAATAATTTACACCGTCAGTACCTGCAGCGTGGCCTGGTGACGGTGTGTAGCGATTACGCATGTCTGAAGACGTTGCATTGACAGTAATCGCTGGCACAGTTGGCGACATCACTGACACTGACACTGGCGACAGTTCACGTGGTGACAGTTGAAGCGGCGATGCTGACACTGACTGCTGTCGTGGCGGTGATGACAGCACTGGTCTTGCTGCGGCGTGGTACTGCTGCTGAGCGGCATGGTACTGCTGGTGGTATGATGGAGACGCTAGTGAAGACAGCGGCATCAGCGGCGGTGAGTAACTAATGACCTGTGATCCACTTGACATGTTAGTTAATTGACTGTGGTGGATGTCTCGTGAGTTCAATGTTCCAGTGCGCGGTGAAGCACCAACCGACACTGTCCTGGAGCTCGTCGATCTGCGTACAATTTACAGCCAAACATACATACATCTAAATCAACACTGCTTTACAACCTTTGAACTTCTGAAAGGATACATTTGATATTTAAATGTTTGTGGAACCTTCATGATGTCACTATTGAGATATCATCAAATATCTGCTACACAACATAAGCATCGATTAGAATTCAAAAATAGACCAGTAACTCAGCTTAATGACAGTAAGACGCTATAAACCTGTTGCTAGGGTTCCATAGACGTTCCTCACTTTTAGGTAACATTTGAAGACACTACGGTTTGAATAGGGCTGATTCAGGGTTGTGGTCTCGGTCTTGATGTCTCGGTCTCGATATGTACCACCGTCTCATCTCGGCTGGCACAGCCAACATCTTGGTCTTGGGAGGCTGACATCTTGGTCTCCGCCATTTACAACTCATGCCTAAGACGAGTAGTACGTACTACGTATGCACGTAGTAAACTGATATATTTATGCTATGTGTGTAGAGTTACACGTTGCAAACCTATAGTTACTATTCACATTAACACGTCAGGAGGTAATGAACGGGAAAAACAGGCCTAATTGCATTACTGCAATCAGTACAATGTGTATTTTAACGTCTCAGTCACATCTCGAGAAGTAACAACATCTCATCTCGGTCTTGAGCTTCAACGTATTGTGCCCATACCAGGCTGTGGTGGATTGTGAATGTAGCTTTTTTTGCGCTGTGTATAAATATTCTTACTTACTTACTTACTTACTTACTTACTTACTTACAAAGAAAGCACTTAATGTTTTCTCTACCTGTCTTCTTCATAAACTCCCATCAACTACTCGTAACTGATTACTCATTTCTGTTGCAGTGCAATAACTGGACTTGTGCCAAGTGTCAGCACGTTAGGGCTTACCGCTGAAACGGAGGACGCTTGACTCCATTCTCTCGAACATACTCTGATAACTGTTTCTGTGTTCTTCCACAGTATCTGCACACACACACACACACTAGATCAATATAACATACATGGCAAATGCACTAAATTGCTACATTCAATCACATCGCTCAGCTAGCCAATGATGATCCTATACATCAATCCATTCCACTTGATACAGACGTGTACGTTGGTTGTCTCAATGGTCAGAATTGGAAGCATCAACGAGGCCGTCCGAGGAAGAAATGGTTGGACCTCCTGTGTGAAGACATTGGGTATCCATCTGCTGATCACTGGATGAAGGTCATCTGTTGTGGTCATAGTGTGGGAAAGATGCTACAGCACCTGCTGGCTACACAGGTACGATGATGGTGATGCACTACAGTAGCTAATGGACTCAAGCAGTATATATACTCAGTGATGTTGTTACTGTTTTGTAAAGACAGCTTAAATGTGCTGATGACCAACTGACCTTTAAAACAAAGGGATGGTTTCCAAGGTCGACGGAAGGCACCAAAGAATGACCGAAAGACTGAATCGGAATAATGTCGAAATGCTTAAACAGATGGACTAATGTGGTTATTGGTAAACACATTCTCTCAACCTGGAATACGATGCCTTAAAAAGAAATCCAGCATATCAAAGAATAATATTACATTCTCTGTAATGTTAATACATACTCAGAACTTTCTGTATTCACAGGACGTGAAAACAGCAGAATAACTGAAACTGAAATTTCTGATGGTAAGTTGCCTATGACTCCGTTCATGCCACTTGACTATTGCTGAGCACTACTACTACAAATATTCAACATAAATGCCAATAAATGAATGAGTGAATAAACCAATCAACCTGTTCATTTGTCAGACACCTCTTAAAATTACACTTTACAGAGCCTACTGCTACATATGAGCACTTTCAAAAAGCCAAAACTTTGAAACCCTACTTTAGATTCTTTAAAGCTAAACTCTGACTCTGCAGTCAAAAAGCCAGGCTGTTCCAGACAGTTGGAGCTAATGTTCTGAAGCTGGGTCGTCAGCGATCACTAGAGCCTTTGAGTCAAATGTTTACATATACTACTGCTGTAGCCACTTGACAATGTCACCATTCTGTGACAACATCACACTGCCTAAAACACTGTCAAAGTCATTCTGGGGCTCTGGGACAAGTTGTCCTACACAGTGTACTAAACCTACTTCTGTAAGAACACACTTATAGTCATTCACAGTTACAATCGAAGGAGGACTATTTGACTGTAAGTAAGTAAGAATATTTCTAAGGCGCGAGAAAACAATGTGTCACAATGTCATCCTAAACAATGAATAACTTGTTGTATAGGACAGTGACCACACAAGAAGGTATTTTAGACCCTTCAACATCAGATGAAGTGTCAATATACCGAGTAATGCTGACTGTTTGTAGGCAAGAACTGTAACAATAGCTGTATCACAGAGCGAATGAAGATTAGTTCTTGCCTGAAAGACGAGCCTCGGGTCATAACGGCACCACTGCGGCGAGGCAGATGCTTCACCGACTGACAGCGAAAGAACGCATGATTTTCCAGACAGACCTTCCAGAAATTCTTACATATGTCACGGGTGGCAAAGTAAAACTCGACCGTGTCTTTGTAATATCCCTACACACAGAGATTGTGTACACTACACTTAGTGTGGAATATTAAACTATCACTACTAACTGTTCACCTAACTCACCAATAATACAAGATAACTGCTGCAAGTAGTCAAAAAACTCTCCCCTAAATCAGTGAATGGACGCACATATATTTTTACTAACACGTTAATATGATTTACATCATTTCCAATTTACTATTTCTAAGCATTAAATGTGATTATTAATATTACATAGCTAGAAATGCATCAAAAATATATACATGACTACCAACATCTGGAACAGAACACTAAAACACTAAACTGCATTGATTAAGTACAAACTGCAGCACAAAGACGCTATGTCAACAACTAGAGTTTTCAACATACATATCCCTCAGGATGCAGTTTGATGAGAAATCTTCTGCGCTTGAAACTCAACTTTCGTATCTTGGCCCACGAGAACGTGTTGATGCGGACCAGGTTTTGAAAGACAACGATTCCCATGTGAGCGACGGACAGATAGAGAGACGCGGCATCATGATCCTAACAACGTTACATACATGATGCTTTAATATAATACTCAAATAAGTGTGATAAATTTTACATAATACAGAAATAAGTCTCTTAACATCAGTAATGCTGATAGTGAATCAAAACACAAAATAAGTAATGTGTGACTGTATAGTCAAAGACAGCATTACCACAGTCTGCAGACAGCATTACCTTGGCGGGATACAGACGCATTCCATAGTGTTCTATCTTACGAGCAATGTCCAGCAAGTTAAGGTCGGCATCGGCGGGACTCTGTCCGCTACAATTACACCATTTGACAAACTTCATTTCAAAATTATCACCACAGAATATTTTGTCCATGACATTCAAAGGCCAACTTCACTTATTTTGATAAATATTGCAGCAAATTTACGATGAAGCTTTTGCAGGAAACTGCAAATCATTTGAAGCAGAAAGTAGCTAACATTTCGCAGAAGAAAATTTCATTTTCGAAATTGCAAAAATACAGTAAAATTCAGGACTTTTAGCAGACGTCTTGACTGTACCTGCACTGAATAGCAAAAATAGTATATTTTTTGGCAAAAAACCCTTTAAAGCCTGTACACAATGACACTAGATATGCCTGACTTCAACTGACACTGTCCATGACATGTCTGATGAAGCTATCAATTACTTCACTCATCTACAGTCAAACTCTTACAAATGTTCGCGGTGATGTCCCATGATCTTCATTTCCAGTTCGTCAGTCTGTCGAGGCAGCAGTTTCATTGACTTGAGGTAGACTGGACTGTAGCCAAACTCAGCTTCAGCATAGTCGCCACATTCAGCTGTCAGTCACAATGCAGACATTCGGTAATGTCTCACCACAATACTCTACTTTGTCAGTAAAATGTTACCTGCATTTCTATTCGGGTCGTGAGACTACGGCGCTTTGTGATGCTCTGCAAAATAGCGCTGTATAGAAATAGTCTTACTTACTTACTTACTTACTTACTTATCATGCATCATTAGCCAAATACTGTAACTGCATTGCAAAGTTTGACTGACGTGTTGCCTGTCTGTGATGCGAGTCTAGTGTAACAAAATAACTGAAGGTAAGATCCCGTGGCATGTGGCTTTCACTAAAAAGTATCAAAATGTCTCCGTTTTTAGCATGGTAAGTTTGACGGTGAAATTCGAAGAAGTTCCCTCGACTGAAGGGCTCAAACTAGTGTGCGTGGTTTTCAATTGCTTTGCAGCACTATATCTCAGAAATGGTTTAAGATAGAGCTTATATTATAATCAAACACTAATAGGACATGTAAGGGTTTTTTATTGGTGCAAAGTCGATGCCATTGAATGACCTTGAGCAGTCTAAACTCACATGCAATAAGCAATTTGCTACAGGTGCAAAGCTCACGTTAGTACTACTGCAATACTTAAGTTGTCTACTCAAGAAATGCATCGTCTATGTCATAACTGCTAATCTGAAGGTGATCTGATAACCAAGGTGACCACTTTCGAGAGCACATCATATTTACTTGTCCAGTTGGGCAGGCAAACACTCATTGATGTACTGGTTAACGCTATGGTCAGCAGTCATTGCTGCATGGTGGGATGTGGGGAGGGAGTTATCTCTCCAGTAGGAACGGGGTCTGTGGAGAGAACTGTGCCCCTCCCCAGAAAATTTTTGAATTTTTTTTTATTGGAAATGGTACATTTTGGTACATTTCACATAGAGCAGCAGCCAGAAGAGTTGCCTGTGCCAGCTGGTGGCAGACAGCCTGTACAGACTGCTGTGTTTACAAAAACAACTACAGTACAGTAATTCAGTAAGTGAACTTTCTATTATAGCATTTTTTTAAATTTTCAACTAATGTTTACTTAAATGAGCTGATATCAACAGAGTTATTACCGAGCAACCACCAGAGAACTGGAGAAGAGGTCAAAGTTGACTGCATACCACTGGTCATGCAGCATAAATGATGATCTATCCTCTTTTGGCATGGAGCTGTCTGAAGCTAAAAAAACAGCTCAGAATTGGCCTTTATGCAGGACATTAGCAAAGCAGTGCTGTGCATCCGAAGTGGTGCATGCTCGTCGCTCACACTGCCTTAGACTACCCTAAGCACAAGTGTTGTACGTAAGCAAAATACCCACCTATAGAAAATAATAAGCACAACAGAATAGAATGCTAGTGATATAGACCTTGGACTATGTATGAAGCTAGCAAGATAGCAGTGTGCTCATGACATGGTAACACTCCACTGGACAGATCACGCTTGACTTGCAGTGCAAACAAATACCTACAAGTGACAAAGGTCACAATGTGACTACAGATCAAATCACAACACACTAACACACGTCACACTGTGATTCAACAACAAATGCAGAACTAATTATACTGTGGGGCACAAAAAACGTGCCACTTTATTTTCGACTATAACTCTCGTGTTTTTTAGTTGATTTGAGAAAGACGTCTCCATTGTGACCTGATAATCTTCCACCTAAAAAGACATGAGTTATTACTTGCTGAACTTTGACACTGAATTTGAACTTTGGACTATCACTAACACACAGTATAAAGTTCTTCAATACTTAAATAGAAAATTTAAAAACTGCAAAAGTACACAAACTACATAATGGAGTATGGTACCGTGTCTGTTCGTCCTCGAGCATGCCAGGATCTGGTGTGTAGAACTTGACAACGAAACGTAAGTCCAACTTCCGCCGAGACAACTGCTTCAAGATCGGCTTTTCCCGATCCAACCAACACTGTCACCACAAAATCACCTCGTCACGTGAGGAATAACGATAAGAAGATTTTGCACAGTGTGATGACCATAGCATAAGAGCTGGTCATCTTTTTTGGCACTTTGAGCCAGCAGCGGTTAAACCCAGTTAAGCCAGAATACCATGATACCACCCATGTCAGCCGGATGGCTAGCTCAGTTAACAGCCAGAGCCTTTAACAGACTAGGCCAGTATGCCAACAGTCCTAGTTACAGTGCCTACTGTTACGCATAACTCACCATTTCTTCCCTGGTAATGGTACAAAAACCATCGCCAGTACTCATCTGTGCCTAACCACTGAGAGATGGCCAGACCCAGTGAACCGGAGTGGCTGGTTAAACTGAGTTAAATTTTAAGTGACCCAGATATGAACTCCTACTGCGGTCATCCATCCCAGTACTAACCAAGCCCTGTGAACAGCAACTACATGTATGTTGGTTGGTGTGATCAATGCTGCTACCAATATGCCAAACCACACCACATGACATACAAATAACCACGTCATGGTATACTGACATCTGCCACATATGTGCAGTTGTCTTCATTTGTCAATCAAATACATCATCACATAACAGTGTATCAGTTACCTTGTCATCCATTAGAACATTAAACAAAGACCTTCTGTGTCCATAACATGTGACCTCCAATCATGGGCAGTGAATGACAGATATCAGTGATGTTAAGAACTGCTGCAAGCAATCAATCTAGCTAAATGGGAGTACTTAACTAAACTAGTAATCAGTCATAACAGTTTTCTAGAGGATGTCCAATCAAGCTCTGAACGGCAGCGTTGATACATAGGCAAGGAGTAGTGTGCACAGGGTGAGTGCCCATCACATCAACTAGGAATCTAAAGTAGCCACGTGACCTCCAAGCTGGTCTGGTGTGTTAAATCTGAGTAGAGAAAGTGGGTAAATATACACTATCATGAATAGCTTCCAGTCAAACATTACAGACAAACTGGGCAGCCCAAAGAGTAGTTTTAAACAGCTCTGTGTCCCCACTGGTTGAAATAATACCACAGAACACTACAGCAATTGGACTTGATGTCAGTCAATTTGTACATTAGACTGACTGACTGAGTTCATATTTCAGCAGCAGCAGCAGACTTCATCACTCATCAGCTCAGCTCACTATGTCACACCGAACAGACATCAGCCAGAGCAGCGGCTGACAGTCTGGCCATAGCAGCATGGCCTTGTAGTCCCACATTGCAGCATGGCCTAACGTGGTTAATGCATCCCACATACACTGCACAGCTGATTACTGCAGGTCTGGCTAATATCATGCTCAAACTATGATTAACCAAAAACATAGCGTTTTTGGCATGTAGAAAGTATTACTTGCTTTATAAGGATTATGCACAAAAAGACAGCATAGACTCATGTGCTTCTTGTAATGCAAGAATGCTGCAGGCACACTGTAACAGGTACAAAGCAGGAAAAGCAAAGGTAAAGCAGAGCACTTGTATAGCGCCTTGCATGGTATACAAACCACCTTAAAGCGCTCAGGCATGGATCACACAGCTTTTAACCTGCAAAGAACACCATGCCTGCCTTTACCTCGTAAGCGTTCACCAGATGGCACCTTCACTGAATGTCGTGGCGGATGAAAGGCTGAGTTGGCCTGGTTGGTTGACCTATAGCGGACGTCTTACCCACATAAGTGGTCACCCATCAGCTACAGGTTGAGCGCAGAATGGCGAAAGAACGCTGGCCAGAGACTGACGTTCTACCCCTGAGCCAGTAGAGTTTATCACCCCACTCAAAATTTATAGCTCATTTTGGTCCTCCCAGCTAATCACTTGACAGGTAACAGCAAAACTGAACCAAGCTTCAACCAAGTACAGTTATCAACATAAAACCTAAACAATGACTAAAGTAAACTACATATTCTACAGCTTCTGGAACCCGCTGAATTAGCGAATTTGTACTCACACTGATGCCATGAACATTTGTATACTCCAGATCAAAGTAGTCTGACTCCAGCAGATCCAACTTCTGTACCACATTGTTAAATAATACCTGACCGACACTCTTCACCTGTATTAACACAAAAACAGATACTGATGACAAGGTAAATTGAAAAACATCGTGTAACAAACGGTTTTGTTGAACAATGTCTTCAGAAATGTTACATTATAAGTTCATAAGTTAAACAGTTTGTCTGCTTACGTGATAGTAACCGGCAGCTAACAGGTAAAAAAACGCAAAAAGTAATATGTTTTAGCTAAGGTCCACAGGTGCGAGTAAAAGAGCCGCTTTAAGATGACGTTTAAAACAACTGGTGGCCGACAGTACGTTAAGGACTGTAGGTTGTAGGTTATCATTTAATTCTTCCACTTCTCCAGTTACTATTAGCAATAAGCAACATTATATATAAATCAATAAATAGGTCACTAGGTCACTTGACCTACAAAAAAGAAGTACAGTTTCTACGAGATGTTGAAAACTGGGATTAGTTTAAATGTAAACGACTGATACGACTTCATTTACCAGTGAAACTGATATATGATTTACTGAGTCACCTCTCTCTTTTCAAGACTTTCCAGGTAAGAGGCCAATATAAGATGCTGACCTCAGCCAATAAGAGCATTTTCAGGTTGCATCTATGTCAGAGAATGGCATGCCAGCACATTAAGGCCGTAACTGACAACCGGTTAGGATGTTGCAATTAATTTATGTTTCTCCATCACTGCAATGCCAGGAAGGAAGCAGTGCAACTAACTTAACAGCCAGTCATCAGCACCAGCTCTCGAAGACTCAACCATCAGTAATACAGAGGTGTGCAGATCTCCATATATTCCTTCCAACAGAAAATATAGATGACGGGGCTACCAGATGATAAAATAGTACTGTATAGTCGTTACGACACAGAACACAGTGGTCACAGCACACGAATTCAATGCGACGCACAGTAAAAAAATAGCACTGAAATAACACTACTTGCAAGGAACACTAGCATCACCTAGTAATACATTCGGTTGTGGTGCATTTGACCAGTATTTGAATTTCAGAAAAACAAAAGGCGGGGTCTGAGAGATTTTAATTCCCCAAGTAGAAGCAGAGACAGAGTCCCTCATCAGTGGATCGCTTAAGAGGGAGTGGAACACCCAACAAGTACCCCCCACCCCGCAAACTCGAGCAGTGGATTGAGTCCGTCACTGGATCGATCCGCTCACCTCACGGGGCGCACCAGTCAACAAGGTGTACTATCTCTATTTGTTACAGAACATACAGATCGACCATCCGGGGAGGGGGAGTGGGTGCCCCCCAAGACACGTGTAGACAGACAGACTGTCAGATGTTCCACGATCAGTCTGTCCGCACATCGCAGACTCCACTGATAACGATGCTTCCACTCGCTCGACGTCATGACGTAACGGCATTATCACCCGTTACCAGCAAAAGCATCTTCATTCAGTGCCTTCTCAGACTTAGCACGGGGAACGCATAGATTGAAGGCCGTGCACACAGGGCCGCTTACCAGCAGAATCGGTAGAACGGCTCTATCATTTTGTCACAAAGCACGTACCGAACAGACGCACATCAGTCAGAATTTCGACTGCCAACACCAGACTTGCATAGCATAGCACAGCAAAACAAGTACCAGGTCTTTAGAACAAACATGAGCCGAACGTTGCACACAGCAAATTACTTGTTTGATTACTGATGATTGCACATGCACTGTGAACGTTCGAAGTCTTTCAAAGTCAATTACTTTTGCACAAATTGATAGCCTGTATAGAATTAATTGTTATCTAAGCTCTATCTCGCACAATTTCTGACTTCTGAGATACAACACAGCGAAGAACTCTACCCAAGTTTGAGCCCCCAACTGAGGAGACCCATATGAATTTCGTCATCGAACTTACTGTGCTAAAAGCTGACGTTTACCGTAAATACTTTTCAGTAATCAGTGAAAACTGCATGATCCTAGCTGCAGCCGTTTTGTCACAATACACTCGTGTCACAGTGAGATGTCCTGCACTTTCCAACTCATATAGATGGTGAGAAGGATTTGTGGTAAAGGTGGGTTTTAAAAACTTCCCTTGGCTACTCAATTACTCAATGAATATCCTCAGTGGTGTAGACCTAGAAATATCAGTGCCGTATAACAACAAAACGTGGACTGTCAACGGTACAACACTAACATTTTTATTTCAACAGTGAGTTAACGGCGCTTGGAGCCATAATCCAGTGGTATGTATAGCCATTGACATCTAGTAGGTGCTGTGCTGGTACTAGATGTCCATGGTATAGCCCGTTGTCCCAGGACTACACCCTGGCCTGAATGTCCTGCACTTTCCCACTCAACGCGCAGCAGCATCTGAGTATTGAGTGCATCAGTTGTACGGCGTTATGGCACTGTAGCATGTTATTAGCCAGCCCACGGGCGGCGTAATGGGGAGGCGAGAAGGATGAGTACAACGCGCACCTGTGGGAAATGAGCCCAGCACGCAACCGCACTGCAGCAGATCCATCCCAACAGTGCTCGGTCTATCGTTATTTCTATTTCTACGCCTTCAGTGTCGTCGTACTCTATCATCTAACCTCAAACTCCTACAGTATCTCGTTGTACTAGTATCAAATCAACGCACTTGCTCACAAATACTCTAAGCATACTTTTAATTCTAGTTTTACTTGCATTTATTATATTTCTACCTCTATGGCAAATCAAATACAAATCTGATATTCCTGCTGTGGCAATGGACTTTTAGTCGATTTAGCCTAGTGGTAGAAGCGCTGGTGTCAATCAATGGACATCTAAATACTAGCACCTATTATCTACAACTCCATGGTCGATCAAAGTAATTGATGTATGCAGAGCCCAGTATGTACTGGCTGGGTTTACTGTGTCCGGCGTTCAAGTCATGGTTGCAGAAATTTATTTCGGGGGGGGGAGGGTGTAACCATCCACTCAGATCTACAGCCTGATCATCACTCTATAGGTTGGTAGGCGCGAATACGTGAATACGTACCGGCAATGGTCTTTGAGTCATAATCAGAGCTTACCAGGATTGCTTGCATGCTGGCCTAATCAGTTAAAGACGCTGGCTGTTAACTGAGCCGGCCATCCGGCTGACGTGGGTGGTATGCTGGCTTCACTGAGTTTAACCATCGCCTATTCTAAAGTCTAAACGGGATGACTAGGCACCCACGCATCCGGACCTTAGCTGATCTACTTTTTTAGTCAAAATGAGTAGACTTCAACGTCTACAAGCATGCTTAAGAGACGAGTGTTGACCAGGCAATATACGCTATAGCACTGTACAGACAACCGCAGACATGAGAACTTAACCTCAAGACAAACTGGTCCAAATTAAGAAAAAATGCGCAGAAATATACAGCAACAGCGTTGTCTAACTGGCGTTGTCAGAACTGCTTAAACATACCATTACAATCAATCAAATATTCGTTTATTAATAGGCATGACATAACGCAGGCCAGTGAACAATTCAGCACATGTTCTGATAACATTTCTTATCCTTGAGACAATTGATCAGTGATCAAACACTGTCAATTGAGTCAGAGATGCAACACTGCATCTTTAGCTAAACAGCACACACCTTGATCTCTTGCAGTATTCAACTTTCACACTTCAGTCACTGTCAACTGTCATATTTGCTTTTTTCACAAACGGGGTTGGAAAAATCATGATTTTTAAAAATAAAAAAATATAATTTCTTAACATTTAAATTAGATTTTTTGAAAATTTAAATGAGATTTTTAAATATTTATGTAAAAGATATTTAATATTATCAGTTGGTGTTTTATCTAGACATTCATAAATACTTTTTATGAGCAGCCAACACGCAGGAATGTTGCAAATTTGCTTTATCATTGTGATAGAATAATTAAGTGGAAAGATATCAAATTGTTACTAATAGAGCAGATTTATGCTGAATTAAGTTTTTCAATGATTTGTAAAGTATAGTATCATGCCTGAGAGAAAAGTGTGTGCCTAATACTGCTTATACAGTTACATGATGATACAATATCAAGAACAACTGCAACAGGATTAGTAGTGCGGCAATGACCTAGCAATGACACCATGGCACCGACTAACTAGTAACTAACTTTGAGAATTTATAAACTCATAAAATGTTCTGTGCAAAGTGCTTTACTGCTATTTCATATATCAAAAAACGGAAATGGAAATACAATGAAATATGTTGAGCATTTTTAAACAGTGTACGTGCTAGTGTTT
>Ga0209365_1000128_pt1 | contig 12897 bp, 8 predicted proteins | sample WorMetimpBELIZE2_FD_187389 | JGI IMG/M metagenome (GOLD analysis project Ga0209365, IMG submission 187389) | Marine gutless worms symbiont microbial communities from Max Planck institute for Marine Microbiology, Germany - Olavius imperfectus... | ecosystem: Host-associated > Annelida > Digestive...
GTTTATACGTGCAAAATGCCGCGCCGGGCTTAGTCACCAAGGAGCTGACCCACGGACGGAGTTGTGCGCGGTACTCGACTCAGTGCAATGCTAGATCGTCTAGTCTAACGTTGCAGACACAATAGTTAGTGAATATTGTGAACAGGTCGAGCAAGAGCAGATAATTCAACGTACACGCTGGTGGCAGAACAGGGACGTGGCGCCGCCGACAAAGAGGTCTTCAACAAGATCCGTGAAAACATGATGCAGCGTGCCATTCAAACAATCCAGGATGAACGCGACCAAGATAAAATTCATCAGCAGATTCGTCGGTTTCAGGAAATGGCAAAAGTGGAGCGTGAAATGGCAGCAACGGGCAAAGAAGTAGGTGAACGGATGCATGCTAGTCAGCAGCCTGTTGTCAATGGTGTATTCACTTTGCGTTGTAAAAAGTGTGACACACGGGCAGCTGATTCCTCGCAGATACGAACGATTGAAGGTTCTCACAGGGTTATCCTCGACAGCAGGTAAAAACATCTGATGCTTCCTTGTGTGCGTCACACAATAATATACATAATATACTAGCATATTGATGCAGATTTGGAAGATGTGAGCCTGTTGCCTTTTAGATCCCATAGCCGCCACGCCACCATTAGCCTTCATTACACTGTCCCCCAAAAAACGATCACATTGTTATTTTTGTAATAACTCTGTCTAATGTTAACCGATTTTAATGATTTTTGGCACGCAGCATCCTGAAGGAACTTGACGCTAGTAGATTGCAAATTTGCCCACCTTACCTGAGAAAACGTTACGCAGTACCTTGCGAAAAATAAAGTAGTTCACAAGTTCGAAAGTACATTGTTTTCCTCGAAGAAAGTGTGTGGCTCTGAAAAGAACCAGTTTGTGTTGTGTGGCAAAATAAATGGAAGCAATGCTACAGAGAGTGTTCAAAGTGACCAGTACTGACCACCCTGTGCATGGACACACGCTCCCAGTCGTTTTGTTTCGGCTGTATTGACAGAACTTCGATGACAACCCAAACAACTAGACGCGCGTATGAATAGTTCTGCTGAAAAATGACTTTTTCTGAAATTCCCCAGGTAGAGTAGCTACAGTATGTGGGTGAGGTGGGCAAACTTACAACCTTCTAATGTCAAGTTCCTTCAGGATTCAGTGTGCCAAAAATGATTAAAATCGGTTTATTTTTGACGGAGTTACAAAAATAAAAATGTGAGCGTTTTTTGGGACACAGTGTAGATCCACCAGCTGCCATTACAACTTACAATGATGCTATGCCACACCAATTCAGTGGATTCGCTATGCCACAGCTATGTTGTCGCTGATTTCAGCTCCATAGTCAGCACAAATAGTCCATACCTCTGAAGATCCGGTTTATTGTCATCCATAACACCGTCATCATAGCAGTAATGGGTAAACCGTGCAACAGCAGCAGATTGCAGTTACTGATTTTCAAGGCGAACTACTGGAGTGGTTGACACAGAGACATAAAATTTTAACACGATACACATTATCATGATTCACAGGGTTTTAATTCTGTTCGTCTGTCTGTCCGACAAAATGCAACAATATACTGCCATTATTTTGATGCCACATGAAAGGGCAAATGCTGTAGTTTTCTGACACCAACAGTCACCTGCCAACCACTGTTGGTGTCAGAAAACTGCCGGAAATTTGCGCCAAAAGTGACCCACCCCCTTCGAAACATGCAGACTTCAACAGGTTTCCACATATAATGCCTCAACCGTAAGAGTTAGTGCAAAAGATCAATTATCACAAACAAATAGGAAGTCGACCACTGGCTTTCCAACGAGGTATAGATGAAGTGCGTACGTGACCTCTTAGATCTCCAAAAGGGTGATTCAAAAAACGAATTTGTCGTATTTTGAACGAAAATCAATTTGTGTCGAATAAACTCTGCTAGAAAGTTTCTTTTATGTGAAAATCTTTGGCAGCAAAGTTATAGTACAGCCATTCCGCTATATATCGGTCCATAGATGTTGGTGGTAAACGTAACCCTAACATTAGCCTCAAAATGACCCACTCCCTTGACAAAGCACCACATTGGAGATTCTTTGGCTCATAGTTCCTTAGCTGTAACAGCTAGCTAAAAATTTTCAGTTATCTTAACATTTTGCCTGAAATTACTTCGCCCACTTCGAAATATGCAACTTCGACGTTATTCCAGTTGTAATGCCACGGGCACAGAGTTAGCGATAAAGTTCAGTTATCAACAATCAATATTGGCTTCGAACGAACTAACGCTGAAGCACTTACATTAACCATAAAGTCCCCCAGGGACCAGGGCGTGGCTCACAAGTGCAGTATTTACCATTTTGCGAATTGAACCGAAGCATGCATTGCACGGTCTCTTTGCCACTCGTTTGATTGGCAGCTGTCTAAGTGCTACACTAGCGGATATTATCAATCGGCTGACCTTGGCCCCGATAGAATAAACATTTTGTTTTATCTCTAGTTTCATCTCAATGTTCCAGACAAATTTTATTAGTAGATAGTGAGAAAGATATCGGATAGGGGCTCTATATAATGCCTTCGACTATTCTAAGTAGATGTTTTATTTTATTTTTATATTACAATACTGCATGAGTTTGAATATTTTTGAGTTTGCTAGAATCATGAGATCACTGCACAGCATGACTAAGTTAAACACAGCAAACATCAGTCACGTTGTGTAGTGATTTTACCGACTGGCATGGTGTCTGTGTTTCACGCTTCAGTTACAAGGATCGTGTTGTCATAGAACCACATCCACAGCCGAAGAAGTACGAGAATTTTGAACTTAGTGGCAAGATTTACTGCACAGCATGTCACTGGAGTTGGGGCGTGATGGGCGTTTACAAGAAGGTACCATTTCCAATTATCAACATAGGGTGCTTTGTTGTCATCAGTCCTGCTGGGACAAAGAATAAGTACAAGCGCTGGAAAGAAGTACCATTCAATGTTGAACCGATCTGTCCGGATGACCTTGTCAAGATGAGACCTGCAGACGAAGAGACTGCATTTTGGCAAGAAAATGCGTGATGCGATAGATGCTACCAAATGCAGCTTTGGTGAAGTTTTCAGCTGACACTGTTGAGCTGGTTCTGTAAATAACATAGCTGCTATGAACAATGCTAAGCTAGATCTTGATAAAAAAACACAGTTGTCATTCAGAAGTTAAACTACAATGCCGATTACTTCTCATAGTCCACTACTGTAATGTATTTTCAGTTTGCAGTTCTAATCTGCTTTTGCAAAAAAACTCAATTGATTAATGTAACTTTGGTTGCTGAATGTTATATAGTAGGTAACTTCTGGTAGCCAGTAAACTCGCAGTTGAACCACGTCTTTTGGCATTTATCTATCTGTTGTCAGTTGTTGTATAATAACATTCATCATCATCATTGTCGCCCAGTCAAAGACCGTTGTGCTGCTTCATGTCCTCTGGCAACCTCTGTGGACCGCAGTGTTGATAGCGGATCCCAACATCATCACAAACTTCATAACATTGCTCAACTCAAATATATGTATGCATCAGGTAACGCTGCTTTCTATTCAAATGACTATGTTAACTATTTCATCCAATGGCTATGTCAACTTTTTGTGTATATTTTTCTCAGTACTAGCAGATGCTGCTGAATGAAGTATTGTACAGACTCACCATGGTTCCGTGCCGAAATACACATATTTCAGAGCAATCGAACGTGTCGAAAATTATACAAATGCCAAGGTTTTTTCAGCCAGTCACAGCATCGTTTCGACTGACGTTATTGCTGATGTGATAATGATGTGTTTCAAGTTGTCAGACATTGTGTCAATTTTGCAGATATTCAGTGACGTCACAGTGACACAAGTATAAAATTCATATATCACAACCAAAACTTTAATACCTTATTTTGACGTTTTGATCTCATCACGAGATCTTCATCAGAAGAAGCTGTTTATGATATATGAATTTTCTACTTGTATCGTTACACCAACCAAATCTCGATACGTCATAGTAACATATAAACATATGAGTTAAAGAATTTTTATTTCATTTCAAGATGGAACCACCTGCTGAAAGAAAATTATTTCACTGCAAAAATATTTCACACTGAAATTATTTTGTTTCGACATGGAATCACAACTTAACGTCCATAATGTGTTCACATGCTTTCAAGCTTGTTTACCTGATATTACCATTAACATTACAGATGTGCGTGTAAAGGCAAATATTTCCTCCATGACGTTAACTTCACAGTAGGTTGGATGCAGAGACAGACATGGACTAATGGTCTATGGACTAATGTTGTCATATTCACATTTCAGTGCAAAGTCAACTCATTCACCAGGTACAAAATCACGTCAACCAATGTGCTCATGAAATGGCACGACTCGCACTGTTTAAATTTCATTTCTATAGCAACGTCATGTCACTGGCACATTTGCACGTATTTTGTTACACTGCATTATTTTTGTGATGTTTTATGTAGTATCTGTCGTGATGAATAAACGTATGTATGTCACTGACAATCAACAAAGAATTCTTGAACTTTATTACATGCTTCGTCTGCACATATACAAATCACAGTATCATGGACAAGACCCTACTTTATACTATTTCAAACTTACTGCAATTTAAACGCCACACTTCACTTTTAAAATATCGAAAAGTAATCAGAACAGGGTGTCTATAAATCGAGGGAAACGAATATCCAGGAGATTTCCACGACACATTTAACAAAGTTCAAGTACACTTTTTACACTGACCGAGCCTCCTCATCTTTGAATTTCGACAAAATTAATTATCACTCAATTCAGAGCCAATTTACTATTTTCAGCAAAAAAACCCGCGTCAAACTAATGTCGGGTGTTTTGTGATAATGCAAACGTCTCAGACATAATACCAACAACAGACAGACAGCGAAGTATAGGACTCAGTTATGAATTTTTCCAGGAGCAACAACAAAATTCCAGATTTCCAGTATTTCAAGAGTTGTAGACACCCTACAGAAAGTAAAGTTTATGTAGAATTTTTTTATAAAACTTGTCATCATATCAACATGTGCTGCCGTCACGTTTTAGAGCAGTACAATCATATGTGGACTTGGTGCAGTTTAGAGCTACCAGTTTCAGCCATCGTTATGTACACAGTACATAAGCTTGTTATCAATGTCCACTATGCGCTATACAATATTGACTCCATGCAAGTTCTGCTGCATATTAATTACTTCTTGGTCATGTTTCAGTTTCTCTTGTCTGAACGCTTTCCTCAAAGCCTTCTTCTGCTCGCGTCGTTCCTAGAAAACAGCAGAAAATAAATGAGTCTTTCACAGCCAATAAGACGACCTGTTGATATCACGTCTAACAACACGTGTACAGGACTGTATTTATAATATGAGGTAATGTTGTAAACTCTCAACAGCATGTTCCTGTCAGTCACTCTGACAAAAATGAATCATTTGAAATCAATATCCAATAATTTCACTGGACTTGGATAATTGTCCAGATGTAATGCTCAATATCAAAGCACATTTAGGATACATACAGTCTACAAGTAAATAAATTAAAAACGCTCATGTTCATCAAAACATTAGTAAATAATATAGTAGTCAGCATAAACAGACATTAATACACACCTAATGCTAATGCCTCCAATTTATGCTTAATGCTTGACTATGTGTGCGTTATAAATTTTCATATAATATCCTGCTGCAGCATATAGAAATGACAGAATATGCAGTGAATTTTATGCTCTGACAACGACAGCTGTACAAAACTGGTAGTGATTAACAAAATACAGTCAGTGTTTCAAGACCTTTGGACTTCTTAATACAGTATTATTTACTGACAAAGTGAATCCCACCTTTCGCATTTCACGGACAGCTTGCTTGCGAGCTCGCTTTTCCTCGGCTGTTTCGTCTTTAGTCCGCTGCGGAGGCTGTACTGATGAGGATGTGTTCTGCTGCTGCTCCAGCTGACGTCGAGTGAGTCCGCGAGACGTCAACACATCTGACGGTATCTGCATGTTCTTCGTTAGTTCTATATGTTTTACCGGACGCTATTGAACACAACAGAATACATGCACAAAACAACATCAATACAAACACACCAGTAACAATTGTTAATATGGGATAACAAGTTTTATTCCACCGTCTCACTCGTATCGCCTATCTCTACAATGGATGTCTGGCGTGGTATAATGTAGTAATAAGCGTGAAATACAGTCATGAGTCACAGCCTCAGACTCGTGTGATGGTGGAATAAGTGTGTTGAACCACTGCCTGTCATGGTCAAAGTTCATTAACACTCACTTATCCCACTCCAGACAGTGATTTAACATACACTCAATATCATTCGTTCACTGCAACCAATTACTACCACTGGATATGAGAATTCAATGCTTTGACACTGATGATAGACTAGCCCAGATTTTGTGGCCTGGTTAGTCTGGACTCACTGAAGTTATCTGGAAGAAAACCTTCAGTGCTCAAATAGGATGTCCTTCATGTTGTCAAAACAAGTCACACTGCACTGAAGTTCAGTTTATAATACTACTAGCAATTACTTACAGTCCAAATTAACAACTCACACTACAACCATGTCTAACGTAAATCATTTAGCAGCGTCAGTAGCAGATAATTCACAAAATTAAGAGTTTCTCCAATATAGCAACCAACTTTGACTCATGCTTTAGAATTACTCGACTAACATCTAATAATATTCGTTTATTGATAACTGGTGATAACTGACAAACCGCAGTATGGCACACGCAAGTCTTATACAAACATAATAGACATTAAAACTAAAGAAAAACAACAACATCAGTAACTGTCCGCAAAGAGCATTCTAATTAAAAAGATACAGTCAGGTAGATACAGCAGTTCCATATGCTTTTACCACTTCATTGAGTGTGTTTACTTCTGATCTGGCAGTCCTGGCTGTGATAAAATAGACTTGATGCTATTTCTCACTGCACTTGCATTAAATGCAAAGTTAATAGTCACACTATTGTAAGTACAGTAAATTAAAATTGCCTGTGCAGTTTCTTCTTTGATAGTAGAAGGTCGATTGTATAACGTCGAGTGTGTAGCTGAAACAAAACGCCAAGCAATGACAGTTTCAACAATGGTAGCAAAACGGAAGCCAAACTGCTAAAAATGAAAATGTATTTTAAAAACAATACACACTACAGTCATCAGTGTCAGCATTCTTCTTTGCCTGCTTGAAATCTGTCATCATAGATCATGGAAAATAAAAATGCAAACGTTTCTTAGATGGCTCATTTTTCAATCCAAGCAGCTGCCTACCGACAGTTGAGAATGTCATGTAATTCGTTTGCTTGTTCGTTGTCCTATGATGCTGTTTACTTTATAGTAGTGATGCAATACAATACAATATAATAAGTGCCCAGCACACTATGTGACCAGTCACTGGCTAGGCATTACAATGTCAGACTAAAAACACACAAATGACACGTTAGTAGCTTTTCAGTATTAGACGTATGTTTATAAATAAACTTCATCATACAAACCAATTCGATGACAAATACTGACTGACTGACATGCATTATTTTACAAGTCACAATTACATGAATTAAAGGTAGGAAGTTCACATTACTCACACAGAATGGTTTCACAATCCCACTTTTCATCTGGCTCTTCAATAACCATCTCTGTTATTTCATCACTGCTGTCTGAGCATTCACCCACCGGCTCGCAGTCTTCCGCAGCTGTATCTGTCAGGTCTTTCAGTGTTCTAATCCATTCAAACATACACATTTCACTATGACTCTGTACGAATAACCCACAACAGCAACTGGTGACTGCCCGTGCCTCTGATTCATGCTTAATGCACGACTATGTGCGCATTATAAATTTTCACATTATTATTATTATTATTAAAGTAATACTGCAACTGGAACTGTTAAAATACAAATGTTGCCAAAAATACTAACAAAAACCTAAATAAGAAGTTAGAGGTGTCAGAGCATATTGCTGGTTCTAATGTCAGTAAAAAATCTACTATACATGATATTTTGCTGGATAAACACAACAGTAGAACTAAACACTTATCATACAAGAGTCTATGTTGATCATCAGCATTGGCATAGTAAGAGTTCAATGTCCCATCCATTTGCAGGAATGAACAGGTTAATATTCACGGCCTCTGAAACTACGACCTAGTGCTGGGACAGAAATGCATCTGTTATTATTATTATTACTATCAGCTGAAGATTGGAGTAACTTAAAACTTAAACAAACATTTCATTCAACAGCTGAAAACTTCTATCACATTACACAGTGAATTATTTTTAGAAGATGGAGAGAATATACAAATATCTATAATTCATAAAAATAACAAACATTTTCTTCTGTTGCTGTTCAAACTGTGCAACAAGCAGCTTCATACGGTCGCTGCTTGGCCGCAAGTAGCCGTCAATATCTTCATGAGATAGATCACCGATCTCTTCTTCACAATACGTCTCAGCAAACTAGACAACAGCAAAACAGTAATACATCAACATACACTACGCTAATGGAAACAATAAGGAATTATCCGCAAAATTCCAAAGACATCTTCAAACATGTTTTTACAACATTTAAAGATTCGATTCGTCTGTTGACAATTGGGATTCGAGATTGGGGCTTAGATTTGGGATTTGGGCCATGAGATTTGAAAATAAAAGATTTGCGATTTTTATGTAAGATTGGGATTTGAGATTTTCCCATCACTGCTAGGCAGAACTGGTATTTTACTATTTAGTATTTCTGAACATAGCATAAATGCTAACACATCATGGGGAGTTAGTAAGCAAGAAGTTTCATAACATAACGTCAACCATAACATAATGTCAACAAATATTTGTAAATAAATATGGAATTTGTATAAATTTGATAAATTTCAGTTTGTATCTTATGTTAATTATTCGCGCATATGTTGTTTCGGTTTGTATTAATTAATTTACAGCATTGTATGGCTATCTAGCGCTGCTTGTATCTGGCAGCTCTACCCGTGCTAAACCTTGCTAGTTATATTTGGTTGTATTTGGCCTGGGTGCCAAGACTGGTTATTTGTGTTCTATTATACACAGTGCTGTCCAGCGTGTTAGCTCTTCCTTCATAGCGGTTTAACTATAACTGTAATAAAGTCAGTTATTATTATATTATTATTATATATAAGGAAATGTTAGATATTTAGACACATATTAAAAAAACTCCAAGTGACCAGTACAATCACCTTTTCGAACATATCATCAAGAAGAGTAAGTTTCTCATTTCGGGGCAAGACAGACGACGTCATTGAGTAGCTAGTAAGTGCTGACTTGGCGGGGGCGCCGTCTAATGACCCCAAAGCGCTGCCATTGCAATCATCAGACCCACATTCTGACGATACATCAGATGCGGTGTCACTATCCGATGCTTCTTCTGATATCTGTGGCAATCTTGCTTGGCAGTAAACAGTTGTTGCTTTGTCTTCATCATCAAATAACGTGCTGTAAAAACATATCGGCAGTAACAACATTACAGCTTCACTGCAAAATATGCGAGGTAATGCTTAGGCTATCATAATCCAGCAATTTACCAGCAATACTGGCTTTTATTAACACTACATGAATATAGAACTGTCAAAGATGATTAAGAACTACATCAGAAAACAAAAAAGAACAATAATGCATTCATAATTACCATCATACAGCTAAGCAATACACCTTCAGCAATATTACCATATATTATGTCAGATATATGAAAATTTGAAGTTATTAATTCATCAGCATAATGTTAAAAAGACAGGAAATACAGTGAATATGCAGTTAAAAGTTTTAAGCAAAACCGTACGTATACCAAGAACACAAATGCAAATCTTGTAGCTTAGACAGCCAACGGTCAATTCAACAGCAATAAACTACGAAAACAAGCATCGGTATCTTACTCTAATTCTTCTTCCATATTGTACTCTGTACTCTCTGGCACTGGACCTTCAGCAATGGTGACAAAGTCATCTTCAAGGATGTTGTTGGGATCATCAAAGTCAAAGTCCACATCAAGTCCTGCCACTACGTCAGGATCCCAGTCCAACTGCGGACCTACACATACATGCAAACCAAGTCAATCAGGTTATTTCACAAAATATTTCCAAAATTTTGCTCTTGTGAAACAAAAATTCTAGTAAACTGTTACTTCAACTTCATTTCAATCCAAAATAACAACTGCATATCATACATAGTGCTACTAAAACTCGCACCTGGTGTAGGAGCAGCACGGTTTAGGAGACCAACTTTGGTCTCGACTGCTGATCCAAATACACTTGATGGCAGTCTCAGTGAAGTATCTACAGGCAGCTATGATACACACACAGTAATTAGTAAATAACAGTCTAAAACGGTAATCAAAGTGTTTCCATAGTTTAGAAAATCTCATGCTATTTATGAAAGTTTATAACGGTCATTTTTGACCCACCTGGTACACTTACTTGCGAAGACGACGATATTAATCCAAAAAAGTCAAAATAACATAATTCACAGTGAGATGTCCAAACAACATATTGATACAGGTACAAACCTAGCTTAGCGGCAGCCATCCGTGACACAATAATGTAATACAATAATTACATAATACAATAATTACTCAACATCTCAAACTGAATATATTAAACATGCAGAAAGGATTGCATGTTATATACCACTCTCCAGGCATTGTGAAATTCCCCGACAATTCCCTGACTCCTGCCCATGTTAAGTGGTACTCATATCATGCAGATACTAACTGAATGCTAGTAAATATGCAACTAACGATTTGGGCACTTTTCCCTGACAAAATTTTTCCCTGTCAAAAATCCCTGACATTTCCCTGACGACTGTCGGAATCCCTGACATTTCCAGGTTTTCGAGAAAAGTGGTCACCCTGCGTAAGTGTGTATTATGCTGTCGTACTTAGGATGATGTTACAAAGTGTAAAGTGGTAATCAGCAGCTGCCAGCTGATCAAGCACCTGTGCATCAAAGCAAGGTGCATTACCTGATGAGCACTGACACGAAAGCGCTCAACCATTCCGACATCATTGAGCTCATTGACATCTTTCAAGTGCTGAAGATAATCATAGTCATCATCGTAGTATATGCCGTACTTCTTCTGTTCACATAGTCGGTCTATTTCATGCTGCGCAATCAACAGTACTTGTATTCATAACATTAACATGTATATTTATGTACAGTCCACACACACATACACACAATGTTGCTTGATTCACGCACTTCACAGTCTACTAAACTCACAATTCATTTATGAATTATTAATATTGTGAGTTTCTTGTAATTATCGGCATATGCAGTATGAAATGTGGATGCTACCAGGGGTTTTTAGCACTGATAATGTTGAATTACATTTGAATCATCACCGTGAGTAGGCATATGCTTATATGCAAAATTTTTGCTTTTCATTATGTAAGGTAAAAGGTAAAGTTCTTTCATACTCGTTACTGAGCATAGGGCTGGAGTTGATCCGGGTGTACAGGCAGTCAGCCCATAGGTGACTTTTTAAGTCATCCCCGGCGATAGGCTGGGATTACTTCCTGCCAGGCCTACGTCTACCTTATAAGCGTTCACCAGATGGTGCCACCACCGACTGAGGTGGCAAACATCTAATTGCAGCTCACTTCTCATTTATCGACCCTGAGAGGATGAAAGGCTGAGTCAGCGACTGGCCGTGCTTAGTGCTTACCTCGAGATCGTTGTTCATTTGCATGGTTTATTTCATTATGTACTGTATGACTATTGTACATGTGCAATGTATTGTAACTATTGTATTTAAGGTTTCCTGCATCTGTGACAAATAAATGACGCACCATATAGACATTGCAGTCAGCAACAGCAGCAACATTAACATTGTGTGTATGCGTTTTTTAAGATGGAAAAGAATTATAAATGCATACATGTCTTGATGTTTGTTCTGGCAAGAGCACATTTTCAGATCCACCAGCAAGAAGGACCGGGTCATGCTGACTTCGACTTCCCAGTGTAAAAGAAACCGCATGTTTCTTGTCAATGAACTTTTTCTTCTTTCCAGGCTGCAATATCATAGTGTGATATTCAGTTAAGTATGTATACATCTATAAAACTGATATACACTACAAGATACTGTCCACGTTACTAGCATGGGTCTGTTTTAAAGGAATTACTTTTAGGCATAATAATTGACTTGGTAAAGAACAAAAAGTCACTATTTCCCATATTCAGTTCAGCTAATAAAGTATAGTACAGTACAGATGCAGTTAAGAAGTCGCTGACAACCAGCAATATCCAAAACAGCAACGCAGCAGGCTGTCAGGTGCTTAGACATCAGTGGACTATGACAGCAAGTTTGTACCGGACCCGATCTGTTACACTGAGCCAGAGCAAGTTGGCACATAAAAGCTTTGCCAGTCCTCGATACATACTTGCACGTTCCACTGACTAGGCATGCTATGGCGTTCAGCACCCGCTGCAGTCTGTGACGTTGCAGTAGTTCATTTGAGCCTGACAAGGGCATGAACGAGCGTCTTTGTGGAGTCGCCATCAAGTGACCATCAAACTCGTCAGAAGTTGGCAGAGGCAGTAGAAACATGTTGCACAAACGTTGGAGACATGTTTATCCAAGCTCAGATCAGACGAGGTCACACTGAGTATACACGAAGATGGTTTGATGTCATGACAGTGTCGGAACCAACGAAAAGTATATAATCGTGTATGTTATTAGTAATTTAGTTAGGAACTGAAAAATTAGAATCTGGCCTACTGCATCACGATTTGCTTCCCTTAAGTAGTTACTTAAGTTGGTCACCTTGGGGTTCAGCTTAAGACGATTTGCCGACATCCAGTGGCTGAAAGCAATTTGCAGGACAGTGGCTGGCATTTCATCTCGGTGACAGTGCATATCAA
>Ga0209365_1000129_pt1 | contig 12884 bp, 5 predicted proteins | sample WorMetimpBELIZE2_FD_187389 | JGI IMG/M metagenome (GOLD analysis project Ga0209365, IMG submission 187389) | Marine gutless worms symbiont microbial communities from Max Planck institute for Marine Microbiology, Germany - Olavius imperfectus... | ecosystem: Host-associated > Annelida > Digestive...
CTTCCTGCTGAAATATGCGCTTAGTGACCCACCGCCCCTTTGAAAAACGCCGATTTTGACCAATATCTGCTTACAATGTCTGAACCGTAACATCTAGCGAAAAATGTTCAATTATCGCAAATGGGACGAGCTACTTGCTTATCAACTAACAGTGGTCAGACTTGATGTTTAGTTTTGTTTCTTAACTGTTATGAATCTGATTTGACTCATATTTTGCTGCACATATTTAGCGGAGAAAGCATTGAAGAAAAAACAAATTGGAATAAAGATGGTTTCACGTGAGTCGGCTACTGAGGCTGTTATTGATGTCTTCCTCCAGAATAAGTCGAAACGACCTTCAGATGGATGTACTGTTGCTGGGTAAAAAAACTTCTTGCTATCACTTTTTATATCTGAAAAATATCTCGAGTGCTTTCGCAAAGTTTATTGAAAGAATATATAAGGCATTGTCAGCAGTGCCATCGTCAGTATCATCCAGGCGCGTAGCCACGTTTTCTCCTTTGGGGGACGACAGATAATCAGGGGAGCTACTAAGTGCACCCAAGGGCAGGGGCTGATCCAGGATTCCGGACTATGGTCGGACCATCTAGGGGCCAAAGGCCCTGAGCGAGGCGCAAAGCGCCAGAGTGCCGAGGGAGTGGGGTCTGGGAAAGGGCACCATATTCCCTGCCAGTATGTGGGTCTGGGGACATAGCCTGAGAAAATTTTTGCCTTTAGTTAACTGGGTGTAATACATAATTATGTATAGACACTATGGCACATAACTCATTTGTTCATTGCACTGTAATAATAATAATAAAACGAAGCCGTAAGGGTTATAATAAGGCTTTGGCTTGGTCTGAAATTTGCGCCCACATCAGTGCCACTGCGGGGCTCAAGTGGACGCTTACGGCTGCCACGGATTGGTCTGCAAGCAAGCTCCGGGCAGATCGATTCGTTACCACGCCTTGAACAATCTGGTAGCTTGTGCACTATGAGCTGCAGATATTCCTAGTGCAAAGGAACCGCAGGGCGTATGCCGATCTGACAGAAAACGCCCTGACGGGCTCACTCTGTTACCTTGGCAGATTGGAAAATCTCTTGTTTGGGACGTCACAGTTGTTTGTCCATTGGCAGACACTTATGTTGCCTCAGCTGCCTGAGAAGCTGGTTCAGTAGATGAATTGGCAGCATCCAAAAAGATGGACAAGTATACAAGCCCAGCAGCAGACTATCATTTTCAGCCAATTGCGGTGGAGATGCTTGGCCCTATTAATAAGTGGGCTTCTGATTTTTTACTGTTTTGGCCTACTTCCCCTATACACAGTAGGCCTACCTCAAATACACCGGATTTATGCCAATCTCACAGGTCGTCTTGGCGGCGTCCAGGGGGTCCGTACCCCAGCACCCCCTGGACACCGCAGCACTTGCTGGATCAAATTCTGTTCTGAAGTGTTAACTTAAAACTGTAATTTGATAGCTAACATAGTGGATAATAAACACAGTACCAGCAACACTGAACAACAGCAGCATAGTATTGGCACATAATTAACTAATCAGTGTACGGATTTGCCATGGAACAACTATAGGCCTATATCCTAGGTCTAAAATCTTTCAATGCACAAAGCATCCAATACAAGTCTCCAGAGTCCAGACATCAATAATCACAATTGAATTCGAGCTGACACCCGCACACAAATTTTCTGCTGTCATTTTTTTCCACAAACACTTAGAACAGTGAGAAAAAGTATCAATATCAAGACGTACTCCGAGTCTCAGACAGTCGTACGATCTTCACTGTACCATTAATAACTAATGCCAGTGCCAGTAATGCAGTCTGATAGCAGTGACCAGGACCCAGGGTTTAGCTTGGCATCTAGATTAACGTATAGCGCTGAAATTATAGCGTCACAGCCGGGCCAGCATCCGTCAGCAACTCACTGAGGCGGTGGGTGGCACTGGCGTTATTGCCAGAGCTAAGCCATATCCTATGTTGTGCGCCGGGGTGTCCAGCTTCAACATCTGTTGCATGCCATTAGTTACCGTGGCTGCACCAACTCTGTTTTGATCTAGCTTGCTTAAGCACTCGTTTTGTAACCAAAGACTATTAATAGGTCTTTGCTTGTCACACAGTCTGTGACATCTAACTCTCAGTCTCAGTGGCTTTGGCATAGAAGCACCTAATGGAGGGTGCTAAAATAGACATACGGGTCGTGAATATGCACGACGTTGTTTGGGGAAACGCAGTAGGGCGCTTTGGGGATGCGTCCCCGGTGTCCCCAGCGTGGCTACGCTCCTGGTATCATCAGCAGTGTTTCCACTGATCACTAACAGCAATTTTTGTACCCATGCAGTTGTTATTTAGTGGGTAGAGTTACATTTATGATTAGATTGGGGTGCTTGTTGTGTCTTCAGGATTCAAATTAGATGGTTTTTGTTTGTGTTTTTGCTGTTTAATTGTATCAATGAAACTAGTAAATTTATATTTAAAACATTATGTACGATTATTACGTTTCAGTGAAATCAATGGTCTTCTGCTGTGTTTTAAGATGGGCAAAGTGCCCATTGAAACCCAGAGTTTTTCCCATTCACCTACAACACACACAAGAACTGTTACACCAAACAGGTATTTGGTCAAACACATATAATATAGTCATTCTGTTGTTATTGTACAATTAAAACATTTGTGTTGAGTATAATGCATATTATGGTAGTATAATAACTGTACTGGAATAGGATATGCACACAGCTGGGACAGTTTTCTGGGTGTAAGAGGAAACTATCAGATAGACTACGGGCATACTGGTTGTTAACTTATTTGGGTAACATAAGAGACCATTGGATATATGTATAAACCCAAAAATGATGATTTCTAATTGATGGGAATGAAACGTCTGTCTGTTGTTCAAGGCTTTCTGTTTATTAATCTGCATACCTCAAGAGTCGGCCTGGGTGTTGACATTACATTTCTTGCAGATGTAAGTAAGTGAGTAAAAGATTTAAATAGCCCCAAAATCTTAAAAGAATCAGGGCGCATTGGCGGGCAGGACGCTAGGCGGTAGAAAAGATTGACTGAAAGAAGTGAGTTTTCAGATGACGCCTAAATGTAGAAACTGACTGGATTTTGTGAATGTTGATGGGCAGTGAATTCCAGATATGTGGTGCAGAGACACTGAAACCACGAGATCCCAGTGACAAGTTATGCTGTGGTATTACCAGCTAATGAGAACCGGATGAGCGCAAACACCTTGCAGGCTGATAATACTGTGTAGGCAAACACCTGTCAGTATTATTCTTATTGTATTATTAAAGGTAAAGGTCCCGAGGGATGAAACCTAGAAAGATTAAAAGCCGTATGGAATGACTAGGTGTTTGGATCATTCCGATGAAGCTCTTCTGCAGCAATACTGCATTGTTGCACTGTTATTACTATTAATGTTATTATTACTAGGTCTGCACCTTTGCCACCAGTTCAGCCAACTGGTTTGAGGCAAAGCAACCCACCAAAGCCTACGTCTAGACCAGTGGCTGCACCACGTACTATCAACACGGATGCCTTTCAACGTGGCAACAATCGTATGTGTTTGCCGTTTACCTACTTACATTTTGTCACCTGAATTGGTTATATTGGTAACATCATGACAACTGTATTGTAATTAGTTGTTTTTCTCACTGTATTGTGTATGTCACAGTAGTTTGTATTAGGGCTGCAAAAATTAACGATTAATTAATCGTTAAAAAATTGTTCGATTAATTTTCTTTTGTTCAATTAAAATTCGATTAAATTTTTTGACATCTGAACATCACTAACATAGTTAACATGCACATTTCTGATGAACTGAAGAGATGTTCGTTCCTCCTGTCCAGTGCGAACGTCTCTTCAGCTCATCAGGCTATGTTATGAACTAAGTATGTGCCACTCTTTTGTCATCAAATGTAACGTCACTAGTTTGCCTCCGTGATTGGCTTAAATGAGTGCTGATGAGCCAAGGAGACTTCACAGCTTAACATAGGACATATAAAAATAAATAAAAACTTTGTAGTCGACTTCAGCAATTTCTGTTGTTTTTCTGATTGACTCGTGACTACCAAAATCGTTCAAAATTGGAAATTGATCGATTGAAAATTTTTTAAACAGTACCAATTGTAGTTTGTACGTGTCATTCACTATCTGTTGTCATTGATGTGATGTTCAGCTCTGGCTGATGTACAGTTCCAGTTGAACGTGAAGCACCAGAACCTTAGTGGACTGAAAAATGTGAGTATTTCTTCATATTTTACTGCATTGTTATATATTCTGTAAAATTAGTGGGTCGGTTGATAGGTGCTCGCCTGCACAAGTCAGTGCTTGCCATTACATCTAGACGTGAAATGCAGAGTGAGATTCAGCGAGAAACAAATGATTTGAGCTAAAAAGAGTTGACATTTTTAGCCCAGCTGAAAAATTCAACAGCGATTTCTTATTATATGCCACTGAGATTTATTATAAGTTTATATTTCGTGCCACACAGTTTACACTATTGATTCACAGAAATATTGCACTGACAACACAATTTATTTCAATAAAAACACATTGATAAATAAAGACAAAACTACAAACAGAGAGCACTACCCACAAAAAACTGAACGATTCTTGTCTGGTAACTGGATAGACAACTAAAGCTCGCTTAATCAGACTTGAGATTTTCTGTCAATTGAGCGGAATTTACAAGCCAGAGTCACTCGCAGGTGTAGTTTGATGCGTCATTGGACGATGCTTGGACTTTACACAGCTTGATAAAGTGGTGCTATGGATTTTACCTAGTTTTGACGGTTAAAATATCAAGTCTCATCTGGATGTAAATGCATTTGACTATGGCTGCTAATGTTGTGCATATCCACTTTCACAGTAGCATGTATTAACATTGCATAGATGTAACAGTGTAACAATCTTTTGTGTTTTAACTACTTTTGAGTTAATTTTACTAACGCTTTTGCATTTGGCTGTGTTATGATTTCTCTTTGTAATGGAAGTCTGTATTTGATCAGCACTTATTTCAGACAAGTCCCCAAAGATGGGCTGAATGATATTAACATAGTTCTTCACTCATGCAGTTTCTGTGTTTTGTAGAGACCTGTTCCAGAAATTCTCTTTCGATCATTTGTCGACATTGAAAATGAGGTAATGAAATTTTCATGCTACAAACGTGATAATGTAAATGAAATTTAGTTTATGGAGTTACGAAGGTCAAATCTGACGTGCAGGTAGCTATGAACATGAACTCAAACCCTGTGCATAAATTGTTTCAATTGGTCAAATGGATGCTTAACAACCATTAGAACTATAGACTATTTTTTTGTTATAAACATTTGTCATAGCTTTCTCGTACACAAACCTTATAGAAGATGTGCACTGCATATTTATACGGGACTATGCAGGCCCTAAGTTAACGTGCCTACAGGCATGTTCGTGCCTACAAAGTGAAAAAACGTGCCTGCAAATCTGGAATTCCATGCTTGGACAATTATGTCCAATTTGTGCATTTCACCCAGTCTTTGCAACACTGGCTGGCGAGCAGTATCTCTAGCACTGGCTCGTTTAGTGGCAGCCAAACCACACTCGTGTGATGTTGAAAGACTTGTGTCTGCATCCAACCTACTGAAGGACGACGACCGTTGCAGCCTTAACCACACTACCATCGGGCTTGGTTTGGCAAGCAGAGGCACAGGGCAGCGACGGATGCTGACATCGAGACAGCAATCAAACAGGAATGGTATAAGGGTGTTTTTTGACGGTAAAAACCCCGGTACCGTTCCTGTTTAACTGCTGTTTTTGAGTGACGACATTAGCCTATAGGCCGCCCTACTGAATAAATGGATTGTGTGCCTTTGAGTATTCGTTACTCACAATTCACAGCAGAGTTACAACACTCCCAAGACCTCTAGTCGGCTGGGAATGGGTGAAATTTGGGCAGTTGATTCTCATGAAAATCATTAAAACGTTGCCACCAGATATCAGATTTAAAGGCTAAAATGCATCAAAATCAATTTCGGCTGGGGCTCCGCCCCAGACCCTGCTGGGGGAGCTCACAGCGCTCCCCCAGACCACCTAGCTGGATTTAAGGGGTCCTACTTCTAAGGGAAGGGGAGGGGAGAGGGAAGGGGAAAACGTGCCTACATAATTTTTCCTTAAATTAGGGCCTGGAACTATGTATACAGTACATCTTCACATTGTACATTAGATTCAACACATTAAAATTAAATATTAGGGGTGGTACTGATAAAAACATAATGGATTAATTTCCAGAAATAACTTCGATTAATTGATTAATTTCGATCAACTTTGGTAGTCACTAGTCAGACACCCATGGCCTGATGAGCTGAACAGACGTTCACATTGGACAGGAACAAACGTCTCTTCAGCTTATCGAAAATGCACAGGTTAACCATGTTAGTGATGTTAAGGAGTGAAAAAAATTTAATTGAACAAAAAAATTAATCAAAGAATATTTTTAACAATTAATCGTTAATTTCCATAGCCCTGTAGATGTATTAAAATGTTAGGTTGCTGTTTTCATAGTTATTCCCGTCGACTGAAACGGAAACGAAATTAAGCAGCAAACTGAACAAGAAACTCATCACGAGATGAGAATACCTAAACCTGACGACCTCTAATATGCTTACTTATTTACGCCTATCCATAGATCATTGGATATCTATGGATAAGCGTAAATAAGTAAACAGATAAGAGGTCACATACTCACATCACGTTCGGGCATTCTCATCTCGTGATGAGTTTCTTGTCTGCTGTTGTGGGCCATATTTCTATATTAACCTCCATGCTGTATGCGAACTTATTTGCTCAAATAATTTCAGAGATAAACAGGGAGTACTGAAATTAACGGTGGGGGCACGGGCTCCCCTGTGTACCATCTACTGAGTAACGTGATATCAGCTACTGTTGGCCTTGTCTATATTCATTAGCAGCCCAAATATGAGCTTCCTAGCTCGACTCATTTCGGACAATTCCGGAAGTTTGGAAAAATTGGAGTTGGGGGTACCGTCCTCCCCAGCCACCCCTAAGGAAAAACTGCACAGCGTCCGAGTTATTGTTCCTAGCTCTATTAACTTCAGAGATATAAGCGGTTCCACAAATTGGGTGCCCGTAACCCTTATTAGGTGTCACCCAAAGGGTCCAGGTACCATTGGATTCCACGAATATAATTTCCTATTAGTCGTTAATTGTACCCGAGGCCGTATCTTGCACCGTTTCCGAGATATAGCCTTCGTCATGTCCGATGTCGCTATATTTGGCTACCCCTCTTGCGTTTTACCCCAGACGGAGGGGTTCCCCTGGGATGATCTGCGTAAAATTTCGCACGGTGGTCATTGGATGGCTAGGATACAAAATGGAGCAGAAATATTGCGGAAAATTTCAGCCGTCTGAGTAGGGTGCACGAACGTTACAGTCAGGTGACAGACAGAATTGCGACGGCAAATATCCGAACATACTGTAGTTACGTTCGGCTAAAAACTTAGGTTCTCGTCTCATTTGCATGATTAAGAAGTCGAACTGAAAAACAGTGTTAGTGATGTACTACTGGTATAGAAATAGAATCGAAATTAAAAAACAGCTTAAGAGATACGGAATAGAAACTAAATAATAAGTTAAAACTGAAATAGAATGGAAATTAAAAAATTACAAGCAGGAATAGAATAGAAACTGTTATAGAAAAATAATGCAGGACTGGAATAACTGTGGCTGTTTTCTTGGTTTGCATGTGTGTTGCAGTACAATTATTCATTTGCTTTGGAGAAGTGTGCTGCAAGAAGACACTGATATCTACATACTCGAGCACTCTTCATTCTTCTCATGTTCATATATCTCACTGAATGAACTTAGCAATGCAAATGCTTCGTATTTCATGTTATGACTTAAATTGCATTATATTAGTTCAGTTACGTAAAACAAGTGGTTTTTAACAGCAGTCTAACTGAAAAAAAGCTTACTGGAAGTCAGTGTGGTGCATATTGTGCATATGTAAATAGTGTCTGAAACTGGACTATTAACTTATATTTCCTTTGCAAGTACACATGACTTCCACCATTGTTGCATTGTTAGCCTTGCCAAAGACATGGAATGGCTATCGTGACAATATAAGAAATAAGCCGTTTGCAAATCTGCTGTTAAAACATGTTTACTGGTTGATCTATGACTGCCTGTGCATTGACTATTCTTTTTGATGCAGATGTCAATACTGTATTTATTGGCTGGACATCCCTGTGGGAGTCCTATGGGACTGTCCACTGGAGCAATCCAATTGATGATCTGAATCAATTCACTGATTCTTTTTGGATGAATGAATTTGAATCAGTTCATTTCGGGGGAAAGTCAGTCATTCTATTTATCCCCACATTTTAGCTGTGTCTGGTGATGCATGCCAAATAGCTGCTGACCCTGCAAACATGCTCCATAGCATTCCGAATATAGTCAAGTAGTAGTACTCATCGCTCAGTGTCACTTGTTCTGAGTACTTTACTACTATATCAAAAATTCAAAACTCAAACTTTGCAGCATGTTGAATGGCATCAAAAATCAATTCGTTTAAGTAAATGAAATCGAAATATATATTTACTGAATAACTGTTGTACTGTCCATCAATCTTTGTATGAAACAGCTAGGATAAAAAATTCTTTACCTTGCCACACCTTTTGAACATGTTCATTAATTTGTAAGAATTAGCCATGCAAATGAGTATACAAGAATTTACGGTAATTGCCTATGGGTGGTGGCACTTTGTCTTATGGCATTAAACCACTACCACCTGTCAAATATTTGCAGTAATGCCATATTACTATATTCACTTTATTTTTACATAAACAGATTGTATGTACAATGTATGACATTCAAGCAACATTTGCCATCGTATTTTTGAGTAACACCTGTTAGAAATGCTGCTGAATTGTTACATTAGCAATGCTGTACATGCGGAGAATGTCTATATTGCATATTCCTACTCTCAACTTTTGTTCATAACACAGATTAGGTTTTGTTGGTGAACCTCAATTAAGCTTTGGATTGATACAGGATTAGTAATTATTAGCTCCAAAGGATTTTGCTGCCAAAGTGTCAGTTTTCGTTCGTCAAAAAATGCAGATTTCGTAAAAAAAATTGTGGATCTTGCCATTTTTTGCGATTCATACTATACAACATTTTCACCTAATTTCCACGTTATATATAGTTCTCGGTTTGTTACCAAGAGTGTGGAGTGCCGGGAGTGATTGTGGCTAACATTTTTGTTAGAAATAAACAAAGCATGACAACAGTAACTATAATTACGACATCACAATTGACATCATCAATGCAGTCAAACTTATAGTACCAGTGCGGTCGACATTTAAAATGTTATTTACTGATTGATATAAATGATGGTAGCTGTAAACATTTTCTGGAGCTGTGGTGAATTTTCGCGCTGATTCATAGCCAAATACCAAAAAAGGCGACTGTTTTGCAGTTTAAAACGGGAAATATTGTTAAATTTCGTCAAAATTCGTGAAAAATCAATATTTTCGCCAAAATGGTGGTTTTTCATCATTTTGTCAAAAAAGAAATCCTTTGGAGCCTATTTATTTATGGATGCCCATGCTGGAGGCCATCCCAGAGTCAAAACATAGAAGTATTGGAAGGAATACAATGAAACAGGCTGTATATCTGAAATCTACTTATTATAATTTCTGAAACCTAAGTGCAAATAAAATTATGAGAAATCTCATTACCTACCACCTGATCCTTCCACATTCCAGTATTCTATTAATTAAAACGTTGGTCTACACTCTCGTACTTTATAGTGCAAACACCTCTTTGTTAGATAATTTATCGTATAACACTAAAATTTTGTAACAGTATTGTGTCTGCAAATGAGCACTACAATACAATGCTAAGCAACAGTGCAAATACTTTGTCATATTTATGACTCAAAGGGATTTCTGTAAAACTTCCTATATAATACACACTTTTTCACCAAAATAAACATTAAAGCATTAAACACAGGTCTATTATTTCATAATCATGCCTCATTCATTGCGAGTGAGTCCGTGAGTGAATCAAAGAGACAACAAAGAACCGACACGTTGCAGTTTAATATTAAACAAGTAATGAAAGTAAACAAGTGTGGCTGCACTGTTACTTCTAGGTCAGTGAACCAGCTTGTCACCTATAGGTGGGATCTAGCAAATAATGTACACTTCAGCAGTCTGGGTGACAGACACATGCTGATAAGGTCCGTCTTTACGTGGACACAAGGCACATCACACTATCGAAAAGTTGGGTGCGTAGTATATAGAGGTCTATTAAATTTTACATTACAACATAATTCCAAACTACAGGTACGCATTATACCCAAAGTTTTACGGTATGTGATATACACACTACAATTTCAACATTAAAATGCTCTAGCATACATTTACTTTAACAAGACATTACAAAATAGAGCAAGGTGGGACATTTTAAAAATGCAGAAAAGCACATAAAATCTATATTTTACCAAAAATGCAGTGTCTAACAAATGCAACATCAATACACAATGTCATCCATGGCACCAGTGGAACTAAATGTGTTAGCAATGTGACCACACAGTTGACTGCAAGACTTCACTTCCATTTGCCATACAGTAACAATAACAACAGAGAGAAGTAATGTACACTTGAAAACTGACAGATAGCTAATGTTAAGTACAAGCCTACAGCACTGTACATGTCATTTCAGAGATCGTCAGTCAACTGCTTGGCTCGTAGCCTGGTACTAACAAAAGTACATCCAACAATAAAAAAAAAACAGAAAAACTAGATAATTATCACAGAAAAACAACACGTTTGTACAAACTAAATCTAATGAAATTTCTACCTGGATTGGGAGCTTCTTATGCCATCTGGTTATCTACTGTTGCCAAACAGAAAACTTTCAGCCAGAGTTCTGACATGCCCACAAAGTGAAACAAAAACCTCTAGGCACTGGGACATCAATATGGGAAATGTACTATAGGCAAAACCAAATAAAGGCACAAATACATCAGGGAGTGGACTAGTGGTTGAGATGTGCCAAGTTACAGCAGCCAGTAAACAGAGTCATGAACACAACACCAATGACTAGAAAAAAATAGCAACAAATAAAATCAACTGGTGACTTAACATACAACTACAGAATCACGAGTGGCATGCATTTGTACCAATTACAGTCTAGAGAGTAAATCCTTAACCCCATCTCCAACCCACTCAGCTGCATCTGCTGCATTGTCTCGCACTGACACCACACTACCTAAACACACCCCCATCCTTAACTCATTCTTGCAGTGCACAGAAAACTACTTTCTTACATGCACTGCACAATTATAGCAGATTATGTCAAAATGAGAATTATTGCTTCATGGTCACAACATGTACGTCAGACATACGTGTTCCCAAGTACTTAAGTAGGTAGTGGTTAAGATGTCACTATCCATGTACAAACTCGAGAAAGTGCTGCCGTTACGTCACTTACACAATAAACTAACAAAAGCATCATAATTATGTTAATATTCACATTCAAAATACGATAATGATCAGCAACAACAGCATATAACAAATAACACTATAAACTACAAAACAAAATGCTAAAATACTTTATAGAAAACAGTCATGAACAAAGCAATAGATTAGTATCACAGAAATAACACAATCGTATCCATAACATCAATTCTACAAGTTCATAACAGAATATAAAAATGTACCTAGAATGTAAAAATATCTGAGTACACATAATTACAGGAATCCAAGAAATTGAACTATTCAAAATGTACCTAGTGTGATCTCACACAAACATATGTAAAGGATCATGCAAAATAATTCGTTTTACACCCTTCCTCCTCTTGTCTGCTTTTGTCTGCATTCGACTAAGCATCCCTTACTGCCTCCATGTGGATGTCCACTATGTCCACAGTGTATCATTTAATTTAGGTAAAAATATTTGTCAAACAATTCCATTTCCATGAAATCAAGACATACAGCTTACGCAAAGTTTTAAAACAGTGATAAAGCAACTTTTGATAAAGCTATGACTTTGAGATCAGTGCTTACTTGAGAAACAATACAGAGACTGTAACCTCAAAGCATGTCGGCTATGTGAATGCTGATAAGTCTCTACTGCTTTAGCTACTGATGGTGTGGCCAATAAAGGCTTCACTACAACCACAGGCTCTTTGTTGACACTGGCTGGCCACCAAATCAACATCTGAGAGCTGTTGGCATTTGGTGGCTGTAGAGCATTATCAGTCAAGCATGGTGCATCAGAGACATCGATAATTTCAGGATCATGCTGTTGGGCTGGGCCAATGAACGTGACTCGCTCACCAGATGGTTTGGTGGGGTCAACGTTGATTACTACCTCGACAGACCATGAAACTGCTTTCAGAACGTGTAGATGGTGGCTCTCAGAAAGCGACACACTGGATCGCACGTCTGCTGAATGCATGACCAGATATGTCAAAAATCTCTGGAGACGTGTTATCTTTGTTAAACGAGGATGACGTGATCGGGTGCCCGTGTCATCAACAACTGGTGCATACCATGTTACCTGCAGCACAATTGACAATGCAGCCATTAATACTGGTCAATACCTTGGCTGCCACACAGAGACTACACAATCTTAAGTTAATTCAATATGACAGCTGATAATGACAGTTAGGCTCAAAGAATTTTCTCTATTGATAAAAACTGACGAAATGACAAAAAAAAACAGTCCTCGTGGTGAAATATGTATTGATTTTTGATGAAATTTTACAAATAACAATAATAATACAAAAATTTATAATGCGCACATAGTCACACATTAAGCATGAATCAGAGGTGCGGGCAAGTCACCAGGTGGCCAGACGGAGTGTGTTAATTGTTAA
>Ga0209365_1000130_pt1 | contig 12785 bp, 7 predicted proteins | sample WorMetimpBELIZE2_FD_187389 | JGI IMG/M metagenome (GOLD analysis project Ga0209365, IMG submission 187389) | Marine gutless worms symbiont microbial communities from Max Planck institute for Marine Microbiology, Germany - Olavius imperfectus... | ecosystem: Host-associated > Annelida > Digestive...
TGTGACGGGACTGATTGTGATTGTGCGTAAGCTCGTGAATGACACACACACATGTACGCACACAGACAGTCAGACACTGACAGAGTTCGATAGTCCTGAGGGTTCCTGTCTTATCGTCGTCTTGACATTGTTATTGATATCTCGTAGCAGTGACTTGTATCGTGTAGTTGTCAGTACAGTTCGTTATAATAAACGTCATCACATTACATGCACTTTGTAGTCTTGAATGGCATTAAACAGGACGGAGTTCTGAGCCCAATTTTTGTCTCGTGTTTATTTCGATAGTTTCTTGACTAAACTAGCTAATATGGTTATGGCTGTCGTATTGGTCATATGTTACCAGTATATTCAGTCTGCAGTTTAATCCCGGTAGAATAATTCGGAAGAGACATTTGTACAATATTTCCCCTGAACTGCAAAACAGAGTCGAGGTCTTGAAAGATAACAATAATAGAGGCATTCACGGGGCACAGAAAACAAAAACTGAAGTTGTTTACATGCCCAAAAAGCGATATAATATTGAAACTAAAATTATTTCGTCATAACTGAATAAAAACTAGAAAATTAAATGCAGAAGTAGTGGTTCTGATATGGTACATTTGCTATGTTATGACTGTTGAAGGAGTTACAGAGAAAACAGCTTACATCGTCATTTGAATGCCAGATTATTGAGGTAATATCTAAAGTCTGGTTTAAATTCTGTCTTGACACTGATTAAAATGATATGGTTATTTCGTCTTTCTGAACCTCATTGGCTGATATCTTTTTGCTGCTGTTGTGAATTATAGTCTCACATAAACAGTTGTTACAGAACAAATACAGTTAAGCAAGTAAGTAAAGTATTGTGCAGCTTGTATGAGTCCGTTCCATATAAGATCATTGTGTCATCAGCTCTTATTTTTAGTTTGTAACAGTGATATTTTTTGTCATTTCTGTAAGGTTGCTTGGAAGGCATAACTGCTTGTCAGAACATTGTAGTAATGCTTACGAGAAGTCTGTGACATACGACAATATGGCATATTTATGAATAATTGTGTTGTATGTGATTTTTTGTACAGATGTCACATCAGATAAACGAGTTGAGCAATGAACGCTCAGAGCTTGTCGAGTCTGTTGAGGTAGTGTTGTTGTTATTAGTGATATTATTACTGAGCCACAAATGTGTAATTGTGTATGGTAACGATTATTTCACTTGTTATACATTGTCACATCATCTGGATGTGATTGCATGAACATTTGTATTCTGTATCATTTATGTTGTATATTGTGAAGGTAACTTCCTGTATTTAGAGACCTTTCAGAATAACAGTGTTTCAGAGAATATCATGTAATGTAACTAGTGATGGAAAGAAATAGATGGATAAATTGATGATCTAATTTGTCCATATTTGTGACGATATTAACATGCAAATGAATAAACATGGAGCATAATCGAGTTATAGAGGTGTTAGATGATACTATCTAGATGCATCTGAGGCACAGCTGCTTTGAAAGTGCTGTGTCGGTGAAAAGACAAATCAACATATGTAGTCTAGTCCTGTGACCTTGACCTATAACCTAGTAACTTTAAAACTACAAATTTCAGTCATAATGCCATGGTACCATTGTTACATTGTGCTTTGTTCTCATCTAAAGTTTTAGGCATGTGAGCTTCAGGCAGTGTGATGACCTTACACTTGCTTGTAAATGTTTTGGTCTCTGGCCTATGTTCCTCTCTCTGTATGGGTGATACTTAGTCTGAACTTAGTCTTAGTCCAAGGCAATACTTATTCTTAGTCTTAGTCTGAGTGCCTTAAAGGCATTTGCGAAGATGCACTATACAAATCGATGTTACCTTTACCTTTGCTTTTCTGAAGCTGTTATAACCACATATTTAAGTCAGATTGTGTGTTTATGCTTTACTGGATCTGGTGATACTGACTTAACTGTTTTGCATAAGATTTGTGTGTCTTATACCACAGATAATAGTTCTGCCGAATTGAATGATATGTGACCTTACCTTATTGAGTGACAGGCCACGAAAGACTGCATACAAATGAATTGCAGTGTGTACTGCAGCTTGCTAGTAAGGAGGGCTGCATGATCAGTGGGCAGGTGGCTGTCTTAAAGTTTGAAGGACATATTCTGAATATATTAATTTTTATTTGGTAATTACGAAATAAGTGATATTGTTAGAATACTTGACGTAGCAGTTAGAGGCTGAGTGACATTAGCTCTCTTTGAATTGTAGTCTATGACTAAAAGGAAGGATGAGCTTGAAAGGCAGTTAGGAGATATGATGCAGCCATCGAGGTATGACAGCTTATGTCTGTACATGTATTTCAGGTTGTCGTCGTGTCCTGTCATGATTGTAATTTGTAATGTTTAAAGTCTATGTTGCTAGTTGCAACTGTGGTGATTGATCCCACACCTGAAAATACTAATCTGGTATCCAAAGTGAATGTCCGATCTTCATTAACTCACTGAGAATGTTTTGAAGGGTTGTAGATGTGTTGAACAAAATGACGTAATAGATTTTGCACATGCACCCACTCTGTTCACAACTTCGTCGCGTTTTTTGACAAACCTCATTTTCTTTTCAGCAAAACATATAAATAGACATATTAATCACGGGTTCAGCGGTAGCCTAAACCTGTTGTATAAGCCATAGTGCTAAGCATAGGAAAACGGCAAATTTCAACCCATCAGGAAGCCAAAACCAATGTATCGATTTGCATGAAACTTGGCATGGTTGATTACATCTACGACCCCACCCCACATGCCATTTTGGTGGTCATCGCTCAACGTGGGTGGTCTGGGCGCATGCGTGAAATATAACATTCTTGTTTCTTTTCTTGTTTGTGCCTCTTCATCACGCCCACAGGTTGCATTTCTTAACCAATCTTCACGATCTATACGTCAAATGACGTCTTTCCGCACGGATGTGTTTTTTGGGGGTCTAAATGATAACCGACCACTTTTAGGGAGTCGTACTCCCGAAAAATTTCCAAAATTAGGGCGTGAATAGGGACTTCCCAGCCAAAACTTCAAATTGAAAAATTTGCTGTATCTGAAGAACTACTCAACCGATTTATACGAAATTTTCAGGGCTTCTTCCGACCACCAATGCGACCTCGTGGGTGGTCCCGCGCATGCATACAACGAATCCAAGATGGCGGATGGCCGACATATTGGAAATATTTAATTTGTAATAACTTTGCAACCTTTCAACCGATGAAAACGCAATTTTGCAGGAACATGCAAATTTCCATTGCAGACTGAGCAGTAAGTGAAAATTTGGATATTTAAAAATTCAAGATGCCTGACGGATGCCATATTGGAAACCGAAAATTTTCCGCAACCTTCAACCGATTGCAACAAAATTGTGCACAAACACGTAGATTGTGACTGCAAACCGTGCCGAAAGTGAAATTTAGCATATTTAAGAAATTTAGTATGGCGACTGGCGCTTGAAATAGGGCTTTAGCATACAGTCAACATAAGGAAGCATTTCTGTTAGGCCTAGAGCATTACATTAGTGTACATTGACATCACGGGGCACTTGTAGAATATTTTGACGGCTGAACATTGGAGAAGAGAAACTATCACTACCCCTAACCCGTTAACTATTCCTTGTTATAGGAAGTCATTAGTAGGCCTACCACTGTGATTCAAACCGGTACATACGAAGATCGACTTCAAGTTCCAGCAGTTGGTTACTGAAACGTGTTAGAAGAATGCACCGTTCTATAATTAATTTTATGATATAAATGTATAAGCTTACGCATGTGATACTTTATACTGTACAGTCAAAATTTTTCATACTTGCTGTTTTAGAGTGACGGCTTATACACGATGTTATAACTGGGTGCAGTTTTTTCTATTTAATTTCTATATGACCAGTTGTAGTGAGAGTGCAAAACTTGCCGATGTGATGACAACCGATCCAGAAAGTGATGACGAAAGTGTTACATCAAATCCTGTTTCACTTTCTGCACATACTCCAGCTGCTGCAAGATCTCTGTGCTTTGAACTTACCTCTACCATTGTATGTGATTTCTGCTGTGTTTTAACTGTAATTATTCATTCATCTAGTAATTTCACCAGTAATTTCACCGTAGACTTGTCCACAGATAACATATTGGACTGAGACCTCATGGTAGTCATGGACTCCCAGATTCTCTCTCTTGCTCGTCATTTTTAATTTAGTTCTTTTTCATATTTTTTTAGTTCTGGCTATTTATGGTAGATAAGCCAACACTTGTTGATTTTTGAGTGTGCGATATAAATTCTTTTATTTATTGTATGTATACCCTTTTATCACTGTATGCACTTTTGCTGACGAATTAAGAAATTATATATTTCATATTACCTTTAGTACAAAATGCATTAAATGTTTCATGTTAGATTTAGTCTAATGTTTCCATTTTGTTTTTGAAAACTGGTTCAGTTAACAGTCAACTAGATGCGACGAATGGAACAATAGTCAAATCATGACATTCGGACTTGCAATATCTCAATGTGTGAATTCTTCTGATTTAATTTTAAATCATTTCTGAATTGATTTTGACTTGAAATCATTTGTAGAGGAGTGATTTGGATGTAAATCCTTTTGAAAATGTTTTTGTCCAACACTGATGTTGAGATGTGCAGGTGTTTATTGATGTCTTACATTGTAGTTGAATTCACCAATGCTGCCGTCACCTCTGTGTGCTAAAGAATTGGAAGACATCGTATTCTGTGGCAATGAAACCAGTTTTGAAGCCAGTTGTGAAATCGATGCAGAACTGAAAACAAATTCACATTTGTCTTGTTGGACCAGTTCAGCCATCAATGAGGTTCAGTTTTGAATGGTTTCTCCTAACTGTGTCTTTGTTACAATTGTTATTTCAGAACTGTTTTGTTGCAATAGATTAAAACAGAATTTGTGGTAGAATTATGCTGATATTTGCTGAGACAAGATGATTTAGCTGCTGTTAAATAGTTGTGAAACGATTTATTTACAAGCTTCTATCTGTGTTTTCATGATGTAGTTTTATGCCTTTATATCTGCAGTATACTGCAGGTGCTCCCTTTGACAAGTCAGGCAGGTTACATTCACAGTTACATGATGTTGCAGACTTTGGCATTGAACTTGGGATGCTGTCGTGAGTCAGTTGTTCATTATGTGTTCTGTGGTGTTGATGTGTATGAATATGGGGGTCTGGTGTTGCAGAACCAACACGATAGGAGTTTGCTAGTGGTTAGTGATGTATTGATGAATTTGAGGCCCAGTTATGTGTACAATGCACCAGTTGATGACGACAAGGCCACCCAGCCATCACAAGTTTTCTATGTAGGCCTCTCTAGTTTTGTCTGTAATGTAATGCAGTTGTTTTGTGGGTGTTTTCATGGATGATTGGTGGTGACTGGTGTCTCGTTAACAGGGACACCGTGTGCTGCATACACTGATACGTCAAGAACTGGACAATATAATGAGACTTGCTTCAGCAGCAGATGTGGCGACAGATGACGTAACAGCAGCTGTTGATCAGTTTATTGACAAAATACTCTCAGTAGTCAAAACACGAAATAATTTGGAGAAAAGGTGAGAATTTTTTAAATTTACTTTTTACTAAAATATATACTTCTTTTTTGATCACAGCAGTAGTTGTAAGTGATTTTAGGAAAAATGTTGATGAACATTACTGCATGGTGTCGCTTATTTTGACGAGTGAACTTGTCCCTAGCAGTAGCACCAACTGATAGTTTTTCACGGGTCACTGTGTACAGCGGACTGGCAGTGGAACTGATATGAACGTTACATACAGTGAACATACTGTATAGCATTACATTGTGTACAAAACTTTGATTGTATCCTAAATTACAAAGTGTAGGTCGTGTGCTGCTTGAATAAATTGAAGGGAGATTATATTGAGTGATATTTTCTTGGCAACTTTGTTGTCTAGTCTTGCAATGATCTTTTCACAACAGGTTTATGATATTGCTTGCTTACTTGCTTGCTTCAACCAAATCTTTCACCCTTCATCTGTGCGTAACGGTTTTTTTATTATGTCACGTGACAAGTGCAATAATCTGTCAGTCCTTCCTCGTCATCCTGCCTCCAGCTATGTATTATGGTGTAACATTGATTTATTTATCAACACATCATTTGCACACTTCCACTCCTTTCTTGCATTGTCTGCTCTCTTACATTGGCTGCCATTATCTTATCCTGCACTATTGTTAATCCCATTTCCCATCACATGATGAATTTGTACTTTTCTGCGATTTGATCTCGGTCCAGCCACATTGCAGCACTCGGTCTTTATCTGTCATCACCATCTTTAGACTTCCTACGTCCTCCTCTTTAAAGATCAACCACTTCTTTTGATATTTCACACCCTACCTCTGGAGCCAACTTCCTGAATCATTCCACGAGCCTCATCCACATCTCATAATTTTTGCCTCACAGTTTCACTTCCCTGGTCATGCCAGATCACCGTTTTCATCAGCGTCACCACTGTCACTGTCTATCACCCCTTCTCTCTTTCACTCCAGACTCAAAACACACCTTTTCCACAAATCATTTCCACCATAGTCTTCCAATTGTAGATCACCCCTGGACAGACTTCACGGTTACCCGGCCTACTCACTGGTTTTTCCGGCTAAGTGCGTTAAATTAAGCTTGACACTGTCGGCTTTCGAGCGCGCTATATAAATTTTTTCATTTGATTTGATGTATTGATTTTATTATGTAAGGTCTTTGTATTGTAGAAACTGCAAGCAGAAGATGCTGCTGATGAAGTTGAAGGGTATGTAGCTTTTTGCTGACATGGCACAAATAGTAGTTGATAATTATGTGTTGCTATGTTTAAACGTAGGCTTTCCAGAATGAACATGTTGTGTAGTTAATCTTCGAATTTTTTAGGGCACTTATTAGAGTTTACAACCTTTGTGTCCCGCTTGTTTTATTTTTACTCAAGCAAATAAATGATTTGATTTGATTTGACTGTCAGTGAAATAATGATACGTACATTGTTGATGTATAGAACACAGCGATGCTGAGATGGTGCGATATCATGACAGCAGAAGCAGACTGAATGCCGACATTGAAACGCTGGAAACCTGTGTTTATGATTATGTAGAACAGTTGAAGGTTGAATGTGCCAAATCTGAACACCTTGAACTGATTGTTAGTCTCATCAGTTTACGCTTTTTGATCATGTTTGTCTTTTGTCCAACTTTTTCATATGTAATGTAGTTATTGGCTGTATGTCATGGATGGTTTCCATGATGTCATTTTTTATGCATATGCACAGTGGCGGCAGGTAGGGGAGGGGCATATGCCCCCGGGCGCCAGCAGATGGGTGCCAAAAGGGGGTGTGGTAATTTTTCTCAGTGCAAAATATACATAAATTATGTGAGCTCTGTTGAGGCAGGGATAGGCATGGATTGCAGGAGCATGCAATCATGCAGCACATCTTCTGATCCACAAGCAACATCAGTGACCTCAACAGTGCAGTCACATCCACAGCCGCCATCAACCATAGCAGCACTAGCAGCAGCAGTATTTTATCAGTATGCACGTCATCCTGCAATATAGAACAATGCATGTTCTGGATGTCATCAGTAGCGTTTCTAGGTTTTCAAAATGCATCAAAATCGTTGGCGGCTGGGGCTTCGCCCCAGGCACCTCTGGGGAGCTGACAGCGCTTCCCCAGACTCCCTAGCTGGGTTTATTGGAGCCTATTTTAAGGCCCCTACTTTCAAGGGGAGAGGGGGCGCCAAAATGATCTATGCGCCAGGCGCCAGAAACCCTCAGCCACTGCTGCATATGCAGTTTTGTAGAAATTGTTACTGCAAAAATAGTTCAAGTGATGACAAGCATTCAATCGAATCTTGTTGATTAGGTAAAGTTTTTAGATTGCTTGATTAGGTTGGCTGTTTTCTGAACTTTGGTTTAGTCTGGTTTAATTTGACATTTGTCTGATAGTTTCTTATGTAAGAAATATTTCTGATCTTTTAGGTTATCTTAACACTAATTGTTCATTGTTATTAGATATATTCTAGACGTGAATATTGTCACTTGCAGATAAGTCATCTGAAACAAGGAAGAGATGTGGAGAGAGTTGATGTTGGTTGCACATCAGACGAGCTTCATGACCCTACTGATAAGGTTAATTACACGTGGCTGCTGTGCCGTACTGCAGTATGTATGTTAGTTGTGTTTGATATTTTAATGCAGTTATCTGTGCATATAATTGATTCTGGAGTTGAGCATGCATCCGACACGAGCTGTGTTGCTGTTCAGATGGTTGTCGTTGCCCATGGATGTGATATTACTGATACTGCTGCTGCTTGTGCTGCCATGGTTGATGTCGGCTGCGGACCTGACTGTGCTGTTGACGTCATTGATGTTGCTTGTGGGTCAGAAGTTGCGCTTCAGCATTCAGATGACAGTTTGCTGCCAACGGATCAGATTGACAGGTATACAGTTGATTTATTATAATATCACTACCACTGTATTATGTTACTCAGTTAGTCAATCTCCGTCTTAATGAATTTTATTTCTAAAAAGGTTGCAAAGTTTAGTGATCAGTCAGTTGATCATTGTTGTTAATCAGTTAAACGTTTCAATACAACGTTTCCAGGCTTGTATGTTTAGATTGAATAGCTTATGGTCAGACATTTGACTGATGTTACCTTCGGTTCATCGACGTAAGTTGTACAAAATACTCTTAATGCTGAGCATTTAAACTTTCTTTCATTTCATATATACAACTCCTATATTTTTTGATAACAACCAGTGAGATAATGTCATATTTTTTAAAATTAAATTAGTCTATAATAACACTAATAATACTAATACTAGTAATACTACTAATATTAATAAATAGTAATATTTGTACAGTACAGTTACAGAGTTGCTGAATTTATATGCTGCCAGTCATCAAGCCAAGGTGCCTCTGATTTACTGTGTGTGTTTTTCAATCATACTCATAACACATATAGACTTCCTAGCTGATATCTTTCTCATTATCAGCTGGCTAACATATATTAACAGCTGTTTAGTCAGCTAATTTCGGCTAATGACCTTGAGCCTTTCTAACTGAAGATCACAGGATTTTTGCACGAAATATCTGGAATAATATTCTTGGCTGTTGGTGTGGCCAACTAGCATCACCATTTAGTCACCAAGTCTGTATGTGTACCGTGTTACATTTTATGTTTTTGTGTCAACCACTCCAGAGGTCCTGCCTGAAAATATGTGACTACAGTCTGCTAGTGTTGCGTAGTTTACCCGGTACTGGTATGATAACAGTAACACTTGTAGGGTCCTGTTCATGGTAATGAAATGGAATCTTCAGAAGTATGGACCATGTGCTGACTACTAAGCCGAAATCAGTCTACTCAAAATGGCGTCTCAGCCGAGCCAGTGAATAGGGGCGTTATTTCGATGGAGGCTAATGAATCTAATGCTGGCTAACGCTTAATTGGCCTGTTGGCGGCGGCTAATGGCCAGTGGTGGCTGTTGTGGGATCTAGAACACATGCACACAGACTATGATAAACTTTTGTTAGCCAGTTGTGCCACTAACCTTCTCAAAAGAAGTTCCACACTGTTTCTAAACTAAATAAAAGTAACTTAACTTGGATTTTGGAGCAGGTTTTTATGGCTAGATGCCTTTGTACGGCGTGTACACATCACTATGCCTCATCTTCGTCAATACATTTCATGGTCATTAATTCCTGTTTTCTTTTTACATATTGTGTGGTGTCACTGTGAGTGGTGAACAGTTCAGAACAGAATCTGATGTTACCCAGTCTGTAATTTATATCTTTATTGAGCATCTTGTGATTCTTCTGTATTATCAGTCTTCCTTGTATGGATGTTTACTGTAGTATGTGTACAGAACAGCCTGTAACAACCAAGTAACTCACTTTCTGTACATGTTTATAACTTGCACACATACACCATTTAACTGCCACCATAATTGGAATATTTGCTCATTACTTCTCTTGTGAGGCATCAGTTTACATTCTGTCATCTTTATTTCTACACTTGCCTGCTATAGTTACATTATAGATAACATGATGGTGTTGGTGAAATGGAGGGATGAAATATGAGCTATTTCTTAAGAGATGTTTTGCAGGTTCTGTGATCGCAATATACCATATCTGAAATAGCTGCATGTATGATGGTGGTGTTGATAGGTCAGCAACATGCTTGGACTTACATACAAACAGTTGTGAAACGTCGGTGAACTCTAGTCATGCTGTTGCATCTACTATCATGACAACTTCCTGCAAGTTGGTACAGTTGATACTTTGACATTTGATAATATTTGTTGAAATTAATTAGATGTTTTCTTACAGTGAATGCGCTCCTGTCCTGCAGTAGACAATGCATGAGTAGTGATGATTGTCTGGTAGGTTTTGTACGTTTTTTTGTGGTAGGCTTGTCTTAGGGTTGGTTTTTGGGAGAATTTTTGTATGTTTGATTGTCTGTACCATTGCAATTTCTTGCCTGAAAGACTTCCAAAATGACCTGTTACATGTCCAATAGGAAACTCCTCCACACTGAGAGCAGAAATGAGATTACCTTGATTTGTCGACCGTTGCAGTGCATAATATCTTTTAGTTTGGTATGAAGTGATTCATAATGTAGTGTATGCTTTGTGTTGCACAACTGTTGAATGATTTCTTGATATGATGTTGCATATATTCTTGTCAACCGTGTTTTGCACTGATACATATAGCATCTCACGCACATCTAGTGATAACTTACCTTACCTTAACTTTGGGTTACTGCAACCATATTGGCTGCAGTCAGACCAGAGGCCATATTGTTTTGTCCCAAAGCACTTCCATGTCTATGGGGACTTGGCCTGTATATTTAACCAGTATTGCTTTGGGTTTCTCTGACTTCATCTCTAGTGTGCCTAGATCAAGCCTCGGACATGCACGCCCGCGCAGCTATACCTGTCTGGGCTACTACCCAGGCCTAGGCATGATGAGCAACACCGTTGAAGGCAATCAACTTATGTAACCCAGGGCCCAGTGCCATCAACTGGTTCTCGATCATACTCCCTAATACACAGTTTGGCTGACGGTCCAGCAGCCTCTTAAGTATGTTGAGCCTGGCCAAACCCTGGAAGCCAGCCTTCCAGCATCGAGAAGCCCTGCCTGGCCGGCTGAGCCATGACATACACTTTACTGATTGACCTGCCCCACAATGTTTGCCACGTCCGGCTCTTTTGTCATACCTGGCCTGCTCCACTCATCCAGGTTAACAGCACAGGGGGAGCCTTAGCATTGAGCAAGATGCACACAAGAGATGTCAGTCATCTGTTATCTCTCACCCAATCGCCCCTATAAATTTTTAAATCTGGGTGTAATGGCCTGTCGCAGATTTTGGAGGACACAGGCAAACCCTCCTGTCTGTCCTAGCATACATACCTGGCTGACCTAACCTGGATTTGAACCCCCGTCCTGCTGGCCGATCTGTACTGTAGCTCAGCAGACCAGTATTGATCCACTGGGCAACCGAGACAGGCTCACACATGATGATATTTATGTTATCATGCATTTCAGATTTATTTTAATGCTGCATATCATAGTTCTTATCCCAACTTTGTAAGTTTGTGAAATGGTGTTATAGCTTCCTAACTGAACGTATTTGAGAAGGTGCAGTGAATTCTCAGCAGTAGACCATATGTGATGCCATGTTTCAAATAGAATACTAGTGTGGTAACTAGTGTGCATGTAATTTCAGCGTGCTTCAGCATTGTGACAGTGAATGGAGTGTATGGCACTGTGATGTATTGAAGTTCTCCATCTCAGCTGTTCTCAGTCTCAGTGTCATGCTGTATCTGATGCTTGGGGCAGAACGGCCTCAGATCGGTTTTCGCCACTTGTTACCACCACCCGTCTAATAACGTGTGCTCCATAATAGTAATGGATTATGTACAAGACTCAGTAGGTAAGATGATGTTTACGTGCAGTACTGTTGTTCCGATTGTTCTAATGTATTATGATAGTTTCTGGTGGTATTTTGTGACAGTTGCTGTTCTTTTGATTTATTTACTATAAGGTACATCATAATATATGCTGCTTAGTTTTACTAGACTGCATTGCTGTTGTGTTTGTTTTTTTTGGACGTTGATTTTAACTTGTTGACATCTTGGACAGATAGTAATGAACTTTTTGTTGGCAGAGAATACAGTGTTACAGTGTATGCCACAGATATAACCATTGTTTGTTATTGACTTTTATTTTTGTGATCATTTAGTCGGTTTTTCAAAAGGTCTCAACAGTAGAGATTGTTTACATGCTATGCTGTGTGTCAAATACGTGCCAGCTTATGTTTGCTATGTGTCGCAAATATAAACCGGTTTCAATCAGAGTTGGTATGCATCTCATAAGTTATGCAAATTTTTCACCTCACCTTTAATCTGTCAATACATTACCTTGTAAAACGAACAGTTACCTTGTCAGTGTATGGTGCACTTTCGGTAAAGTTTTAATGGCTAAAACCTTTCTGTGCTTGCAGCATAATTTTAGTTACCTATTTGATACTTCCAGTTTGTGTACTTGGGTCAAGGTAAAGCGCCATTTTTAGCTGTAAACAATTGACATTTTAAGGATCAAACAACACTATGGTGTTCTCCGAAGAAGACTGCATCCTTATTGAACAGCTGTCATAAAGGGGTTTAACATGCTCAACCTTGACATTGCACAAACCGGAAGTTGTAAGTAAATAAGGCAGTAAACTAATTATATAAAGTTAATCTGTGAGCACGTAAACGTTTTTACCATTCAAAC
>Ga0209365_1000131_pt1 | contig 12781 bp, 6 predicted proteins | sample WorMetimpBELIZE2_FD_187389 | JGI IMG/M metagenome (GOLD analysis project Ga0209365, IMG submission 187389) | Marine gutless worms symbiont microbial communities from Max Planck institute for Marine Microbiology, Germany - Olavius imperfectus... | ecosystem: Host-associated > Annelida > Digestive...
CTGTTTCACCATTAGCTGTCGGCTCTGAACGTCCAGTGCTTGGGCAGTAAGACGAGACTGCCGTGAACTCTACAGCGACACTGCCAACCGTCATCCACATCCACATCGGTCACCATTTCTTAGCCCTCTCTGGTTGCTGATTCAAGAAACAAACCGTAAAGTGATAACATTTAATAAGTAACATTGATATGGATACTCTGACTTAGACTCAGACTCGGGCTAACCCAAAACTGTCCGTTACTGGCTTTATATAGCTGCTAAAAGGGCTGTGGGGCATGGCAGGATGCCTCGCTACTTGACGGGACACCTGATGGAAACACCATCACAGTGGTGGGGTGTCACTCACATTACGCTCCCACTTAGCTTTAAACTACCACAGATACTAAAATAAAAATGTTTCACAATGTCAAACATGAAGGACGGCCCTGTTTAAGTCGTCACAGCAGTATGTCTAACGGCAGCATACATAGCCCCACCACCCAGCAGCATGACCTTAGCTACTCCAGTTAAGTTTTGAGAAACTGTTACAGTTATTAAACTATAAAGCTATGTGACAGCTTGTCGGACTGTTAGTATCAATATCAACAACAGTCCTAACAACACACAGCATTGGTTGGTAAGCAAAAGTAATTTACTGGGGGAGGCATAACGTTAGGCTCATATTAGTTCGGTTAACCTACTTGTTTGGCTGGTTTTAAGCATCAATTTGATATAGCCTATAGTGAATGTGAACACTATTTATGATGCTACAATTGATTGACATTGCAGGGTTATGTGAAGTATGTTCTAGCATCGACAGTCATTTGATGGTGTTTCCTGCACATAAACGTGGCAGCCTGCAGCTTCTCGTAAGTGATCTTGTGATGTCTCTCATAGTGGGTCGCTTTGTCCCTGAGATCATAGTCTATTCTGAATCGCCAAAACCTGGTTTTAACCATTTTATACTGTGGTCTAAGACCAAATTCTGTGACTGAATTTGAGACTGAGTGACCATTGAGTGCCTGCTGATGGACGATTTTCGTTGTTTTGTAAATATAAATGCTAACAAAAAAATACTACACCATGTTTCAAAAAAAGGGTGCCACCCTAACCATGGCTCATTGGCTGTAACTTTTCAGTTTTTCGATCAATTTGCAGAATTCTTTCACTTTTGCAAAGACTGATAAATTTTCAACAAAACCCATATTAGTTCACCCATCACACCTTAAGTATGTTTCTGTGTTACCTTGGAAAACTTAAAAACAAAATGTTTGCACATTTTATACACGTAAAACTAGAACACGTTTCAAGTGTTATTTTTCCTCATCTGTCCAACAGATATCTGTCCAACATCATGAAATCAAGTGCAAGTATTAGCATTGTGCAAAATATGAAAAGTTTACTTTTTGTTCATTCACTGTCCTTAGCAAGCTTAAAGCTTTGCAGTTAAGCAAGGTAGGCTTATCGACAATCAAGCATCAACACAGTAAAATCCAGTGTTGGGTCATGACGTTTGGCGCACTTGGTCAATGGTGGTCATTAATTTCATCTACCTGTAATGTTTGCTATTTAGCTCAAGCAAAAGTAAGTAAGAATATTTATATAGCGCAGAGAATCATGCGACACACTGCGCTGTGATTTCTCAAATCCCAAATAAATGATTTTTCAGATATCGCCTAAACTGTCCGTAGCTGAAGATCTGCTGCAGACTTATCGGCAAACCATTCCACAAACGAGGCCCTGCAGCAGCAAACCTGTCACCAAATCTGTTGTGGGTTCGTGGAACTGTTAATGTCCTATTAGTAGACGAGCACAGAGAGCGATGACCATACTCAGACGAGATGAATGTCAGTAGTCAGATATGTAGGTGCAAGTGAGCTCCACTCGTCTCTGGACTGGCAGCCAGTGTAACTGACGCAGCAGTGGAGTGATGTGGTCACATCTGCATGCGCTGGTGAGTAGACATGCTGTACTGACTGCACCTTCCTCACCATTCAGAAGCGAGTTACACCAGTCCAAACAACAGGCAATAAACGCCTGAACAATATTCCTGGCAGCGTCAGGTGTGAGTGACCGGATAGTTGGTCACAACTGATCGCAAAAGTGAGAGTTTATAAAGCGCTGTTATAAAGGCGTAAAACGGTCGTGAAAGTGTCAGTTCATGCCGTGTAGGCCAAACAAGATAGTATTGTGTTCAGTCCACTTTGAACTCTGAGTGTGGTGAACGATGAAGAGAGTCGTTGGCAGATCATTCCAGACACTGGATTCAGAAGCTGCAGAGATTATCGTTCTTGTTTGAGGTACCAACAGATCTTCATGTGTTGCTGAATGGAGATGACGACGACCTGACTACACAGGTAGAATGAAGCAGCTGATTGTAAACACTTGTAAATGTAGATGATGATACTGCTCGCTGATGAATTGGTAACCAGTGTAAATCATGAAGTGATGTGCTCAAAGACCAAAGTATCAGCTCTAAGAGGTTACTGAAAATGGCCTATCTAAATGCATTATGATCAGCTGGTCTGAGACTAGACTGCTGAGATTAAGTTTCGACCAAACGTTGGTTTCAAGTTGAGTGATAGAATGATACGTTTGCACGTCTGTGTATGTGTCGTGTGTGTGTATGCAGGATCTGTCATTGACGGAGTCGTGTCAGTCCACTGCTCCTGTAACAATTACCGCGCATCAGAATGACATTGCAGCATTAGCGATCAATCACCAGGGCTCACTCATTGCCACCGCTTCAGTCAAAGTATGTCTTACCATAGTCAACATGACACAGGCTACAAAGAGCTAATCTAAATACCGCTAACAGCTGAGCTCATCCATGTGCACTAAGAAAGATTGATAAATGGTCTTACAAATACCACGTCAACTATTCAAATGTGCTTTTTACATTTTAAGACCCTTGTGGGACTGGCTGTGTGGCATTGGGCAGATTCGTGTTTGATTCATTCATTATTTGTTATAAGTGATCATTCTGTGGGTCATCCATAAAGGAACTCCACGCAGAGGAGGTATTGGTAAACCTCGTGCGGACAAGGGGAAGGGACGATGTAAAAACCAGTTACTTTTTGCAGACGTTCTTATAGATGATCCCTTATTTGTTGCACTTTCAGGTCTTTCACTGGCAGTCTTTGCATACTTTTCCGTGGTAAATCCTTTACAGTTCTGTATAGTTTATGCTCAGTTTCTACCAGTTTATCTTCTGTTAATTTTTGTCTGTCAGCCCTACAGCTCATTTTCACCTCTTTTCCTGTCATTGTGAAGCTTTGTACTTTCCTTGACGTCTTTGTGGTGTCAGATGGCAGTAATGACGTGACTGGCGTGGAACTGGGGCCCGATTTTCGAAAAACCTTAGGACTTTTTGTATGATGAACGCCGATCTTAAGATGCATTTACAGTACCGTAATGCTAATTTTCGATAAAGTCTTATGAACAGTTTTAGCATTATAAATATGACAAAATATAGTACTGTATACAATAAAACATCATTTATTTACGTCATCTCGCGAAATTGTCATCAAGTATGTAATAACGAAATTATCAAAACTAGACGTTTTTAACTTTCTGACTTGACATAAACTCAGGACATGTTTATGACAAACTTAAAATGAACCTAGGAAAGTCCTAAGATAATCTTAAGGTTTTTCGACAATCGGGCTGCTGGACTGTATCTGTGTCACTGTGTGTAAAGCTTTGTACTTTCCTCGAAGTCTGTCGTGTTACAAGGCAGCAATGAAATGACCAGTGTGTGCAACTCGGCTGTATCTCTGTGTGTATGTGTGCATGTAGGGGACTCTCATCCGAGTGTTTGATGTGTTGTCGCGTCGTCAGCTTACTGAACTACGACGTGGTGCTGATACTGCTATGCTCTACTGGTCTGTGCCTCACTCACAGCTGCCTAAATTCGAAATTTTGCTATTAAAATTGCTGCTTTTTGTAAGAATTGTTCCATTTTCTACAGTCACACCTCCACAAACTTTGGGTTTTCACATCCAATGGTAAAGTCAGTTTCTCCTGGTAAAGTCACTTTCCCTGACAATAAGGGGTCTCCCCATTTTGATTGATCCGAAATTTTTTATTTCCACAATTGCACAACACATGACCCTGGTGACTTCAAATTTGGTATGCAGCTTGATTTTGTCAAGACCTATCGTAAAATCACAGCCACAGGAAGAATGGGTGTGGCTGTGGGCTAGGAGGGCTCCCAGAAATTTGGGGTTCCCGATCCCCTTTATTATTCTGCAATGGCTGAAGCTAGCAACTTTAAATTTGGCATGCAGCTCAAGTTTGCTAAGGTTGAGGAAGGAAAATTGGGTGTGGTTCTGCGCTTAGTATAGCATTATGGACTCGATCGCACATCAAAGACAGCAAAAGTCAGAACTGCGGATTATGGAGCACGTCATGACGATGTGCTGTACAACTAAATTCATGTTTCTGATTTTTGCATGATTAAATCTATATATAAACTGTATCAATGAGCGATAATTATTGACTGTGTGTAACACAGTGCATCTATACAGAAACGTGTGAAATGCGTGTTTCACAGACAGACATTCTCATCTAAGTCTGTGCTGCTGTGTGTCAGTATAACGTTCAGTGCGGATGCGGCGTACCTGTGTGCATCCAGTGACAAAGGAACTGTTCACATATTTGCTATCAAAGACACTAGCCTCAACAAACGATCTTCGTAAGTGTCACATGACACACACACATGCGGCAGACTATTGACAGTTCACTCACACTACTCTACTACTAGGGATTGCATTTATGGAGTACCAAATTCCACCATTTTGTAAATTCCGGAATTTATGAGACAATTTCAGGAATTTGTTCGTAATTTCGGACATACCATGGTTATTATATTAACCATGCGTCGTACCATATTTCTGTAGTGAATCGCAGCGCGAAAAGCGCAGACTTTCATGAATTTTACGATCCATCTATCCATGAATTCCACGTCGGCAGTGAAGCCATGGCTCATGGATGAACAAGGAGTCACAAAAGCAACACCCTGGATTTCATTGATTAATTTGAGTTTTTACCCAGACGTTGCAATTGCTGGTTGCATTGAAACGTTTTGGGTATTTTCATAACGTGTTATCATCGTCTGTTTGTAGTTGTCAGTGACACGAATGTATGTAACAAAAACGGCCTCATGGTTTTGTGTATTGTTTGATGGCAAAATCTCAAGAGAATCCCTTTTTTGACTTATAACCTGGATCTGAATTCAGCAATGTCTGAAAGTTAAATTTTCGTTTCGCATTAGTTAACAAACCACGTGCACCGTTTCGACATAGCCTAGGCTAATAAAAGCATATGGTACACTTTTAATTGTGTACAAGTGTTGTCTGCCATGTTAACAGCTATTCCTTGGGTTTGCATTGCAAATGTGATTAGAGACAATACTTTATTGAATATGGATGCAACGTTAGGCTTTTGTTAGCTTTGCTAACCATTTTGTTAACATCGTCTCTATGTTAAGTCTGCATTGTGGCAAACTGATGGTATAGTATGCAGACTGAAACGTTTATGTGATGTCGTTTACATTTTCAAATACACAGAATAAGTCGAAACATTTATTGGAGAATTAATTTACACTGGGGTCAGTCAGGCTTATGTCATACAATAAGGTTACTTGTGGGCAGCAGACATCGTTGAAACTAACAGTGTGTGTATGTAAAACAATTATAAAGTAGTAGTTAGTAGTAGTGTGTTGATGTTGGTGTAGACTGAAGAAGATTGGTTTTCTGGGGCAGTACGTGGAGTCACAGTGGGCGCTTGCTAGCTTCACTGTGCCTGTCGAGTCGGCTTGTGTCTGTGCGTTTGCTGCCAATCACACAAACTGTGTTGTCGGTTAGTTGTCACTCGCTGGAACAACAAAGACACAATGTACTAAAGCTAACATATCTGTGTGTCTCAGTGAGGGATGGGCAGATGGGGCGACAAAATAATTAGCAAAATAATGTCTCTCCTACGCCGACCATATGGTAGGCTGATACATGTAGTTACCAGACAAGATCAGTTGGTTTTGTTGGTAAGCAATATGAGCAGTGCTTTCTTTTTAGTTTTGTCACTATCAGTAGGTAAGACATCATCTGGTTGTCTAGTAAAATCACGTGGGCACCTTCGGCCCCTCGCCCAAAAATGATACCATAACAGTTTTATAAGCACAAAAATGTCAACAAGTGTTTGGCATAAATTGCAATAACGTTTAGACTCTAAATGACAGGGTTCAAGTTAATGATATATGCTTAAGAAATCAGTACCAGAATCTGGTATTAGTTGCAGCTATATATTGGTCTTTTTATAGGATCGATAGCCTGAATGTGCAACCTTTTTTACATTTTACTTACGTGAATCCCATACTACTGAAGCCTGAAACGCACTATACGCCTTTATAGTACAGTGTTGCGCATTTCTGTGAAAAATGTTATGTTAGAATTTAACGTTATTTTATACAAGCATGACAGACAAGCAGAGTCATATTAGTATTACACAGGCTATCAATAGATTTATGCAACATTAGCCTATTATACATAAGGAAATTAAATGGAGCCTTGAAAGTAAGTACATGTGCATGTATGTCTTGGGTACAGATTTGATACTATTAAGCTGGCAGCGCATATTTGCTTTTGGTGTCTTATTTTTGCATGGGCCAAATGCATTGTAGCCCACGCAATCAAATTTTTCGGTGGGCCATGGTTCACTGTTCTGAAGAAATTGGTGTCTCTGAAACTTTGCCTGTTCCACCCTTACAACATACCTTTACCACCCCTGGTGTGTGTTTGTGTGAGCAGCGGTCTGTGTGGACGGAACATTTCACAAGTACTTGTTCACACCAGAAGGAAGTTGTAACCGTGAGTCTTTCGACGTCTACATCGATCTCGACAATGACGCTGAGTTCTAGCTGCATGAGGCCTACTGCACTGCAGTACAATTGCAGCTTCCTCATTACTGACACTAATATTCAGCGCAATGCATTTCACACAAATTTGCGCCAGTTCTGGGCATAATTTATCTGTCAGTTACAAATAGGCCTTACCATCAAACTTTTGTTCACCCTAACAATAGTCACCCTAGTAGTCAGATTGCTTTGATGGATTATAGTGTAATCTGGCTTGATGTATGCTAGAGCAGGAAATGGATCAGTGGGTATTTTCTAGTCAAATGTATAGTGGGACACGTGTCATTTTGAATGACCCATTTTCTGCTCTGTTGTAGGCCTATGGTACTCACAGTCAAAAGACAATTAAAACATTTCACAAAATCGTTTCTGGAACTTAGTTGTTTACTGTGTCCTAGAAGCACGTTTCTAACTAACTGTCACAGTTTGCAATTCTATAGATATTATACCCAGAGTTCACAAAATCTTTTGGATGAAACTCCTGTGGAACGCAGTTGATTCTGAAGCCACTGTTAGCAAGTTTGGTGAAGAACGTATCTTCATGCAGTCCGCGTGGTTTGTAGGAAATCAACACCAATGAACTGGGCCCACACAAGGCCTGCAAGGCTTCTACCAGACTGTCTGAACTGGCGGCATGGTAGACGATATCTGATCCAAAAATTACGTCGTATGGTGGGCTAAGGTGTCGCAGGTCCTGTATACTACCCCAAGTGTATTCTTTCACCTGAATTGCTGGCAATCTCTCTGCCAGAGTGGGGTTAGACTGTCCGAGTCGGTCGACGTTTGAATTCACACAGAGTTTTGTGTGCTCAGTTGCTGACGGCAAGTCGGTAAGAGTCACTCTAGCTCCAAGCAACCATGCTACAAGGCCAGTCAGACCACAACCGGCCCCAAGCTCTATGCAGTGCTGATTACTCCAGAATCCCATTGGAAAAACTGCAGTATTTTCTAGGTAGCGGGCCATAAGGAATGCACCATCCCACAGTTTCCGTTCTGTGTTTTTAGTCACATCAATTTCTGCACTGAAGTCCTGTAGCACTTCAACTAATTGTCCTCCAAACACAAACTGTCGGACTTCGTCTCTGCTGGACGTTCGTGGGTTGTTGTACGTCCATGGAACTACTGCCATTTTAACAAGTCACTGTCAGCTGGTAAACACACGCAGACATACAACGTTACAAGTCAGTGCTAGAATCAGAGTGATAATTGAAGAAAATTTAAACTCATTATTAATCAGTACAGGGGCGCAACCATGTTGTAGAAGTTGGGAGTCCAATCCCTCCCCTCCTCTCTCCTTTCCCTTCCTTCCTCCACTCCTTTAGAAGAAGTCACCCTAAAATCCAGCTAGGGGATCTGGGGGAGCCTGTAAGCTCCCCGGCAGAGTCTGGGACAGAACCCCAGCCGACAAACGATGTGGTGCATTTTAGCCTTAAAATCTGACGTCTGGTTGCAACAATTTACCCCCACCAAAAACGCTACGTATAAAGTGGGGGGTCTGGACTCCCTAATGGCTGCAACCATGAACAAGTAGATTGTTAAAACTACTACGAGCCGAGCGTCATGCCTGTGACAATACATTTTGGTAATTGGTTACCGCTTAATGGCTTATGCATATTGACCATTCAAATCGATAGCCCATATGATTTCTTATTAGTGATTAATTTTAAGCTTAGCTTTATATAAGAGATATAGGCAGCACAGCAAAGGAAGTTGAAAACCACCCCACCCTAGTTTGAGCACCCCAATCGAGGGTATCCCCCTTCAAATTTCGCCATCAAATCTGCCACGCTAAAAGTTTAGACATTTCGCTACTTGTGAAAACGCATGATCCTAGCTTCAGCCGTTTTGTCACACTGGCGTCACAGACAGGCAGATAACATACAGTGTATGACAATATTGTGGCCTCCAGTCCTAATACTGTGTTCTGTGATAAATCTACAAAGTCAAAATGTGAAACACATGTCGGATCATATATAACTTTATTATCATAATTCATTTTGTATTAAAAAGCTTCACTATACATCTACTACCACTCTCTACAGACTGTGCAAGGTACTGGAGTGGGGGTCAGTGCTTGCTGAGCAGCCAACATCATGAGCATGAGCCTAATGAAGGTCTTGGGGCAAGCCTTAGAGCTAAAATTTTGTTTTAGGTTTTAGATGTTAAGGAGGGGCACAATTCGTCTATTCTCCATGTTCTGAAATCTGCTGAGTAACATCAATGGTTAAAATGGATAGGTCACGAATGGTGAGTGGTGACTTATGTTGAATGTCTCCATAAAAAGTAAACCAGCCCTTTATTTGTGCATAAAAAGTGCTGTGTTGTTGTCGAGGACTTGAGGTTCGAGGACAAGGTCAAAGACAAGGACTAAAACAGCGAAACGGTCATCAGTGTTTAGAATGCAAATTCACAACACATAAATACATTTCATTTGTTAATATCAAGTGATTTGGATACAACTCCATACACAGGTAGGTAACACATAAATCAGTGATCATAAAGAAATGAGACCAATAATTTAGTCTCGGTAATTCGACTGCATACTAGTGCATAGCAGAGTTTTATAGAGAAAATGATAGTTTTATTCGTAAAACAGCGAAGTAGCGATTCCGAACCACCCTTTGGGGAACTTGGGGTAACGTATTCGATTCATCCTTAGCTAGTTGGAAAGCTCGTAGTCGAGTTCCTACAGGTTATAACTTATAATTGAAAATTTTTGCTAGCTTTTATACTGCTGCGGCAATACGAGCAAACATACGTAGAAATCGACCTTAGTTGAAGGGTATAGTGACCTATACCCTTATATATGACCTTTGAGGCTAAATATTAGGTTGAAGGGTTACGTTTACCGCCAATATCTATACACCGTTAGATATGGGAATGGTTCTAATACAACTCTGCGTTGGAAGTTTTCAGATAAAGACTGTTTCAAAAACACACGCAGAACTCAAAAATTGCTGTGGAGTTTGAAATCCGAGTACAAGGACTTGCAGATTAGTCATGAGGACAAGGACTTTCCTTGAGGATAACAACATTGAAAAAGTGGGGTTCAAATATCATTGCTTGACCCCCACTTTAAAAGTGGGGTCAATGCCCCTATCTGCTTAGGGTAGGGATGTTAAATTCGTTTTTTTTCCAAATTCGAACTTCGTTTGTAAAATTCGATTGTTATTTGAACTTCATTTAGGCCTATGGTAGAGTGAGTTTGTTTTGAGTTTGACCATATGCCTACAGTATTTTATACAACATGGCTTTCATGTGATGGTGCTCAATTTTTTGGCCATGTCGCATTTTTACCACGCGAAGCAGCTATGTCAGCGCGGTCTTGGGGATCGTAATTCTGTCCGTCCGTCCGTCCATCACATGCTTGCTTTGTGACGAAACGAAAGAACATAACAGCTGAAATTTTGACATCACATGAAAGGGTATCATCTAGTTTTCTGACACCAAAAGAGTTTGGTGGGCGATGTCCCCTTCTACCTGAAATTTACGCTTAAAGTGACCCACCCCCCCTTTGAAAAACGCCGAACAATATTTGCGTATAACGTCTCATCCATAAGAGCTAGCGAAAAATGTTCAATTGTAGCGAATAGGAAGTCGACCACACACTTTCCAACGAGCTGTAGATGAAAAGAGTGCATGCGTTACACCTAACTTCCCCAAACGGTGACTCAAAAAGCAAATTTGTCGTTTTTGTGCATAAAATTCAAGTTCAATCGAATAAAGTCTGTTACAAAGTTTCTGTGTGTGAAAACTTCCAGTCGACAAAGTTGCAGTAGAACCATTCCATTCCCCTATAAAATGGTGTACATGGTAACAGTAAACGTAACCCTTCAACCTAATATTCAGCCCCAAAGTGACCCACCCCCTTCAACAAAGGCCGATTTTGACGTATTAATGCCTCAGTTGTAAGAGCTACTGAAAAATATTTAATTATAACCCACAGAAAGTCGACTATCACCTTTCCAACGAGCTAAAGATGAATCGCGTATGTTATCCCTAAGCCCCCCAAAATGTGGCTCAGAAACGCTAATTCGTTGTTTTATGAGTAAAACTGACATTCTCTCGATGAAACTCTGCTACAAGGTTTCTTTGTGTTAAAAATTTCAGATAAAACGCATATATTGCCCCTGATGCCCCCATAGGGTGGCCCAAAAATCCAATTTTGTGCATGATTTTGCGAATAACGCCGGACGTTAGTCAAAAAAGTATAAAGCTTTGCACTGTCTCTCTACCATAGCTGAGCTACTTGTACTTTTATCGATTGCATGTTTTATGACATTCTATGTTTGTAGAGCACTGCAGCAAAAAAATGCAACAACAGCATCAATGTATTATTTATTGTATGCGTTGCCAAACTTTACTAAGTGAAAATAGTGGATAAATTTCAGTCAGAGATTCCAACACCGAATGTATGCAAATCGAGTTCGAATTTTAAAACCGAAGTTCGAAAATTCGAACTTTGTTTAACATCCCTAGCTTAGCGTTAATACAAAGTACTACGCAATTGGGTTAGAACTAATCCTAAGAAAAAAAATACATGGGTTCATTTAGACTTTTCACAACTTAACAACACATGAAATAGTTTACCAGAGCAAGTTATGTTCTGGTTACAGTGCTATCACAAAGCTTAATAGGTGGCCCATTATACGAAGCATAATCAGTCCAATAGTCCGCTGGCGTTGGTACACAGATGATTTTGCACAGTTTTGTCTCCTGTGTAGCATCCAATAGCTTGGGATCAGATTTAGAAACCGAGAGTTCTTTGTAGTAATGGCACTGGTGGTGGCCATGTCGGTGGTCGTCATAAGGTGGAGCAAGTATGTCAAAAAACGCTGCTGCACTGTCTGTGGTGCGTATCTCGTGAATGTTTCTATTAACTGGTGTCAAAAGAACAGGTTCAGAGTAAATGTCGACAACATCACCGTCTGCTGCAGACATCTTCTCAGCCATAAAGACGTCTCCTTTCTTCACCAAGTGATCTTTCCAACATCCAGAGCTATCGCCACATTTTGTTTCCAGTAATGAATAGCTAAATACATTCATGTGACCATGAAGAACTCTTATCAGACCGTGCATTCCTGGGTGATCGTGCAGAGGAAGTCGTGTACCCGGTTTCAGTACAAAAATACTCATGGAGAAATGTTCGTCTTTCCAGAGTTCAATGAATGTCACCGGAGCAAGCCCACAACCATGGACGAAAGGTGTAGAACCGCGAACCAGACTTTCGTCAAAGTTTACGTCATGGCCCGTTAGACTACTCACGAGCTGCAGCAACTTCGACAGGTTCTGCTCAAATGACTGTTCCGATGCACAGCCACCTCTACGAAATGTGTTATACGCCTGGACAGCAATTTTGCTGATTAAAGCCATACACTAATGATGATGTTAAATACAGGCCTACAAATCACACAAAATTATTTACTTTCCACAAAATGTTTGTTTACATCAATTTCTTTGGTATTCAGCACCATAGAGTTCGGACAACACGCACGCCACAGGCGGAAAATAAGTAAACGACGTCGCACACGACTACTCTCTCATGCTAGCAGTTTACCTGAAAGTTCAATATCTTGTACCTATGTCCAAGTATAACATATGTCACTTACATTAATGATGTACAACGTAATTAGGGCCTGTCAGTAAACAAAGAATCCTTGTCTTCAATCTGCTTTTCATCGACCAACTATAGCTTCCGGTGACGAGAACTTGGCTAGCGTCAGACGGCCCTGACGGGAAGTGGTTCAATGCTTAATTTTTTGTTTTAGTTTGTAAATTGATTGAAGGTTTTTTGTTCAGTCGGATATTGTCAGATATGAATTATTATTTATTATTATTATTATTATTGTTATTGGTATTAATTACCGGTATTAAGATAATATTGTTGTT
>Ga0209365_1000132_pt1 | contig 12737 bp, 11 predicted proteins | sample WorMetimpBELIZE2_FD_187389 | JGI IMG/M metagenome (GOLD analysis project Ga0209365, IMG submission 187389) | Marine gutless worms symbiont microbial communities from Max Planck institute for Marine Microbiology, Germany - Olavius imperfectus... | ecosystem: Host-associated > Annelida > Digestive...
ACAGTGATATTGTGGACTTCCACATCCATTGGTACCATTTTTGACAATGTCTTTACTCTGACATTTACGACAAGTATGGACTTTTGTTTCAGTCATCATAGCTCAAAACCCTGTGATTGAATTGGCATCTGAAGGTGATGGTTCAAACCCCACGGCATTGTTCCGAAAAGGAGCTTCGAAATCCAGTGGCAGGTCGATGGTAAAAGTCGTGGGGTTTTGAATGATGAAGAATTAATCATCTTACTCTGTCACTCTAGTATTTATCACTACCCCAAAGGGTTGTAGGGGCGAAAGATTTTTCGCCCCTACGGCTAACCTACGGGGGGAGCAGGCATTGGTGGTTCCCGGCAATTCGCCGTCCCTGGCGCTTGGGTTCCGGCATTCCCTACCGGAATGACAGTGAGAGTGTACAGGCTGTTGTGAAATGGGGGATCCGGGCCGCCCCGGATTGACCGGGGCGGCCTGGTTCCTGGTCAGCGGTTGACGGTGAAGGCGAAGCGCACGTTGTTGGCGACCAGGCCGTTGTCCTTTTGCTCGCTCTCGCTGAGGTAGAACTCGAGGATGGTCTCGCGGTTCATCAACATGTCTTCTGTCACCTCGTCGGCCACCTCGTTGGCGTGACAGAAGACGCTGGTATAAGGGGAGTTCGGCTCCCGCGGATCCGTGATCCAAAGGTTGGGCGAGATGTGTCTGACGACCCGCAGAAAGCCGTATCCCTTGTCGGCGAACCATTTGGTGCAGATGCCGCGCACGCAGGAACCTACCTGGCCCCATTCGTTGCGGGGCTCGTAGGAGACGGGCAGCAGGTCGGGGATCAGAAAACCGGAATAGAAGGCGTCGACGGCCTGCTGAAGCTGGCGCGAGACGTTCCGGAAGCCGATCAATTCCACCCGGCAGCCGGTGTTTTGCAAGGCACCGACCACTTGCAGGAAGTCCCCGTCCCCGGTGACCAGCAGTACCTGATCTAACTTGCCGGCCTGTAGCATGGCGTCCACGGCCATGTCCAGGTCCGCGTTGGCCTTGGTGGTGACATTGCCGTTTTCGTCCGTGTAACGGCGCACTTGCTTGACGGTAATCTTCCATCCGAAGTCGCGTACCATCTGCTGGTAGATTCTGGATTTCTTGGCGTACTCCGGGTCTTCCCTGGCGCGCTCCGAATCGAAGGCCAAATAGGTGTTGAGCCGCTGTAGCTGACCCCCTTCGCGGGCCGCGAAGCTGCGCAACACGTCGTAGCGCATCTGATAACCACCGTTGTACCTGACGTTTTCAGCGTCGACGAATACGCCGACTCGTAGATTAGAGCTCAAGAGATAAACCTCACTGTGCCATCGACGGTTACGCAGGCGCGCGCCGTCATCGTTAAGAAAAAGGGGTCGATCTTCATGCGATGAGAACCTTGAAAGATTGCCTCCATACAATTTTTCAGGACGTGAAGCGGATAGGCAATCACCGCTTCGCTATGTTTTTCACGCACCGAGGTGCCTGAAAATTACAAGGCGTCCTGTCTTGCCTTTATGGAGATCCGAACGGCCCGGTGGCCGGCCCTTGGTCGCCTTACCGTCAAACTGGGTGCTCCGGGCCCCGCCCCGTCAGCCCGGCCAACAGGGTTCCGAGCCGCAGCTCGGCGTGGGAACACCGTAGCCGCTCGGCCCGGATCAGACAGGTCAGGTCGTCCAGCGCGGTGGCGAAGCGGTCGTTCACTACCAGGTAGTCGTACTCCCGGTAGCGCGACATCTCCGTGCGCGCCGCGGCCATGCGGTCCGCGATGACCTGATCGCTATCCAGGCCCCGGTCGCGCAGACGCTGCTCAAGCATCTGTGCCGAGGGGGTCAGGATGAAGATGGAAACCGCCGCCGGAAAGCGGGTGCGGACCTGCCTCGCCCCCTGCCAATCGATCTCCAGCAACAGGTCCCGCCCCTGCTCCAGTCGCGAGCGCACGGTGGGTTCCGCCGTCCCGTAGCGATTGCCGAAGACCCGCGCATGTTCCAGAAACTCGCCCGCGTCGATCATGCGCTGGAACTGGTCCGGGGCGACGAAGTGGTAGTGGACGCCGTCCCGCTCGCCGGGTCTGGGGGGGCGGGTGGTAAAGGATACCGCGAGCTCCAGGCCCGGCTCACGCTCGAGCAGCGCCTGGATCAGGCTCGTTTTTCCCGCCCCCGAGGCAGCGGACAGGATGAATAGGATGCCCTGGTTCATACGCTAGGATCCTTGAGGGACCTAAATCTTTACAAATGAGTCAAATTTGTGCATGGCACAAAAGGAACCACAAATGAACACGAATAGACACGAATGATTATTGCCGGACGAGGTAGGCCAAATCGTGGGCTGCGCCATGGAGGTACTGAATACCCTTGGGCTTGGTTTGTTGGAGAAACCCTATGAAAACGCACGGGTTGTAGAATTCGGATTGCAGAACATTCCGGTTAGCCATTCGTGTCCATTCGTGGTTCTTGTCAACCGCGACTCACGCATCAAAGGTCTGAGGCAAAGCCTCGCTAGGAATCGAATCCGCTTTGACACGAAGGAGGCCAAGCCCCGGCTTAGCCGCCGGGATTCGTCTCGGCGAGGATCTGTCCCTTGAGCTCCCGCTTGAGGATTTTCCCCATGCCGGACAGGGGTAATGCCTCCAGGATCCGGGCGTGCTTCGGCACCTTGTAGGTGGCGAGGTGGTCGCGCAGGAAGGCGATGAGCTCGTCTGCGGTGGCCGCCGCTCCGGGTTTCAGGGTAACGCAGGCCATGCCTACCTCGCCCCAGCGTTGGTCTGGTACCCCGATGACGGCGCATTGAAAGACGGCCGGGTGCCGGTAGAGTACGCTTTCGATCTCGGTGGGGTAGACGTTTTCGCCACCGGAGATGTACATATCCTTTTTGCGGTCGGTAACGAAGAAGAAGCCTTCTTCGTCCCGGTAGACCAGGTCGCCGGTGTGGAACCATCCGTCCGCATCCAGCGCCTGGGCGCTCTCCGCGGGGTCGCCGAAGTAACCGGAGAAGCGGCTGGGGCCCTTCAGCACCAGCTCGCCGACGGTGCCGGGGCCCAAGAGACGGTTGGCGTCGTCCATCACCTGGGCCTCGATGAAGTAATTGGGCAGGCCGATGCTGCCCGCCTTGCGTTGCGCTTCCTCTGCGGGTAAAGCGAATAATCCGGGGCCGAATTCGGTCATGCCGAAACCCTGCTTGAATCGCACCCCTTTTTGCTCGCCATATTGCTCGATCAGGGACACTGGCAGGGGGGCGCCCCCGCTGGTGCAGAAGCGCAGGCTGCCGAGATCGGCCTTCGACCAGTTCGGAGCTTGGGTCAATGCCTGATACATGGTGGGCACGCCGGCGAAGATGGTGATCCGCTCCTTTTCGATCAGGTCGAGTACCTGAACCGGGTCGAACTGGCGCGTGAGTACGCTGGTGTTGCCGAGGATGATCTGGGAGGAGAGGTAGGCGAACAGGCCCCCCGCGTGGAACAGGGGAAATACGCACAGGTAGATGTCTGCATGACGCAGGTCGTGAATGACGGTGTTGAACACGTTCCAGGCGATCATCCGATGGCTGATCATGGCGCCCTTCGGCAGTCCGGTGGTGCCCCCGGTGAACAGCAGGCAGGCGGTGTCTTCCATGTCGAGGGTGTCACAGGTGATTGCCTCCGATGTCGTCCGCACCAACACCTCCGGGAGCGGTCGGCTGTGAGGGATGCCGGTCCTTTCGCAATGGAGGTAATGGCCGATGGCGCAGGATCGGTCGGTCGAATCTTGCTGTAAAAACCGCGCGGCTTCCCGAAAATCGTCGGAGTAGACCAGGACCTTCGGCCCGGTCTTCTCGATCAAGGCCGCCAGCTCCTTGCCGTGCAGACGCCAGTTGAGGGCAGTATGGATGGCTCCGAGCTTGCCGCAGGCGAAGAAAACGTCCAGGTGCTCCACGCCGTCCCGGGCCAGGATGGCGACCCGATCCCCTTTGCCGACGCCGGCGATATCCCGCAACCAGCCCGCGAGCCGGTTGGCCCGCTCATCGAGCTCCCGATAGGTGAGCCGCAGGACGGGCTCCTTACCGGCGTCGATAATCGCGACGCGATCGGGGGAGTAGAGCGCGCGCCGGCCCAGATAGTCGCCAATGTACATGGATAGGCCCCTTGGATTCTTCGGGATGCTTTCAGGCCAATAACTTGAGCGCCGCCACCACGAGGCTGCCCACCGTCAGGGTTGTCGCATACGGCCAGATCATGGCCCGGTCGATACGCCTGGTCAGCCCCTCGAAGCGCCGGTTCATCTCGGTCTGCACCGCCTCGAAGCGCTTGTCGACGGCATCGAAACGCTGATTCGCTGTGTCCTGCATCGCCTCGAAGTGCCGAGTCATCTCCTTTTGTGCCGCCTTGAAGCGCCGGTCCAGATCCTTCTACATCGCCTCGAAGCGTTTATCGATGGCGTCGAAACGCTGATTCGTTGCGCCCTGCATCGCCTCGAAGTGCCGGGTCATCTCCTTTTGTACCGCCTCGAAGCGCCGGTCCAGATCCTTCTGCATGGCCTCGAAGCGCTTGTCGGCGGCGTCGAAATGCTGCTTCATCGCCTCCCGTACCGCCTCGAAACGCTTTTCGGTGGCTCCGAAACGCCGGTCCATGTCGTTCTGCACGGCACTGAAGCGCTTATCCATCTGCCTGCTCCAGGATGGACCGGATCAGCCTGCGCTGATGGCCGAGCTCTTCATCAATGCGCACCATCCGCTCGCGCAACTCGATCCCGTAGACCACCGGCGGTTGCCCCAGAGATTGCTCGCCGAGGTGCGCTTTGATTAATCGGATATCTTCGGCCGCGAGATTCATGGTATCGACAGATGCTCAGGTAGAGAGACAGCCTATTATCGTCCTGGTATCAATTATCTGAACATTTCATAGCCGCATAGCTTGCATTCGGAGCTTGAAATTGTGCAGATATCCCGTTCTGGGACGACAAGAATAAGATTAGTATACCTGCATCTTTCTCCGCGTTCTCCGCATCCTCGGTTCGAGCCAGGGCCACCGAATGATAAATCTTTGCAGAACAGAGATTGGCTACCCGTAGAGGCGAAAAATCTTTCACCCCTACGGCTCCCTTTGGAGGATGTCGCAAAGGTCCATCCGGGGCACCGCTTTGCCGGCGCACTCCACAGGGGGACCGGAGGCCGACCTCTCCTCCGCATTCTCCGCGGTTCAATATCATCTTGGAAAATAATTAAACGTCATTTACTAAATTATTCTTGCACACACCTGGGGACCATGCTAGCTTCCACACCATGGCAACCGGGTTGAAACGCTACGAGTTCAGCGAGCGGCTAGCCGAAATCCTCGGCGAGTCCCGTCGCGACCTGCGTTTTCGCGTAACCATGCTGGTTGCGGGCGGTCTGATGGCGCCGGGTCCGCGGGGGCGTGGCTCGCCGTTGGCGACGCCCCACTATGCCGCCAAGCTCCTGCTCGGCTCCATGGCCGCGCCCCGGCAGGCCCACACGGTCGAGGCCATCCGTTGCTACGAACGGCTGCGCCCGACCATCCGCACGGCGGACGTGGCGGCACCCCGGGTAACCCTGGGGCCGCGCACCCTGCCGGGGCCCGTGGGCCCACCACCCGCACCCGCGCCGCCGCTACTCGCCGGCCACCGTACCTTCGGGGATATCCTGGTCCGGTTGCTGGAGCTGGCCGCAAGGCCGCAGACCCGGGCGGACCTGAGGCGGGAGCTGTTCGGCATCCAGGTCAGCCGCGGTTATCCGGCCAGCGCGGTGCAGCTGGGCGCCTGGTCCGGGGGACAACGCCACATCCTCACCCAGCGTTACGAGTCGGCCGCGGGCGCCCGCCCACCTGCCTGGCTCGATCCGGAACAGGACGGCAACCCGGATCTCGGCCTCTATCACACGGTGTTCTTACCAGCCGCCAAGCTGGTGGAGATCGGTAAGCTCGCCAGCCTTCCCGACAAAGAGAGAACCCCCATGATCAACTTAGGACCGAAAATGGCGAATATTTCAAAGCTCGTCGGCCTCGTTCGCCAGACCCGTTTCCGCGCCCACTGGGAAAAACTGCTGGCGGCCCTGGCAACCGTCCAGACCTGGTCGGACCGGGTCGATACGCGCGGCAGCCGGCTCGTCGAGGTCCGGGACTTCGGGTCGAATCCGGGCCAGCTGCGGATGCTCACCTACGTCCCCGACCGGCTTCCGGCCACCGCGCCCCTGATCGTCCTGTTACACGGCTGTACCCAATCCGGGGCCTCGTTCGACAAGGGTACCGGCTGGTCGACGCTTGCCGACCGCTATGGTTTCGCGCTCCTGCTGCCCGAGCAGCACTGGGCCAACAACCCGTTGCGCTGCTTCAACTGGTTTCGCCCCGACGACACCCGCCGGGACGGGGGCGAAGCCCTGTCCATCAAGCAGATGATCGACCGAGTGGTCGCGGACCACGGGCTCGACCGCCGGCGCATCTACGTGACCGGGCTATCATCGGGGGGCGCCATGACCTCCGTGATGCTGGCGACCTACCCCGAGGTATTCGCAGGGGGGGCGGTCCTCGCGGGCGTCCCTTATCGCTCAGCGGACAACATGCAGGAGGCCTTCGAGAGCATCTTTCAGGGCCGTTGCCGCACCCTCCGCGAATGGGGCGATCTGGTGCGATGCGCCTCCCCCCACCAGGGGCCCTGGCCCAGGGTATCGGTCTGGCACGGCGATGCCGACTCCGCGGTAAAGCCCGTGAATGCCGACGAGATCGTCAAGCAATGGACAGATGTGCACGGGGTGGCGGACAGCCCCCACATCGAACGGACCCAAGCGGGTCATTCCCATCGGGTATGGTCGGGGGCGGACGGCAAACCGCTGGTCGAATCCTACACCATTCGCGACATGTCCCACGGCGCCCCCCTGAGCACCGGGGACCGGCCCGACCAGTGCGGCACTGCGGCGCCCTTCTTTAACGACGTCGGCATCTCCTCCGCCTTCCATATCGCCGACTTCTGGGGACTGCTTGAGCCGGAGCTGAACGCAGCGGCCTCGGCCTCCACAACGACCGGCGACCGGGCACAACCCGAGACGATCCACCCCGATCGGGACCCGAACGCCGACCGCCCGGACCCGGCGCGGCCAGAGGACATCCCCGTGGGCGTCTTCGTCGGGCCGTCGGAGTCGTCGGGCGGGCGGACCGGCCGGGAACACCGGGATCACGCATCTGAGCCCGCCGGCGGGGACACCATGCCCTTGGGAATCAACGTCCACGGCATCGTCCACAAATCCCTGGAGGCCGCCGGCCTGGTCACGGGTGGGACACCCGCCGCCGGGGGAACGCGCGGTAGTGGTATGCCGTTCGGGATCGACGTACCCGGAATTATCGGGACCTCCCTGGAGGCGGTAGGGGCCCTCGGAAACTCCACCACAAATCCCAAGAGCCCCGCCGGTCCGGAACCGGCGACCGCCGACTCCGGTTGGCGGGGCGAGGGGTGGGAGCTGCTCGCCGACGCCCCCGGTGCGTCCCGGGACGGCCCCATACTCTTCGGGCAGGTATCCTCTGGCCAGGCCCGCGAGACGGGCCGGCAGATTCGATCCACATCGCGCAAGATCGTCCTGGGCCCTAGGCCGGAGCTCAGCTATGTGCGCCGGCTCGACCTCGATGCGGCGGCCAACGACCACACCAGCGCCAGCTTCAGCGTCTTGGTAGACGGCACGCCGGTGGACGAGGCCTCCGCCATCGGCATGACGCATGTCGAATCAGAATGGTTACAGCGGTCGGATATCGACCTTTCCCGGTATGCGGATCGCACCGTGACACTGACGTTCGAGGTAGCCGCAAGCTCGAACGTCTGCAACCAGGTATCGGCCAAGGCCTGGGTGGATCGGATCCGTATAAAATCGGTTTTGCCCTTATAGAGTAAGGTAACAAAAGTCCATCCCTGGACCGCGTCGTCGGGTATCGCAAAAGTCATTTCGAACCTAAGAGGCTGTCTAAAAACCAACCCATTGATTTGGCTTGGTCTGGAGTTCTTAACCGTCTCGAAGTGAAGCCATTGATCCCCCTCTCCCCAACCCCTCTCCCGGTGGGAGAGGGGTTGGGGAGAGGGGGATCAAACAGCGGTGCCTCCTTCCAAATCCCGGAGCCACAAAGCCTTCAAGCAAAACGAGGGTGGCGAATGCAAATACGGCCAGTATCGATACGGTAACGGCCGGTGCGGCACCGACAAGGACGCGAAACAATGCGGACACCACCGGGGCAAATGCGGCGAGGGGAAATGCGACAGAAGTCCGTGCGAATGCAAAACGAAGTGCCGATGATCTGATGGCTCAATCGGTTCCAGGATAGCCTGGACGCTTGTCGTGCCATCGACTTCCTAGGACCACTGGCCCTGCGGCTCTATCTGGCGCCCGTGTTCTGGGTCGCCGGCGCCAACAAGCTTGCCGACTTCGAGAACACGGCCAGATGGTTCGGCAACCCGGACCGGGGGCTCGGTCTCCCCATGCCCGAGTTCATGGTGGGATTGGCCGTCGGCACCGAAACAATCAGCGCCATCCTCCTCCTGATCGGGCTTGCCGTGCGTTGGATATCCCTACCCCTGATGGTGACCATACTGGTCGCCGCCATCACGGTCCATTGGGAAAATGGCTGGCAGGCCGTAGCGAACAGCCAGGCCGCCTTCGCCTCCGAGCGACTGGGAATCTTCTAGCTCGAGAACGCCGGCGGCGCCATCGAACGCCTGAACGCCGCCAAAGAAATACTCGAGGATTACGGAAACTACGACGGCTTACCAGCGAGGGAGGAATCGCCATCGCCAACGGCGGCATAGAGTGGGCGGCAACCTACTTCATCATGCTCCTGGTCCTCTTCTTCATCGGCGCCGGAAAATACGCGAGCCTCGACCACTGGATCGCCCGACGCCTCCGCCGCACCGATCAAGAGGCCCTCTGAACAGGGCCACCGAATAATCACTCGATTCCTGCCGTTTTCTTGGCCCCGGTTGCGGTCCTCCTGTATCTTCTCGTGATGCGTCTGGAGAAGATCAAGCTTGCCGGCTTCAAGTCCTTCGTGGATCCCACGACCGTTCGGTTTCCCAGCAACCTGGCCGGGGTGGTGGGGCCGAACGGGTGCGGCAAGTCCAATGTCATCGATGCTGTGCGCTGGGTGATGGGCGAGAGCTCGGCCAAGATGCTGCGCGGCGAGTCCATGTCGGATGTCATTTTCAACGGCTCCACCGGCCGTAATCCGGTGGGCATGGCCGGTATCGAGCTGGTGTTCGATAACAGCGACGGCGCCGCCGGCGGGGAGTACGCCGGATTCGGTCAGATTTCGGTCAAGCGGCAGGTCTCCCGAGACGGCCAGTCGGTCTATTCTCTCAACGGCTCCCGGTGCCGCCGCCGCGATATCCAGGATCTGTTTCTGGGTACCGGGCTAGGCCCGCGCAGCTATGCCATTATCGAGCAGGGCCTGATTTCCCGGTTTATCGAGGCTAGGCCCGAGGAGCTGCGCCTGTTTCTGGAGGAGGCGGCGGGGATCTCGAAATACAAGGAGCGACGGCGGGAGACGGAGAACCGGATACGCCACACCCGCGATAATCTAGACCGCCTGAATGATCTGCGGGAGGAGGTCGCCAAGCAGCTGGCGCACCTAGAGCGTCAGGCCGCCACCGCCGAGAGGTACCAGCGCCTGAAGCGGGACGAGCGGCGGCTGGAGGCGGAGCTCGGCGCCCTGCGCTGGCGCTCCCTCGACCAGGAGCTCGGCGCGCGGGACGAGGCCCTGCGGGCGCGGGAGACGGAGCTGGAGGGTCAGGTGGCACGCCGGCAGCGGTTGGAGGCGGACGGCGAGGAGGTGCGTGGCCGTTATGTGGAGGCGTCGGACGGGTTCAACGAGGTCCAGGGCCGCTATTACGCCGTCGGCGCCGAGATCGCGCGCGCCGAGCAGGCCATCCGGTTCGCCCGGGAGAGCCGTCGCCGTCAGGAGACCGAGGCCGAGCGTCTGGAGCGCGAGCGCGCCGAGGCCGAGAAGCTGTGCGCCCGCGACGAGCAGGTCGTGGCCGAGCTCGAGGCCACCTTGGCTACGGACGAGCCCGAGCGGAAGGCGGCCGAGGCGGCGCTGGCGGAGGCCTTGACCCAGATGGGCTCCGCGGAGGCGCGGCTTGGGGAGTGGGAGGCGGAGTGGGACGCATTCAACTGGCGCGCTGCCGCACCTGCGGAGCTGGCCCAGGTGGAGCGGACCCATCTCAACCATCTGGAGCAGCGCATGGACCGGGTTCGCTCCCGCCGGGAGCGGATCGAGGAGGAGCTGGGGCGGCAGGATACTGAGGGGTTGGAGGCCCGGATCCGAACCTGTGGGGAGCAGGCTCGGGCCCACGGGGAGCGGATCGCCGGTTTCCGGGAACGGACGCAACATCTGACGAGCGTCTTACAGGAGCAGGAAGGGAAGCTGCGTGCGCTGGGGGGGCAATTGGACGCGGCGCGTACCGAGCTGCAATCGGCAGTGGGCCGTCAGTCCGCGCTGACCGCGTTGCAGGAGGCGGCCCTGGGGGATGCAGACGCGGGCGTTGCCGATTGGCTGCGTGCCCAGGGACTGGCGGAGGCCCCCAGGTTGGCCGACGAGCTGAAGGTCGAGCCCAGTTGGGAACGGGCGGTGGAGGTAGTACTTGCAGGACACCTGCGGGCCGTCCACGTCGACTCCCTGGACCGGGTCGGAGCCGCGGCGACGGAGCTCGGCGCCTTGGCGCTGCTCGACGGGTCGGCGACCGCCGGCCCCCCGGCAGCCTCCGACTCGCTCCTGGCGCGGGTGCGTTGTCCCTGGCCCTTGCAGGGGCTGCTCGGGGCCGTGCGGGTGGCGGAGAATCTACCGGAGGCCCTGGACCGGCGCGGCGAGCTTGCTCCGGGCGGGGTCCTGGTCACCCGGGATGGAATCCTGGTCGGAGCCGACTGGCTGCGCACGCCGGAGGCGGACGGCGCCCTGGGGGGCGTACTGGTCCGGGCCGAGGAGCTGGAGGACCTGGGGTGTCGGGTCGCCACCCTCGATACACGGGTCCAAACCCTGGACCGGGAGCGGGAGCACCGGCGGGAGCACCGGCGCGGACTCGAGGAGGAACGCGAGGCGCTACGCGCCGAGACCGCCGGGATCGAGAAGGTGGCCGCCGCCGTCCGGGCGGACCTCGAGGGACACCGCGCCCGGCTGGAACACCAGCAGGAGCGGTGCGCTGCCCTGGAGACGGAACGCGCGGAGCTGGCCGGGCGTCTGGAGGAGGCCCTGGGCGAGGAGACAGCGGCCAGGGAGCGCCTGCACGGGGCTCTAGAGGAAATCGATACCCTGACCGACCAGCGCCAGGCCCTGACCGAGCGCCGCGAAACCCTGCGCGGACAGGTGGCGCAGGCGCGGGAACAAGAGCGAACGGCGCGGGAGCGGGCCCATCGCCTGCAAGTAGGCATTGAGGCACGCCGGGCCTCGTGGGAGGCCCGACTGCGCAGCCTGGAGCGGGCGCGGGGGCAGTGCGGGCAGCTTACCGAACGCTACGAGTCGTTGCGGCTGAGCCTGGAGGTATCCCTGGAGCCGCTGGCCGGTCAGGAGCGGGGGCTCGCGGAGCAGCTGGCCAAGCGCCTCGCGGTCGAGGAGGAGCTAGGGACCGCACGGCAACGGATGGAGGCGTTGGATACCCGCGCGCGGGCCCTGGAGCAGGAACGCCACCAGGTCGAGCAGGACTTGGGCGAGCGCCGGCGCGCGCTCGATACCCTGCGCCTGGCGCACCAGGAACAGCTGGTGCGCCGGCGGACCCTGGAGGAACAGCTGGCCGAGAAGGGTCTTAAGCCGCGGGAGCTACTTGCCGACCTGGCGGCGGACGCCGCCGAGGAGACCTGGCGGGAGCAGCTGGAGCAAGTCTCGACGCGCATCGCCCGTCTGGGCAACATCAACCTAGCCTCCATCGACGAACGCGCCGAGCAGTCCGAGCGCAAGCATTACCTGGACGCCCAGCACGCTGACATTTCCCGCTCCCTGGAAACCCTAGAGCAGGCCATCCGGCGCATCGACCGCGAGACCCGGGGTCGGTTCAAGGAGACCTTCGAGCGCGTGAATCAGGGCTTCCAACAGCTCTTCCCGCGCCTGTTCGGCGGCGGTCATGCCTATCTGGAACTCACCGGCGAGGACCTGCTGGAGACCGGCGTCACCGTCATGGCACGCCCGCCGGGCAAGCGCAACACCAGCATCCACCTGCTCTCCGGCGGCGAGAAGGCCTTGACCGCCGTGGCCCTGGTATTCGCCATCTTCCAGCTCAACCCGGCCCCCTTCTGTATGCTCGACGAGGTGGACGCCCCCCTGGACGACGCCAACGTCGGGCGCTTCTGCGAGCTGGTGCGCTCCCTCTCCGACCGGGTGCAATTCATCTTCATCACCCACAACAAGGTGACCATGGAGATCGCGGACCACCTCCTGGGGGTCACCATGCAGGAGCCGGGCGTCTCGCGTCTGGTGGCGGTGGATGTGGAGGAGGCAGTAAGACTGGCGGCGGTATCCTGACAGCGCGTTATGGGACTTGAAAAATGGCGAGGCCTCCCGCCCCGCACGGGCACCTTGATCTTCAAAAGGCACCCCTATAAAGATTCGGGGTACCAGGGGGCGTTCTCAATTAACATAGAAATAATTTTGATAGTGGTTATTTTTAAAAAGATAATGTCTTACGCACGAAGCGTCCTAAATGCTGCCGTAACGTATTATTCCAACGTTCGATATGGGCCGTTTCTCCGGTTTCTTGACCCACGGGGCGATGTTGTTCCGGGGGAACAACCGC
>Ga0209365_1000133_pt1 | contig 12726 bp, 7 predicted proteins | sample WorMetimpBELIZE2_FD_187389 | JGI IMG/M metagenome (GOLD analysis project Ga0209365, IMG submission 187389) | Marine gutless worms symbiont microbial communities from Max Planck institute for Marine Microbiology, Germany - Olavius imperfectus... | ecosystem: Host-associated > Annelida > Digestive...
ATACCAATCAATCACTTTCACAGCATATAAACTGCAATCAAACACATGCCATGTCTCACTGTCTGGCCCGCCGATGCATTATATTGGCAGCCGATACGCCGATAGGCCGATGCATTAATAACCTACACCGTTACTTGCCCGTCAAAATAAACCCTCTATCCATTCATGTTATCAATGAAGTACCTCATTTGTCATCAAGTAGTTTTATAAAGGCTTACTGCACCTCTTCTGGAAGCACTGAACTTAGAATCACTGGATATAAGAAGAACTGATCACATAATATCTCTTGTGGAATCTATTAATTCAGAAAACTGTCATCCAGCCTTGTTAAATATGTTCACTGTACTGCAAAACGGTGATGCTTCAACTGATCAGCAAGCTCGATTTGGAATCGGAAAGCGACGTTTCAGTGTATTTGCGCCTGGAAAGTACAACTGTTCAATGATTTAACGTCATTGAACCCTCGAGCAGTGGAAGATGGACCGGATATTGATAGGAAATTTCTTACAGAAAAAGTCAGCTTCTGAGTCTGCTTGAAGATTTGCAGCAACAGTTAGACAGTATTCGGCACAGGACTCCAACTGTGATCGAGGCAAAAGATATCAACCAACCAGCCAACTGTAGTATTTATTAGTCTGTCATTTAATACATACTATGCAACTTTAGCCCCCGGCGGCTAGAGTTGGGCAGTGTAGGCGACGAATTGGCTAATATTTCTCGTACCTCAGTATACAAAGCTGCCAGACTCTGCATGGTCTTTACTTTGTAACCGACAGCTTTAGAGATGTTAAACGAAGTTCGAATTTGGGAAAAAACGAATTCAACATCTCTTATTAGCAGCATAAAATTGACTTTGATTAGTTCGTTGAGTCAACTGTTGAACTGTATGACATGTGTTTGTCATGTACAGGTTTATACAGAATGAGCAAGCTGAAGAGAAACAAGACATCATCCAGTTCTTGTTTGTCAAATGTCCGTATTTATTTTACTCATGATACATATTCAGTCTTTGTTCTGATTGTGATGTAGTGTGGCCACTGTGCTACAACAAAAAATCAACAATAATTTCGGCACATTTAGATTATCGTGTTAAAAGTTGCTGACGGAGCTACTATGTACACTGAGCCGCCTGTCTGAAGAATTGCGAGAGACTTGTTATCTTTTCATCATCTGTTTGTGACGATTTCATGCTTTATTTCAGTTGGCCTGCATGACTCAGCGGTAGACCGTCAGTCTCTGGCCAGCGTTCTTTCGCCATCCTGCCCTCAGCCTGTAGCTGACGGGTGACCACTTATGTGGGTAAGCCGTCCGCTATAGGTCAACCAACCAGGCCAACTCAGCTTTTCATCCTCTCGGGGTCGCTAAATGAGTAGTGAGCTGCAATTAGATGTTCGCCACCACATTTAATGGAGGCGCCTTCTGGTGAACGCTTACGAAGGATAGGCAGGCATGGTGTAATTTGCAGGTAAAACTGTGTGATCCATGTCTGAGCGCTTCGAGACTTAACGCTGTATTAAGGTGATATATACATACTCTTCCTTTCCTTTCCTTTCTTTTATCAGTTTTATTGACAATGTTTTGGACTTCTAGCTGTCTGAGCTGTTTTTAACCCTCGGACATTAAACTTTTGACTGGAGAGTATGAACTTGATGGTGACTATATGAATCGATGCAGCCAATTCTAGTTGTATATTCTCACCAGTCGCCATTGCTATGTACTTCTATGTATCAGCATAACCAGTGTATCAAATAGTCTTTTAGATGAGATTATATCAGCTCCATCAGTAAATTCTGTAATTACTGTTCGTGTCTCAGAGGCTAGAACTTACTAGAACTGTCAAACACCAATATTTTAGTTGCATTGGTTTTGTATAGTTAAGTGCATGTTAAACCGCTGTCTGGAGTGGGATAAGTGAGTGGTAACGAACTTTGACCACGACAGTCAGTGGTTTAACACACTTATTCCACCGTCGCACGAGTCCGCAGCTGTGACTGTTGACTGTATTTCATGCTTCAGTGCAGCCGTGAGGTTAGTACTACCTTATATCATGCCAGACATTCATTGTAGAGATAGGCGGTACGAGTGAGATGGTGGAATAAATAGCTATAGTAGTATTACAAACCATGTGATAGATAGCTTATTACATATTCATATTGTTGGATATGAAGTTTGAATTGATGTTGTTTCTATTGCAGCAAGTCAAGATATCCTCGTTTTTCCAGGTTTGAACTTTCGAGTTACATCGTCAGTTGTGACTATTTGATAGTTTACAAGTTGCTCGGTGGCTTAGTGGTTAGGATGCAACTTTCGGTTGTGGGTGACTTTCGGTCACTGGTTCGAGTCCCGGTCATGACACTGCTTGGTTATTTCTGAGATAGGTGACCGTCTTTGGCAGGTAAACTATCTTGGGATATAACCACCACCTAGGTCAACTCGGCCTTACATCCCTCCGGGGTCAGTAAATCGAGTACCAGCTTCGGCTGGGGTAAAGGCGGGAAAGTCGCCGCTGCAGGTAACACTGTGTGATCCCATATGGCATGTGATTTTTCGTAGCAGTGTGGTGATTTACACAAACTCCTATATCTGGTTTACTTACTTATTGGCTGACTTCATGCCTTGCCAACATAGTCAACATGTTCTTTTACTGGCTGCGATAGCCCAGTTGTCCAAGGTAATGCTAGCATATATTATAGGTGAACTGGGCACTTTTTACATAGTTGTGTTAAATGTTTCTTCTGGGACATGCCTCACAATTATTATTAAAATTGGTTAAATTTGACCGACACAGAGCAAAAAAAAATAAGTTGTCATGTATTTTTTGAGACGCGGTGTATAATCACTTCTTTATAATGAGATTGTCATACATTGTTAGTAGGAAGGTTAAACGAAGTCCGAATTTTTAAACTCCGGTTTTAAAATTCTAATTTGATTTGAATACATTTGAGATTCGAATCATGGATTGAAATTTGTCCACTAATTTTACTCAGTAAAGATCGGCAACGCATACAATAAAAAGTACATGGATCAATCAATCAATATGCGTTTATTTCAAACATGATGTTGTTGTTTTTGTTGCAGTGCTCTACGAACAAAGAATGTTATGAAACTAGCAACTAGAAACTAACACTAAAATGCGACCTGGCTCCAAAATTGAGTACCGTCACATGAAAGCCATGTTGTATATAATACTGTGGCGTATGGTCAAAGTCAAAACAAACTCACTCTACCATAGGCCTAAACGAAGTTCGAATAAAGTTCAAATTTTACAAACGAAGTTGGAATTTTGAAAAAACAAACAAATTTAACATTCCTATATGTAACTGTAGGTCATCGACCTTTTCATGTGCCTTATATTCTTTGCATGTTTAGTCTAAACTAAGCCATGCTCTCTTTACTATTAGTTTTTGTCCATTTGACTACGTTTTCTTGGTAGTTATTTGGTTATTGATTAACTGCATCAAAAGAGACCTCGAATGTACTGAGTGGAACGTTAATCTGTCCAACAGATGTTCGAAGTCGTCAGTGCCTGACTGATTTAGGGGGTCCAGGCCTCCCACCAACAGAGGACCTCCCACCAAACCGTTTCAATGTTATTTCTCGCTAATGATAGATGCCTACGTAACTACGACTTAGTTGTTGCGCATTGTTGATCATTGTTTTAGTTAGGCCCATCTTCAGCTGGTCCCAGGCCTCTCACCAACAGAGGGCTTCCCACCAAACCGTTTCAATTGTATTTCTCGCTGATAGATGCCTACGAGACTACAACTTAATTGTCGTTCATTGTTGATCATTGTTTTAGTTAGACCCAACTTAAGCGAATTTAACATTTCTAATTGTCTGAGGTACATATTCTATGAGCGGCGTTGTATGTATTGTGTGAATTACAGAAGTCAAACAATGCCACAGTGAGCACTGCAGTTGATCTTCAATCAACTGTAGTTACTGGTGACATTGAATCACTTCCTGCTGAATCTGTCACAACTAATTCTGCTACTAGTGTCAGTTTTACCGCCAAAGTAGATGCCGATGATTCATTCTGTATTCCAGACACACAGATCAACCATGTCCCATGTCAACCTTCAGCTGCTGTTTCGCCAGATGCAGAAATCATTCCTGATACTCCAGACAGTCGGTCAGGGAGTGGAGTTCGGAGGACATTCCAGCGAAGTTATCTGGCATCCACGTCTAATCTACTCCACTTGCCACGGAAGAACTCTTCTCCGCCTCGCAGAAGGATGACGCAACTTCGGAAGTGCGGACGCTCCTCGATGAAATGCCTGGAGGAATGTGATTCCATTCAGACCAGTATTTCTCCCAATATCCTGGATCCCGCATCCGCAACTCATCTACCATATCCACCATGTGACGCAGCCAAGAGATGTGCTACCGATCCACTTCCGCTTTCAAAACGGAGTGACCACAAGATAACACCGACAAAGGTAACTCCGTCAAGTAACTCTTCTGTCGTTTACGGCACCGTACCGGCGAAGCTGTTCCAGGAGGCGCTGAACCGCGAGAAATACCAGCTTCATCCAAATCCAAGGACGAAGAAAGAGAAGTCAAAACTGGTTGAAGAAACTGGTAAACTCTCGGACCTTGATGATGATCCAATGTTGTCAGAAGTACTCGGAGAGTTGAAAGTGGACAGCGAGAGACACGCAGGACAAGAGAAAGTGTTCGTTGGGCAGAATAACAATGAGTCCTGTCATGTTTCTCATTTTAGTGACAAAACTGTAGATAAAAGTCCAAGAATGCCATCGACAGATGACGATGATCTGGACGATATTCTCGGTGAGCTTCGGCAGCAGAATCACATCAGCCGGTCCGCAGAACATCCCACGAATAATGCACGGAAAAACCGGTCATCACCGACTCTGAATGATGCCCGTGAAACCCCATCTTCGTTGTGTAATGCAGTACCGGAATGTATGAATAATAATAATAACTCAATGTTGCCTGGTCAACATGCCCATCACCAGAAATCCGCTGATTTTAAGCCGACTGACTCCGGGTTGGAAGAACAGACTAAGATTAATTCTGCTGAGAATTTAGTGGAGGGACATCTACAGAGCAGTTGTCCCAACTTCGATGGCTTCGATGGAAAACTTCTCCATGGAATGTCACGATCTCATGATGATGCTGTTGATGGAGGAATGTCTTCACAGACTCGTCAACAAAACTCCAGGTGTGTTTTGCTTCACTGTTTTTAAAACAATGCGACGTAGCAGCCCCCTTCCCCTCCGCAAGACAGCATCCGAGTTATGCTGATTGTCTGGAAGTTAAGAAAGGAAAATGGAATGGAAAGGAAGAGTATTTATATAGTGTCTTTTACAGAGTTTAGTCTCAATACGCTCAGACATGGATCACACAGTTTTACCTGCAAATTACACTATGCCTGCCTTTCCTTCGTAAGCGTTCACCAGATGGCGCCTCCAGTGAATGCGGTGGCGAACATTTAGTTGCAGCTCACTACTCATTTATCGACCTTGAGAGGATGAAAGGCTGAGTTGGCTTGGTCGGTTGACCTATAGCGGACGGCTTACCCACATAAGTGGTCACCCATCAGCTACAGGTCGAGCGCAGGACGGCGAAAGAACGCTGGCCAGAGACTGACGTTCTACCGCTGAGCCACGCAGGACAACCTGCTAGAGGGAATATTATCAGAACTGCTCTGTGCTGGATTGTGTGACACAATGTTCACAGTCAGCAGCACACTTATATGAGCAGTTCTTACAGGTCCAACAGATTGGGTTTGTCACATTGGGACCCTAATGCCATGAATAGAGGCGTTTGCCTAGAGTTGTATTATTGTAACATGGTGGAGTGGTTCTGGTGGGATTCAAGCCTGATCTCAACGACCAACTGGTTTAATCGTCCCCAGAATGACATATAATGTGTTGAGTGGGACGTTAAGCAACCAACCAACCAGGTATGTTTAATACTTATCAGGGAATTTCGCAGTGTCTGGAGAGTAAACGTTTAGTAAATTAAACGACAAAGTGGTCAGCCTGTAATCAATTGTCCGTCTTGTTAGTCATGTGCATTGAACGAAAATTCCCGGCGTAAGTCATCACAGTTTGTTTTGTTTACACTCAACAGACGTATAAATATAATCTTACTTACTTACTTAGTTGGTAAGTGTGTGACTTCTTAAAACTGTGATGCCAAAAAAATTCTGCAACTTGAAAAATGACCCATGCGTTTTACGTTAAGTTGTAGCTACCGTGAAAAATCCAGCTCCGGCCGGATTTGCCATTAAAATCCGGCAAGTCTGGTACAACCCTCCTAGATATTTAATAGTTTTGATGTATATGTATATCTTTACTGTAAGCGCTCTGTACCTGTGTAGTTGCAGTGAACAACATGATTGGCCAGCACACTATGAGACAGAACGACGTGATTGGCCAGCACACTATGAGAAGTTTGGTCGACACATTGTTACAGCCGTCACTAAACTCAAGTGAGCTTCCATGTTCTTGTATTTTCTCTGTTATCGACTGAGACAGTTTATTCAGCAATCATTTCAATTGGTGGCTCGCTGGTGTAGTGGTTAGGACGTTGGACTTGCGACCTTCGCGTCGCTGGATCGAGTCCCGGTCATGACACTGCTTGGTCAGTTTTGAGATAGGTGACCGTATTTGGCAGGTAATCTATCTTGGGATATAACCACCACCTAGGCCAACTCAGCCTTGCATCCCTCCTGGGTCGCTAAATCGAGTTCCAGCTTCCCTGGTCAGAAAGTTTAAACAAACCCATATATCCAGCGATTTACAACCAGTAGTGAGAGATCTGGAACTTTCTGCATAGTTCAATGACTCATACAAGAACTCTGATACCAATAGTGTGTTGAATTATTTTTGAAATCTTTGTAGGCCTATTATATCTGTAGAATTCAATGTAGTCTGTCGTCTCAGTCTGTCTGTCATTTCTCGTAGACTGTGTGTGTTCTGGTAGTGAAAAATACAAAATGTTTGATTTCCAACACACCCAGGGCAATATAATTCCTGCTTGCAACGTTATTGATTTCACTTTGTTTGATTATTGATTGACTTTTTAGCCACAGCGTTGAGCTGTTGTTATAATATGTCGTCTGTCGTATGTCTGTCTGTTACGCGAGTGTATTGTGACAAATTGGCTGCAGTTAGGATCATGCAGTTTTCACAAAAAATTAGCCCAATTCTTGTCTCTTCGCCTGCCAAATTTGATGACAAAATTCGAAGGGGACCCTCGATCTGGGGGCTAAAAGTAGAGTGGGGTGGTTTTCAACTTTGCGACATTATATCTCGGAAACAGTGTGAGATAGAGCTTAGGTGACAATTAATCACTAATAGGAAGTCATATATGGGCTTTCGATTGCAACAAAAGTTGATGACATTGAATGACTTTTAATGAGAGTGCAACGGTCGGCTATTGTCAGTTGTCCTGACTTTTTGTATTGTTTAGTTATTGTTATGTTTGTTTGTTTTTAATTGATTTATTCCGTTAAATTATCTCATATTAGAGCTTAATATAGTTCAATTAAAATCGCTAATATGAGTTAACTATTCTTTCTAATGTGTGTGTTGCTGCAGCAAAGAATTAATAATTGACCTAACATGTGCGGTGGAGTCAACTCCACGAAAAGCTGTTCTCAGTGGATTCTGGTGAATTGTTGCATTATAATGTACGGTAGATATTTTGCTGCTGATACAGTTGAGATGGCACAGTGGCGGTAAAGTGTTGGACTTGTGATCAATAGGTCGTGGGTTCAATTCCCACCGGGACAAAGCTGCATAACAATCTTTGGCAAGTTGTTCACACCGATGTGCCTCTGTCACCAAGCAGTATAACTTGGTACTGGTTGAAGGACGGTGACGTTCTTCGGCTGGGAAGGTGACTGCAGGTCTGGCGGAAAGTAATGGCAGCCTACCACTGGGATGACTTAAAAAGTCACCTGCAGGCTAACTGCCTGTATACCGGGATCAGCTCCGGGCCCAACGCTCGGTAACGAGTATGGGAGAATCTTACCTTTGTTTACCTTACAACATGTGTAATAAAAATAAATAAAAATAGGCAACAAATACAAGAAGATAAGGCATGACTGGTGGTGTAATAAACACTATTCAGTCAGGGACTTCTATCCATGTACTCTGTGGGTGCAGCTTGTATAAGTATAAATAAAGTTTAAAGGTGGGCACTTTATTGGGACACAGTGTATACTTTTTAGTGCTAATTTACGAACAGTGTCAATACTATTTCCGGTGTTGGATTTGATATGAGATAAATTGATGCGACTGTACTAATTTGCTGCTGTTAATTTTCTTGTTTGTACTTGTAAGCCATGGCTAGCCACCATCAGCCACCATAAGCCATCAGTAATCCTAAGCCACGGCTTAAGCCGGCTAGCCAGCCATAAAGAATTTAAGCCAGCTGTCTGAGACTCTAAGCTATGGCTTTGGGGTCTATCTTCTGTAATACGACTATTTTTGTTATTTATGCTAGGTATGATACAGTGGTTAATGCTGGTGATGTGGTCAACATTGTCGGACAATTTGACTGCGACGGCATCTGTCATATAACCGACCAATCAAATTTCATCGTTGTCAATCCCGACCAGTTACTGTCAGGCACATCCGTTGTGTCGTCTGTTCACTGCATGAGAAGGTCTACTTACTTACTTACTTACTTACTTACTTACTTACTTAAAATTATCACTGTAAATGTTTTTTAAATGACTGTTTTGATTTTTGAACCTTAGAAATACTTTTACTTATAACTTACTCAACTCTCTTGCAGTTATAGGCTACAGCATGTTAAGTTTGTCGTTTTATTTTTATTATTATTACTTACTTACTTATTACTCACAGCTGATGGTCACCCACCATTGCTAAAACGGAGAAGAATGGAATTGTGGATCCAAATCTCTGTACAAGTTTTGGTGGATCGTTTCTTGTTTCGAGATCCACTCCTCAAGATAATTTGATGAATATTCAATCAAGATTGATGAATAAGTGTATGCTAAACCACTGGCTGGAGTGGAATAAGTGAGTGTTAGTGAACTTTGACCACGACAGGCAGTGGTTTAACACACTTATTCCACCATTGCACGAGTCCGCAGCTGTGACTGTTGACTGTATTTCACGCTTGAGTGGATCTGTGAGGTTAATATTGCATTATACCACACCAGACATCCATTGTAGAGATAGGCGGTATGAGTGAGATGGTGAAACAAGTACACTGGCGGTAATATTGTAATTATAATACAAGAGGATAGCACTAAGTAGGCCTAATAGGAATAGCAACACAACGCTACTCCACTAACTCACAGATGCCGTGCAGGCTTTGTACAATAACACTACGTTATACCACGCCAGACATCCATTGTAGAGATAGGCAGTACGAGTGAGACGGTGTAATAATTGTTATTAAAAGACAAACAAACAAATATGTCTTCTTTGACAAAGATTATTAAACCTTGTTCACTGACCTACTCAGCCTTCCATCCCTACAGGTTAGGTAAATTAGCGCCTTTATACAGCGTTTAGTCTCAAGGCTCTCAGACATGGATCACACAGTTTTACCTGCAAATTACACCATGCCTGCCTTTCCTTCATAAGCGTTCACCAGATGGCGCCTCCACTGAATGTGGTGGCGAACATCTAATTGCAGCTTACTACTCATTTATCGACACTGAGAGGATGAAAGGCTGAGTTGGCCCGGTTGGTTGACCTATAGCGGATGGCTTACCCACATAAGTGGTCACCCATCAGCTACAGGTCGAACGCAGGACGGCGAAAGAACGCTGGTCAGAGACTGACGTTCTACCGCTGAGCAACGCAGGCCTGCTTAGGCTGGGAGGCTAAGGCAGATATGATTCATTCCATCTACGGATGAACGCAGTGTGTGCAGGTAAAACTGTGAGATACCTTGACAATGCGTTGCCATACCTAATCGTTAGAGGCGTTTGCGAACAGGTGCTATACAAGTTGACGTTACCTTTACCTTCATCTTGTGGTGCAATTTTAATATGGTTAAATATGGTACTCAACGACAAAAAATGTTATTCCGTTATGCTTTTATTTATTTTTATAATTATTTTAGAAATTATTTAATTAAATATACGTTTAATTTTTGTTTTAAATTTTATGTTGACTGTCTGCTGTATTGTGTTTTTTTGTTGTATATTTCGTTTATTGTTAAGTTTATTTCGTCTTTTGTATGATTTCAGAGCAGTTCTCGGAGAAACCATTAAGGTCAGTAGAGTTTCAGTTAACTGAGTTCAAATCTATAGCCTGCATCAATGATGATGGCAAAGCCCATCCACACACCCCACCCCCATTGGGAGGGGGACAACCTTTCCCCACATTTCACTTCCCTCGACGCCTCCGCACTTAACAATTGCATCTAACCAGTTCAAACACTGATTTCACGAAATATTATCATATTTCTTTTAAACCCGGTACAAAGTCCCAGGTGTTTCAAAAATTCAAGAAATATAAACTTAGCTGAAATGACCATCAATCCGGTTGATCCATGGAAAAACCATCTTGCAGGAGAACTGCGTTAAATTGCTGCATGCAAACTGAAAGCCGTTGGAACAAGAAAAACCTTCACGATTGTCACCAGAACATGTTCTGATGCGCCTGCCAAATTCGCACAAAATGTCGAGAGCAGTCTCATTAAGAGGACGATGCGTCTCAATGGCTATTGGGTGAAACGAGTACTGTGACGGTATTACTATTATTACTACTACTGCTGCTGCTGCTGCTGCTGCTACTGCTGCTGCTACTACTACTACTACTACTACTACTACTACCACCATCACCACCACGAACGAAATTCATTGCGACGTACAGTTAACGACCTCTCGCTTGTTTTTGTGCAAAAAAATGAAATTTCATCTCATGAAAATACACAAACAATACTGTCACGTGAGTCTCTCCATTTGCTCAGATATGCACCAAATCATATGTCGGCCTGGGTTTTGCCCCAGACCCCACTGGGGGAGCTTACAGCGCTCCCCAGACCCCTAGCTCGATTAAGGGGACCTACTTCTAAGGGGAAGGGGAGGGGAGATGTGTGAGATTTGAGGTTTAACTGAAACTTGTGTGTCAGAGACTTGTGCTGCTGATGTAACCCATGCTTGAGTTGCTGTGTGTGTAGGCTGCTGATGTGAGAAATTCATTCATGTTCTATGGCAGCATCATTCATCACATCTTCCAACAGGTCTGTTGCTATGACAACCGGATGCTGCAGATGTTGCTGATAACTCTGTGAATATTTGACCAGTACTGCAGTAATGCTGGCACCGCGGCATAGCGGTAAGGTGTTGGACTTGTGATCAATAGGTCATAGGTTCAATTTCCATCGGGACAAAGCTGCATAACAACCTTGGGCAAGTTGTTCACACCTGTGCCTCTGTCACCAAGCACTATAAATTGGTTCAGGCCGGGAAATTGACCACAGTAATGGCAGCCTACCGCCAGGATGACTTAAAAAGTCACCTGCAGGCTGTACACCGGGATCAGCTCCGCGCCCAACATTCGATAAGGAGAATGGGATAAATTCACCTTTACCTTTTATTCCACTAGATATATCAATTTATAAAAAAACGAACATCATCCCCACACTTACAGAATGAGACGGTCGCGCCCCCTGTCGAATGTCGTTGAAATAATGAATGTATACTGTACACCCCGCCGAAAAGCATGTTTTGTATCTTCCCCTTTTCCTTTTTTTCACACCCCCAACTAATCCCCATTGTTCTGGCGGTCGTTTGGGGGTCTCCAGTCCACATTCCATCGTACTTTTTCCATTTTCGTATGTGTGTTTGACATGTCTTACTTTGTTTGTCTTTTAATAACAATTACTACACTGTCTCACTCATACTGCCTATCTCTACAATGGATGTCTGGCGTGGTATAACGTAGTATTAACCTCACGGGTCCACTCAAGTGTGAAATACGATCAACAGTTACAACTGCGGACTTGTGCGATGGTGGAATAAGTGTGTTAAACCACTGCCTGTCGTTAACACTCACTTATCCCACTCCAGACAGTGGTTCAACATACACTTAGGTAGGGCCGGTTTTTCAACCACATATTAATCTCCTATCAACGTTAATGGGAGATTAACTCCCATCAATTAACGGGAGTAAATCTCCCATTAAAGTTAATGGAAAATTAATTTGCGGTGGAAAAATCGGCCCTCAACCATCAAGCTTGACATGAATATTCATATAATTATCTACAACGTGTCCGAATAAAAAAGAGGCCAGTAGCTTTCCTACTATAAGTCTTGCATTTCTTGATCGATTTTCATAGTTTTTGCATCAATGGAAACAGAAGTAAATACTCCATGATGACATGTAATTTACTTACTTACTAGCTCGATGACGTCATAACTGTGACACGCCGCATGTCACGACAGTTTAACTTTAGTTTACATGTTAAAATTAACCATATTGAGTTTGAAAATAAATTTTTGATAAAACTAATGAGAATGTAAAAGATTTTTTTGTTGGAAGACCGCCAAAGAAATGTTCTAACAAATACGGAAAGAAACGAACATTGAACGACTTTCTGTAAAATTTTAGAACAATCCGTTCAACTGAATGCTGCAGTAAGCGGTCGTCTGTTTTTGTGATATTTTTAGTTTTATCAGGTAGAGTGGAGACATAGTAAGGTTGAAGTGAAATAGTTTGTATTTGCTTGGCAGAATATTCATTCCTGTTTTCAATGATGCGA
>Ga0209365_1000134_pt1 | contig 12718 bp, 13 predicted proteins | sample WorMetimpBELIZE2_FD_187389 | JGI IMG/M metagenome (GOLD analysis project Ga0209365, IMG submission 187389) | Marine gutless worms symbiont microbial communities from Max Planck institute for Marine Microbiology, Germany - Olavius imperfectus... | ecosystem: Host-associated > Annelida > Digestive...
GTGTGATAAAGATAGTTATGAAGCGATCCAAGGCCAATTCGTTCGTAAATTAGCACGAGGCCATCAAGCAGGTCAGTCTGACAGACGCCAAGCAGCAGCAGTATGTTCTGGTGACGCAGACGCCTTATAAACACACAAACACCATAACACATCAGCAAACTGATTAGCACAGAAAAAGAATAAAGTTCACTGTCAATGTCGAGTACCAGCTTCAGCTGGGGTAAAGGCGGGAAAGTCACCGCTGTTTGGTGGCAGGTAACACTGTTATCCCATATGGTATGTGATTTTCCATAGCAGCGTGATGATTTTGATTCCAAAGTGCTATATCCAATTTACTTACTTACCTACTTGACACAGAGATGGTCTTCCCAGCCAATCACTTCACAAAACTGACCCAAATTACAACCAAGTACAGCTAACAACACAAAAACCTAAAAAACTACTGAAAAACTACAAATATACACTTAAGCTAAACCTAAGAAAGTAGAACGTGGTTTAGAGCCTCTTATGCCATCTGGCCAAGAAGAAGAGCAGGTCTATTCTACAGCTCTCGTAACCCACATGGGGACTGCTTAGCACAGTGTATACTAGTAGAGAAAATGCAATGTTCACAAACAGGACTTTCTGAAGCAACAAATAACACTGAGTTCAATGCCAGAAGTACAGTGCACTTGAAACCACATCAACTTCTGGCATTCATGACTTTATGAACCAGAAATATGACCTTCTTAGCCAAACCAAACAGACATCAGACCGACAGACAAAGTGAAGCTAAATAGTGCCAAAAGCAGTCCAGTCAGCACAGGTAACATAAACTGGTGAATGTTCTAATGATGAAATCAGCTTCATCAGCAATATCACCAAGAAAACTCATAAGACGTCCATTACAGGGGCTCAGTGGCGCCAAACAAAACAATATATAATCAGTTATAATTAACCTACAGCCTAAACCTAGTAACAAAGCATGAAACAGTACATCTTGAGCTTCTTACAGCAAATGGCTCTTCCTTCAATATCAGTTGTCAAAGCATTCACGCATGCAGTTCAGCGACTGAGAAGTCTTGTCTGCTGTAAAATGTTTACTGTCTATATGTCAGCAAGAACTAGGCAGTAGTAGTAAAGATGGTCAACTTACAGCATGAAGTCATTCTCTTTGATAAGCAGGTCAGCACATGATGCCTTGATCTGCAGCTGATGGAGGCGTTTCGCAGTCACGCGTGTCTTATTCCATAGCATACTACATACGTTAGCAGATACCAATAACAAAACTGCAGTTCAATGCAGCTGTAAATGATAACTGTACAGTGTACAATAAAACTATGTTGCTAAATGGATTGCAAACTAATCCTACGTCCATGACAAGACGCTCAATAAACTTGTACCATAATCTGGTAACAGAAACTGGTCTGGGATGAAACTTTTGGAGCTTTTGACTGAAGACTATAATCACAATACGTTGTTTAAACATCCATTATATTTATCACAACATAAATGACTGAATCTGTAAGTTGTATGGTGTTTAAAATCTGCGACAAAGCAAAGCAAACCAACAGGTTTCCCTGTAAACATTTTTTTAAACCGCAAAGATAATCTTACCTTTCCATTACTGTATAAGGTCCATTACAGTAGGAAAGACCACTGTTGTCATGCTGCAGTTCTTTGCCCTCCACCAACGGCACTGTGAAAATAGCTCCAATTGTGTCATCACCAGAATCCAGACGAACCTACACCAGCAACTGGTACATTTCAACTTAATGACACAGACATTCGCATGCATGCACATTTGCACACACACGCAGACACACAAACACACAAGAATTCAGAGAATAAAAGCATTTGGTTGGAATACAATACGGATCACCATTAATCTAACACAACAAAAAAACCCTTTGATGTTTCAACCTCTATCAGAGACCTTCATAAGAAGAAGCTCTTCAGTTCTTCTATGTCCTTATACGTCAAGAAGCTGCCGTGATAAGAAAGTTGTTATATGCGTGGCTGAGTTGATAGCTGCACTTGTGTTGATTCATGGCTCGTTGACCTTCCTTGCAGACATGTTCAGCCTCCTTGATCCACCTGGTGGGTTGGTCAGACTCCCTGTCAATTACCCCGGCTTCTAGTTGTGTCAAGACCCAGAGAACTGAGTACCAGCTACTTCTGATGGAGATCGAAATGTGAAGAAATTAACATAATTTTCTGGTAGTGTTAGATGGATTGTGGTCAGTACACGAACACATTGTTCTACGCCGTACTCCAGGCGAAGATTGTTGATCCTATTTTAAATGAGATTTTGAGCATGTTTTTGACGGCCAGTTGCATTTCCTGCCACCAACCAGTGCTTTGTCTTCACTTTCATCAAAGCATTCAACCATCAAGACCCAAGGCAAAGGACATCGCTCTCTATTCTGTTGGTTCTCTGACAAAGCACTGGCTACTACAAGATAAATAAATGTTGGACAGCCACCTCACGAGGATTATTTTAGTTAAAAACTAAGGAACATCGGCATGAAATTCAGATTTCGGTTCTTATACAACACAATTGTTACTTGTCAATGTCAACTTAGGTCGTCCTATTTTCACCAAATTCACATTGACTATGGCGACAGTCAGCATTATACAACTGTAACTGACCATAACTGCTCACAGTTACACTGCTGCTGTGTCCATGCTATTAACTCAATCAATTACTTTTAAAAAATTTAGATTGAATTTAGATTTTTATTGTGGTTTGTCGTTAAAAAAATTTTACATTTTGTCTACGTGATGGTTTCATCAACTACTCAGAGCACATTCAATATTTACATTTTTACATATTTACATGTAACTTTTGAAATAGTTGTGACAATGAGACGTAATTCTCTACAACAACAAACCTTTCCAAAACCGAGATTCTGCACAGAAATGACTGTTCTTCTGTCTCCAAGAGGTGCTGAGTTATGATGCTTAGACTGTCGCTTCTCTTTCTGTCGCTTCTCTAAACTTCCACTAAATAAACATCACTTTTTGAAATGTCAGTTCCTCTGCAACCTTGCAACCTCTTTAGAACATTGTGAAAGAAAAAGTAACCAAAAATCTTGGCACACAAAAAATTAATTTTAAAACTGCAGTGGTTAATTTCTTGTAAATTATCTGTTAAACCATAGCCTGTTGAATGGTTACACAACACGCACAGTGGGGACAGTAAGGAAACAGTTTTATTAGATGCAATACCACTAAACACAATGCAAATTCTGCATCAACCATACACTGTAAACCAACTGTAAATACAATAACAGCAAAAGTCATGCTTTGCTTAGTTCACAAAAATTACACAAAATGGAAATAAGAATAGAACTAACGGAGAGCGCAGCCCGGATGGTAACTCAACGTGTTTTACAGTTGTGGCCGTTGACGCAGGATCACCTAAAGCTTTCTCCCGCACTGAGTTGATGAACTCGAGTGCCCGCCGACGTCGCTTTGAGTCACTCTGGCGCATCGCCCAGTCTAGAGGAGTCTTACCATCACGGTCATGAAGGCGTAGGTCGCCGCCGGCCTCGACCAGATGGCGAAGGATGGCAGTGTTACAAGTCAAACACGACACATGCATCGCCGTGCTTCCATCCCCACTTCGCCTGACAGACACCAATAGTCTTCTAAAAGTGATTTGCTGTTTCTTAACTGTTACAGTTATGGTGTTTTTTTGACACTGTTACAAGCTATCCTGTTTTGTTTGGAAAAAAAATTGCTGGTTGACAATGACAGTATAGTTGTGCATCATCATTAATCTGTTTATTCATAAATACACCGTGTCCAGAAAAAAAGGTGCCACTTTATTTTCGACTATAACTCTCGCATCTCTTGGTCAATTTTACATTTTTTGTACCATTGGAAACAGGAATAAATACTCCACAATCACATGCAATTTACTTACTTCATGGCTTGATGGTGTCAACTGTGAGACATCGCATGTTATGATAGTTTTCCTCATTACAACGTAGGCTATGAAAAATGTTCCACTTTATTTTCGACTATAACTATGGGTAATTCTTGACAGATTTTGATACTTTTTGCACCATTGGAAACAGAAATGAATGCTCTACCAAACAGGTACAAACGGTTTCACTTCAACCTATGTCTCCACTCTACTTGGTAAAACTAAAAATAACACAAAAACAACCGACTGCTTACTGCAGTGCGTTCTGTTGAACTGATTGTCCCAGACTTTCACAGAATATTGTTCAATGTTTGGTTCTTCGCCTATTTGTTAGAAAATTCCTTAGCAGTCTCCTGACAGAAAATCTTCAACATTCTCATGGGTTTTTGTCAAAAATTCATCCTCAAACTCAATGTGGTAAATTTTGACATGTTAACTAAAGCTAAACTGTCGTGACAGTTATGACATTATAAAGCTATTAAGCAAGTAATATTAAGTGTGATTGTGAAGTATTCATTCCTGTTTCCACCGGTGCAAAAATGATAATACTCGACCAAGAAATGCGAGAGTTATAGTTAAAAATAAAGTGGCTCCATTTTTTCAGGACACAGTGTATAAATGTGCCACATGCATTGCCATTCCATCTCCACTTTGCTTCACAGCCATGTATAGCCTTCCAGATGCAACAGGTCAACAGTTTAAGTTGCAGTGGTTGACAGGTTAAGTGGTACCCGGAGCAACTCAGCCGACTTGACTATGCCAATTCTGTTCTGTATGCCTCACCCTCTAAGTTCCTTGCTTGTTTCAGTACACTCAGAACACACATGCTGCAGTTGTAATGCATCAATCTTCACTATCCTTGTTAGTTACACTTCAAAAACTTCACTGGCTTCCTCTTCAATGGCACATAAAGTTTAGGACTAAATGAGCATCTGTTGCTTACGAAATGCTGCGTTAACTGTGCACTCTAATATCGTGCAAATCTTCTTAATCTTTATGCATCTGCCCATTAGTTGCGATCATCAACTTAGAGCGATCTGTGTGTTTCATGCATTAATCTTGATTTTAGTTCTCAATTTTTTCCTTTATCCATTCACTCCATTCATACATTCATTCAAGTAAGTGAGAATATTTATACATAGCACAAGAAAAGTCACTATGTGCACAAAGGCACCTCAAAATTCACTTTTTCCAACCTGCTTTAACAATCCCTAGCAACTAAGTCAGCATTTCTTATATATTTACATGTAAATGCTTTTGGCAGTACATATACGTTTTTACTTATGTACTACTCACCTATTTGAGATGCTCAAGCTGAAATGAGATCTTGTACTATCAATGACAGATGTATTCCAGCCCTAATCTCGACAAACTTTAGCACAAAAAAACAGATAATTGGTATATTAGCAAGGTACTGATTCATATTATACAAACGCCTGTATATACTGCAAGAATACAAACTGATTGGGATTCGCTCGATGCTGTAGCAGCAACTTGACCATTGACTCATGTTCATCTAGGCAGGCTCGATACAGAGCAGACTGTGAAGAGCTGTTGGTAAAGTCCACATTGGCACCTACCATACAATAGGCCTACTTCTGCCAATTTTGATCTTAACAGACAAAGTACAAATTACACCCAGAATGTTTACAATGACATCATGCCAAACAAATATCCAATACACTAAGTGAATGCAAAAAGCCTAATACAGCATAACCAGAATCGACCTATATGCATTAACAGTTAAGTGATTATTACGAGCACTGACATAAGCATATTCATGTACAGCAGGTGTTGTGCATGTTTTATAAATACAGCTTGATACAACAGGTGTTACCCATCACAGATATTATGGAACATCTCGAACCTCAGCACTTCTCTCTCAGTCTCTAGCATAATTGGGACTGCAAATGTCCCATTAGAAACATTTCTTGCGATAAAAATTCATTCAGTCTTTCATGCATGATAAAAATTGTTCAGAAATGTAAAAAAAACATAACAAGAAATATAGTGCAAGTTGCAAGTATTGTAAAAAAATTTCCTCAAACAGCCTGATAGTTCAAATTTCCTCAGACCCCTCTCTCCTTGAAGGTGCTATGTTCTGCAGCAGTGAAGTGGACGGAGTACATTGTCCCAAATTTAAAAATTTCTAATGTGGCAAATAAAAAGTCAAACATTTATATTAAAAGAGTAAAAACTTTCTACTCGAGAACAAACCTGACCAGGAGGTCTTTGACAGGAGACCCGAACTAGTCGGATCCAACTGCTGAACGTGAAACAATTACCTAATAAGTTTGATACGAGTGCAATCTATCTGACACAAGTTCCAAACTACATTTAGAAGCCTAATTTACAGGAACACAGAATGAATACAAAAAAATTCCAATAAAATAAGAACAGTTATTTATCAAATCTTTGCACACTTGATTTACCCACTTTCCTTTCTCATGTGATTCATCTCTGGTCGAGCAACAGCTCTGGCACACTGAGATGTGACCCTGCCAAAATTGTTGACATGGTGACCTGTGACCCCATTCCAACTCTGGTAGTAACACTAAGATGCAGTATGATAGTATCACATAATACATAATCATGCATATGCAAACAGATGTGTACAACATGTACCTGACTTGAGGGCAGTTTTTGCCAGTTTCTTATCATCGTGTGATACAGCATCAATCAATAACAAGCCCAAATCCGACGCGTCAAGGGTGTGTAGTTTCTTTTCAACAGAAGACTGCGTGCTCATATTTGAAAACCTAACAACAGGAGAGCTACACTTAAATATATGTACTGTATGCAGAGAAAAAATTCCTGCGACTACTTTTAGACTCGCCTGACAAAACGTCAGTCACAAGTAACGAAGAGTATGCTACCATCTGCAGCGACAGTGTGATAGTTAAATGAAATCGCAGTGTGTAAGGTTCATGATACAAATAACTCGTTATATTATTCTACAACTAATGCCGAGTAACAAAACTTACTGTATGTCAAAAATTCATGTTATTGCAGAAAACACAAACATGGCGTCATAAATAAAACACTCATTCCAGTTCTTAAACAATAGAAGCAGGTAAAGTATGCAATTACGACTTTCACATCCATACAAACTGGGCTCAGGGTCTAGATTTCGACTCGAATTTCCTGTTGTTCGAGCGTGCTTTTTTCTTTTCCTTGCCATACCAAAACCCCACTAGTGATAAGCCTTAGACGCCCAAGGACTTTTTAGACGGGAAATCACGTAAGAATGTACCTGTTGGCAATTTCTTCCAGAAATCTCAACCCCACTCCAAGGCCCTCAAATTCCTAAATTCTACATTATATAATGTGGTTTTCGTAAAAAAATAGTAACCATTGTAGTACTTTTCACAGTATAACAGTTAGTTATCCCAAAATTTAGGGGGTTTCTCCATTCTGGTTTATCTCAAATTTCTAAAGGAATTCCCTCATTTTTCGAAACAGATTAAGATAAGAGACTTCAAATTTGCCATACAGAGTAGTTTGAGTTTAACAGCCAAGGTCCATATTAAAAATAAAGTGAGAGGAAGAATTAAGCATGCTAGGTAAGTTCCCTAAAATTCAGGGGTCTTTTTTCTTATATTTGCAATGGCTGAAAATAGCAACTTCAACTTTGTTGAGCAGCTTGCGTTTGTCAAGTCTCACGCTAAGACTATTCAAAGGAAACAGCATACTTCTGAGCTAGGAGAAGACACCCAAAATCTGGAATTCGCACTTATTATCTTTGCAATGGCTGAAGCTAGTGACAACATTTAACTATTTTAAACACAAATATTAATGTAAAATAGAGTTCATAATATGCAAGTGTTAAGATCTGGTTATCTGAAACAGCAAAAATCAGAACTGTGAATTTACCGAGTTAATTGTGAACCATGCATGTCCGCATTGTGGCTATGCTCTAGGCCTACAACTAAAATTCAGTTCTCATTTTTGCTTAGTCAATTCTTTACAGGGTGGGCCAATAAAAACTGCATCATTACCGGTATGCAAAGTTTACTTTGCATTCATTCTACACTCTAGTTTACTGTTTTCATTTTGACTCTGACATAAAAGTTCACTACACTATACATGACTATTCTCTTCAAGATAATATTTCTAATAGTCATTGTACAATCTGGGTCTGAATTTGCATTATCACAACAGTGCATTGGTGGTTTTTATTGGGCCAACCTGTACACTGCTGTAATGTGACTCAGTTGCCAAATCTTGAGAATGTTACTGACTTCGAAACACAATGTTGCACACTCATCATTAATGGATGATTGCAGCTGCTGTCTGATAGGCTTTGTTACATTGCCCAACTGCTCTATTTTCAGAAAATATCGATATATTGGTGTTATGAAGGCAGTTATTCAGTTGCATGTGTTAGGATGCTTTTGTAAATGATAGTGTGTACTATAGGCATTAATGTCAGAAACGTACACCAGAAGACAATTATAATGATGACAGTCATTATTCATTACATACTATCATTCTGCTGACTTTGAAATGCCAGTAAACTTGCTATCGAGGATTACAGCATTGTACCTACAGCACTGAAAACACTGATTCGTATTAATTAACTAGCTTATGGCTGCTTCACAATATGGGGTCATGGTCTCACTTTTCAGTGTTAGGCTTAAAACTAACACCTTTATAAACGTCACTACAATAAACCTTTTCTCTGATTCATACATTATTGTAATCTCTGCAGTTAATGCATTCTACATTCGACATACTACACACATTATTTCCATGCCATTATCAGGTTTTCATTTTTACCTTGCAAAAACAACAGCATGTGGTACGGTCACTGAACAGTGTCACTCAAAATGTATTGCAGTTAAATAACAGTACAATAAAATGCAATACATTAACATTCTGAAAAAAAACTCCCACTCAAGATATGATATGCATTTATTATGACAACAACATTAAAAAAATCATAAATAAAAGCCACGAAATACACGCGGCATGTTCACATCATTACTAATAAGCATTTAAAAGAAATATACCAAAGTAGTCCACTGTTCTGCAGGCAATTAATTGCACTGGTACGGACAACCAAATGCAACTAACAAAGCACACACACAAACACACACTCACAAACAACAAAAACTACATGTGAACTTAACACAAACTATACGCACGTGAAACCTCAAACCTAAACTGCTGTAAGAACTGCTTATATGATGAGTATGCACATGATTGGGAACTATTTCTGTGGGCAGCACTGTTGTCTCCATCTAAAACCCAGTTTTATATGCTAAGATTAAGGCTCGGTCTTAGACTTTAGTTTTAGCAAACGATAAAGTGACCCAACGTTGCTTCAACTAAGCCACAGGTCAAGCAAGTAATCCAAAATGCAAAGCAAAGTAATCCAAAACACAACACAAAATAAAATCTACCAAAAATGAACCGTAAACATAAAAAATCAGTTGTACAAACTGCCTCTTTCCTAAGTAATGCCAATCAGTAAATTAGTACTGTAGCTTTAGCTGGAATCTCAATTTGAAATGTAGCCAGCTCACTTCAGAATAACTCGATATACATTCACCCTTATATTCGTATATAATAAAAAGTATAATTTAATTGCATCTGGACTCTAATCGACAGAAGCCAATTACAATACTCAACCAGAATTTCATATATTTATATCTGTACATTAAACATTATCCTATGTAGACACATTTGTATTATGTTTATGTAAAGAACAAAAATGTAACACCAAAACTAGAACACACAATACTTCACAAGTTTATATCACACAACAAAGCATAAATAAAGTGAATCATGATGTTACACAAACTGTAAACTACCCAGTATGTCAAACACTATAAAAAGATGACCCTAACATTAAACAAACCAGAGAAAAAACTCTAAACGTCCAGGATTTCATACGTCAATATTAATACATGGTGTGCAGTAAGATCACTATTTCTGCTTTATCTATCGTCAATGCATTATGACGCCATATTGTGGGGACAGAAAGCATTGCCATTAGGTGAGATTTTATGCAACAAGTCAATTGACGGCGTATGTTTCTGGGTTATTGTGTAGTTCCAAGCGCACCAGTAGGCAGACATGGCAGAACTCAAGTTATTTAATCACGTTTACATTGAGCAATTTATCCCCACAACATGGCGGCGGCAACACTCAACATTAAGATGTACTAAGCAATAACTTCATTTTCACGTTCACCCTATCTATACCTGTAAATACAATAAACTGGCAGGATTACAGTGATAACTTTCACAGAGCTCCGATTTGATCGCCAGTGCCATCCCACAGTACTAATGATACATGCATAAAAACTAACAAAACAGAATCTCGCACGGTGCAACTAATCTTCATATAATTAAAACATAAATGTAGTTTAGTCCCCTCATGGCATTTACACGGCAAAACGATTTAACTCACATGTAAGCACGCACATCATTTAATGGCCATGTTCCAGTTAAACCGGGATTAGCCAGCTATCACGTTAATCTGCTTTCTCCATTTGCTCTGTAATCTCCAGTCATAAAATAACACTTTCATATATGTACTAAGTTTGCACATTAGTTTTGGTTACTTTCAGCAACTACAACAAGCAATTGTTATTTTTTATACAAAAATTATGAATACATAAAAACGTGATGATGATAACTATGATTTCAACAGTGTGAACCTGATTCCTGATACAAACGATAAAACTCGACATACCGTAAACATAAACACTTCATTTTAGAACACAAGTTTCATTGAAATCAACAGGTGCAGTGTCGACAACAACAGTTTCTTTAGTGTATCTGCTATTACATTACCAAATTATAAACTATCACATTAGAAATCTATGAAACATAAACATCTGCACAACTGCATTCAAGCCAGGCACACATACCAACAATACTATGTATAATTTTCAGATATATCCACTGTGACCCAACACAATGGTATAGTGTGGTATGGCAGAGATCAACATCCCACTCAAAACACTATAGGTCATGATCCTTATCCTATAAAACATAGTTAATAAGTAAACGACTTTCACATCAAACTGGTGCATCTGACTCCATCTGACTGCTATGTACATAGCATACATTAGGCTTGTTCCCGACCATAAAGCATGTGAAATTGTGCTTTCCTGTGTATGCTCTCGACGTCCGACCCACTTCAAATACACCGCCATCGCCATCTACAATTATCAAAGGTCCTGGTAGTGGCATTGCAGACAACATAATCAGACGGGAAGCAACATCATCGGCAGCCAGTAAACATCTGGCTCAGAATGGTTGAGACAAATGTTAGCAGCTTATGCTTGGACTTTGGACAACAAGTGGCATGGTACATGGTCCTGGACAGGCAGAGATGTCATAAAGTTGTTAAGTCCATGTTTCTCACAGGATGAGTGTGACTACAATATTGTACTGCTATCTGGGATAATATACACTGTGTCTCGAAAAATGGACCATGAAACATCGATAATTAACTGCCAACTACTCTGGACCAATCTTAGTGATTTGTGGTATTGTGCAGTCATTTGGAATAATACGTTTACGTACTACAACACTAGAAAATCCACTACAATGAAGCAGTCAAATCACCACACTGGTTATGTTTTACAAGATTCATGCATTATGAAAAGACTAGATCTGTCGTACAAATACATAAAACCAAAACTAAGACATATCTTACTTCACACTGTACAATAAAACAGCAAACAAATGCCTATCATGCATTAGTATCTTCAGACTACACAAACTGAGTATGTCACATATAATATAAGAAGTCCCCTAACATTAAAAACAAGAAAAAAAATTACTAATTCGCTCATGTAAGATGGCACTGCAAATCCAGCATAATAACAGTTCAATGCTACAAGTAAAAGCGCATCTTTGGTGTGGAACCGGCTTTAGTTTGGCTGTCGGCATGAGACTACAACACACACACGTTCAACAGGAACATTTTACAACCACATAACAATGCCCTATGCCGAGGTTTATTTTGGCCGCATTTTGTAAGAAAAACTTGGGGTAGGCTTACATGCGGGTCATTTCACACAGTTATCTGTCTAATGACCAAAACAAATGCTTAGTATTACACCTGTAGATCAGCCATGATTAGCAAGTGCATGTTCACATGTGTATGACGGACGGCAGTAATTAAAGTAGTAAATTCCCCCAGGCATGGTTGTGAGCCTTAGCATTGTCAAAGATAAAATTACCCTTTTGTTGAAAGCATAAAGCATAACTCTGCTTATCAGATGTCAATCACTTTTCTGCACATCACGGGTTGGGCAGTAGCCCAAACCTGTTGTATAAGCCATCGCACTAAGCATAGAAAAACGGCAAATTTTGACCCCTCAGGAAGCCAAAACCTATGCATCGATTTGCATGAAACTTAACCTTATATGCATCATTCTCTAGCGTTCCATTTACATTCGCCTGCGTCTTTGGGACACAAGATGGGCAAATGCCCTGACCTATAAATGGAGGTCGGGCGGAAATGGCGATCCTTTGCACATTAACCACTGACAGATGGTAATGACACACACAATGCCTGTAAGGACTGAGTGGAGAAGTGTGTCTTCACGTCCACAAGCTGACTGCTGCTGCGTTCTAAATTGACTGAGTAAGTCATTGTAGTATACCAGTCCAGTTGCTCTATCAAGGCACTGTTCATCCAAAGCAGTGTCGTCTCAAAGCGGTGAGTGGAAACTGCACTGTATATTGAGCCAACTGTCACTCACATTAGCTTAGCACATCCAACGGCAAAACGTTTTGACTAGCAGTCTACCACAATGTTTTACTCACAAAACATTACTGG
>Ga0209365_1000135_pt1 | contig 12686 bp, 13 predicted proteins | sample WorMetimpBELIZE2_FD_187389 | JGI IMG/M metagenome (GOLD analysis project Ga0209365, IMG submission 187389) | Marine gutless worms symbiont microbial communities from Max Planck institute for Marine Microbiology, Germany - Olavius imperfectus... | ecosystem: Host-associated > Annelida > Digestive...
TGATCCCTGAGAGGCTGTCTAAAAACTAACCCATTGATTTGACTTGGTACTGGAGTCCTTAACCGGATCGAAGTGAAGCCATTGATTCCCCCTCTCCCCCACCCCTCTCCCGCTAGGGGCGAGGGGCTTTCGGCCGCAGTCAGCCTTGTAGAACCACGGCTCACCTGGCGCGCGGAATGGCTTGAGTTTTTAGACAGCCTCTGAGTAGTGCACTCTCACAATGATCGCCGATTTCCCGCATATTGTAGCCTTCGCCGGCACGCGATGGCAAAGGTGGCACCGGGAGCCGCCCAACTCGTCCGTCCTTGCGGCGGGGCAACCGCGATGACGAGGCCAAGCAGAAAGATCAGCGCTGATTGAGCTTCGGATTACCTACACCGAAATCATTCCCAAACCAGCCGCGTAAGCTCGAGGACCACTACCGCGTGGGTGGTCAGGCGCAATTTTTCGCCGTAGACCGCTTCTAATGTGGCGCGGTAGCGGGCTAGCTGTTCCGAGGCCTCTGCCAGCTTGGCCCTGACCGGCGGCAGCGTCCGCAACTCCTCGCGGCTTTTCGATTTGATTTCCTCGCTACTCATGTTCAGCGCCTTCAGCGATACACATTTGAATTCCAGCAAGTGATCCAACACCTGATACCGGTGCATATCAGGCCGGACAATCATGTTGAGATCCGCATAGCCTGTATCGATGGCCGTCTCCGAATCCATAATATAGAAGGTGTCGGAGAAGAGGATCACCAGAAACGCGGTCTTGACCACCAGCTCATTGCTCCAGCGGTAATCCCGGTTGTCGAACACCTGGAAATAGCGATTCTCGATGAACGCACACAGGGGTTCGAGGTCGCCGCTGGTGTAGAAGTGTTCCGCGGCACTGCGGGACGTCTCGCGATCCTCGTATTCCGGCAGCGTGGCGTCCCGGATACGTTCCACGTACAAACGCCGGATCACCAGATTGGGAATGCGCAATACCAAACGCCCCACGGCATCCCGGTCGCTGATGGTCAGAACCCCAAGTAATACATCAGGGAGGCCAAGAAGGGCTGATCTTTGGTGGCCTTCAGCATGTCCTCGACGCCGAAACGGTTGGCCAACTCGCCGATCAAGGGCGAATTGGTGGGAGCGAGCGCCCTGGTAACCAGTTCGTCGCCATGGGGGAGCGCCGCGATGTACTCGATGCGGTTGCGATCCATAGCCAGATTACTATCGAGAATGGCCCGTGGATAGGTGCAGTCACGCCGGTACTCATCCAGGAAATACAGGGCCAGGGTGGGGTTGTACAACAGGGGGTCGTCCCCGTAGCCGAAGCGGTAGCCGTTGTAGAAGGTGCGCATCATGGCCAGGGCCTCCGCCACCTGGGCCTCCTCCAGCCCACATTCCACGCCGATTTTTTCCAGCGCGCCCGCCACCTCGCGCTCACGGAAACCGCACAGATCATGGTATTCGGAACGCAGAGAAATGTTCTTGACGACATTGTAACCGCTGCTGATATCACTCATGACCACCGGCGATACCCCGGTGATGAACACCCGATCCAGACCCTGCCCACTGCCCAGGAATTTGATCGTCTTAAATACCGTCTTGAGAATTCCTTCACCATACACCAGGGTTACGTAACGGTCCCGTCCGCCATTCAGTTGCGCGGCCATGACCTCGTTGGCGAAGTTGTCGTATTCGTCGATAAACAAATAGAGCTTGTAAGGCGTTCGATTTACGGCGTCGACGGCGGATTGAAAGGATGACAGGGCATCGTCGGGATGGAGCTCCACCGTCTGGGGCAAAACATCATGATAATGCGTGATGAAGCTTCGCACGCAGGCATTGATATGGTTATGCAAGGTTTGCCCGATGGCCTCGGTATCTCCATGGGTCATCACTGCGGAACAGCGATTCAAACGCATCGCTTTACCGTAGGGAAATTTCATGATTGGCACCCGCAATCGTAATTAAACGTTCTCTCGTTCCCACGCGCCGCGTGGGAATGTGCAAGCTCCACGCCGCGGAGTAAGCCTACGTAGGGCTGGAAAGCGGAGCGCATCCCGCTAAAAGCCTCCCGGCGGGTTGCGACCATCCCTGGTCTTTCCCGCCTTACGAGCTTGACCCGTACCTTCAAGGGTCATGACCCCATTTCCCGCGCCATGATGCTGGAATCGGGCTGGCAAATCGCCGCCGACTGCATCCTGCACTGACTCGAACAAACCATACCCTGGGTAGTGGTAAATTTTCAAGTGATAAGGTGTCTCTCTGAGTCACGTCGAACATCATACCAAGCCACCAAGAGAGACCAGGATGAAAGGGAAGCAACCGTGTTCTCTGCGCCTGCGATGACAATCGCTCGGATGATTGGCGACGGCCTGGAAAAAGGCTTCGTGCCTTGGTGGCTTGGTGTGAAAAAAACCTTGAATATCACGCAGGATTTACCCACTACCCATACCCTAGATCTGCCTGAGAGACTGTCTAAAAACCCAAGCCATGCCGCGCGGTCCACCAGGTCAGCCTCGGTCCTACCAGGCTGGCTACGGCCTGAAGCCCCTCGCCCTGGCGGGAGAGGGGGAATCAACGGCTTCACTTCGAGACGGTTAAGGACTCCAGACCAAACCAAATCAATGGGTTGGTTTTTAGACAGCCTCTGAATGCTTCGGCTCCTTCCCGCGCTCCAGCTTTTCTCGTTCCCACGCGCTACGCGGGCTACGAAAAACGACCTATTAACTGAGTCTGGCCTCATTTCTGTTTGCTTTAGCTGAAACTTTCAATTTTTTCTCTGCACAACGTTTCTGTTAGCTCCCTTAACTGATTTACACGCCCAGCTAACCATTCCAATTGCTTTTCTGTGATTGTATAGTTTGGTTTATAACGTGCATCCACGTAGGCTTTACGAAGCAGCTTAAAACGCTCCTTCTCCTCTTCAACAGCCTTGGGAAATATTGATTAAGAACTTGGGCTCAATACTGCTAACCCTTTGGCTAAGCTTCTCTAAATCATGAGTGCTTGGTTTATAGCGGGTAAATACCAATAAAATTGTTCCATACAGTTTTTCTGTGGCTTGATGAAGATCAAATGCCGCGAGATTATACATTTCTTCCGAATAGTGGAATTTATATGTTTTAATGAAATTACTTGATCCTCGGAATCACTGACCAAAATCTTCTTCTGCAAGCTTTTTACGCTCCCCGCCAGTAATTTCTTTTGGCTCTGCTAGTTCAAACTTACCTGAGTCACAGAGAAGAATGCCCTCCCACAAAATATCAATATAAAAGTACTGGCTTTTCCTTAAACGACGATTTACAAACTGGATATCTTCAGCAATCAGGCTGATTGGGGTTCGATGGATCGTTTTGATCAAACGTTGAGCAAGCCGACTGTTTTGCTCAATTTTGCTGGCTTGGCAAGGCGTTTCAGTAATAACCAAAAGATCAAAATCACTTTGGTAGCGATAGAGGAGCATTTCCGGATCAAGGTCTTTAACCCAGTCACCACGGGCATAACTCCCAAACAAGATAAGCATATCGAGATCGATTTCTTCTCGAATGATCTCGATAGCTCTTTGTAATTCCTGCTGTTTTTGCTCAGGAAGATGTTCAAAGGAGGTTTTCATACTCTATAATGATAGTCTCTTCGTCTCTCCAATACTGGTTTCTCTCGTTCCCACGCTCCACGTGGGAACGCAGAAGCTCCGCGCCGCGGAGTAAGCCCACGTAGGGCGGGAAAGCGGAGCGCATCCCGCCAAAAGCCTTCCGGCGGGTTGCGACCGTCCCTGGTCTTACCCGCCCTACGAGCTACAACCAAGAAAAATCCTGTCAATCCTGTCCTATTCAGTTGTAGGGACTATCCGCCACTTTACCAGTTAAATATTTACCACTACCGATTATTCGGTGGTTGTTCAGTGTATCTGCGCGAGTAGACGTTGAATGAGGCCTTGCGCTTGTCCCAGGCAGGTAGCCCGTGCCGAACAGGTTCAGATGGTTGAGAATGTGGTAGAGGTTGTAGAGGTCCCTACGGGTCCGGGGTCCAGGGGCCAAGTCTCGGTATAGGCAGCGTAGAAGTCCCCGCCGAAGCCGCCGAAGAGCTCGGTCATGGCAATGTCCGCCTAGCGGTCGCCATAGTAGACGGCCGGGTCGAAGATGACCGGATGACCGTCCTGGTCGAAGCCCAGGTTACCGCCCCACAGGTCGCCGTGGAGCAAAGAGGGGACGGGGTAATGCTCGAGCAGGGCGGGTAAGGCGGCGAGCAGTCGCTCGCCCGGCTCCCGAAGCCGGGAGCCATATCCGTTGCGGGCGGCCAGGTCGAGCTGGAACCCTAGCCGGTGCCGGCTCCAGAACTCGACCCAGTCCCGCTCGGGGTGGTTCGGTTGGGGCGTGGAACCGATGGTGTTGTCGCGGTCCTAGCCGAAGTCGGGGCGGGAGGCACGGTGCATGGCGGCAAGCCGACGCCCCGCCTCGGCGGGGCCATCCGCTGTGCGCCCGCCGAGCGGGATGTATTCCATGACAAGGTAGGACCGCCCGTCGGTCGTACTCGTGCAGAGGGGGGCGCGGGACGCGGATGGTTTCGGTGTCCGCCATCTCTTCGAGTCCGGCGGCCTCTGCCTCGAACATGGCGAGCCGGTCCCGATTGTTGAGCTTTACGAAATAGCCCTGGGCCTCGTCGTCCAGACGGTAGGCCTCGTTGGTGCAGCCCCCGCCGACCGCGTGGGGGGTCCGTGGATCGACCCGCCGGCCGCTGGCTTGGCCGATCGCCTCGGCAACGATTGTCCAGTCGATCACTCCCGCTCCCCCTAGCCGCTTGGAATCGGAACCCGTACAGCAGCGCGCTATGGCCCGCACAGCGGACCCTCGCCAACCACCGGCATGGATTTGTAGGGTCCGGTGTGCGGACCTTCCGAATATCAACCCGGCTGGCTACCGACTGCCAGGCCTGTTCATGGCGATGACGCGCGACAGTATTCCCCCAAGCCCTTCTCGGCGACCTCTCCATGGGCGCTCAGGGCCTCGCCGATCTGGGAGCATAAGGGTGTCTCCCACGCCCGTGCCGGAGGCGCTCACCCCCGGCCTGGTTGTCAAGGCCGCCCAGACGCTCAGCTCGGTTACCACCGGTTCCGGCTCCTGGTCCTGGAACGCTTTCAGGGCCTCGGCCTTCAGGGCCTCGGCGGTCTTGGGATACCCCGACAGGGCCAAGCTCAAGACGGCGTATTTGCTCAAGTTTCCGCCCGGCGGCGTGGTGGCGGCGGGGTCGGTGGCCGCGAGGCCGGTCAAGGCCGGCAGCACCGGGGGGGCCATTCTGGTCGTCAGGTACTCCAGGGCCTTTTGGCTTCCGCATTGATGGATCAGGTAGCCTAGGGACATGAGGACGCTCTTTTCAGCCCGCACTCAGCTCCGGGACGGGGTGCCGGCCGCGTCCCGCTCGAGGAGTGGCTCCACGGAGCTTTTATCGCCGATCATGCCGAGGGTGACGACGATGTTGGGCCAATGGGCCTGTTCTTCGGGGTCTTGCAGCATTTCCAGCAAGGCCGGCACCGCGGAGACGCCGTACTGGCTCACTTCCGCGAAGGGTATGCCGTGGATATAGACCTGCCACACGAATTCCTTGATGTCTTCAGGCCCCTGGTCTCCCCCCCCCGCTACGGAGCCGACCCACAGCAGGGCCGCCGCTGCCGCCGGAAGCCTCAGCTTGCGATTGTGCACGGTTTGTCACCAGCTTCGTCGATGGGCACGCTTCGCTTGGTGCCTCTTAACAGGCCACCGTGGTTCGGAAAGCGGCGTGGCCTGACCGAAACGCTCGATCAGCCTACCGGGCGCTCGCCTTGCCCATCCTACGACGTTGGTTACTCAAGAGGAAGTCGTCGTGAAGGTCGCCGGAATTGATGTCCGCGCCAAAACGGTCACGGCGATGATCCGCCGTTCGGAACGGTCAGGCTAACCCCGTGAGTTCAGAGGCTGTCTAAAAACCAACCCATTGATTTTATTTGGCATGGAGTCCTTAACCGTCTCGAAGTGAAGCCCTTGATTCCCCTTCCCCCCAACTCCTCTCCCGTCAGGAGGGTGTCGCCAAAGGCGATACCCGATGCGGTCCAGGGAGGGACCGCCATTTTCAACGGCCGTAAGCCGTTGAAAATGAAAGAATCGGGACATCGCCATGTTCCGATTCGCCAGTCGCAAAGCCCAGGGATGGGCTTTTGCGACATCCTCCAAAGGGGGTTGTCGGGGCGAAAGATTTTTCACCCCTACGGCCAAGCGGTCCGCACAGCGGACCCTACTCTCCGCAGCGCGGAGCCCGCGTAGGGCGGGACAGGCCAGGGATGGCCGCCTCCCGCCGGATGACCCGTGACCCTAGCCTTGCGGCGGGAGGCGCTTCGCTTTCCCGCCCTACGGTCCTCTATTCCTAATGAGAACGAGCAGACAAAGGGCCGGGTTTTGGGCACGCCAGGGTGTGGGAATGAGCGGGAAACACCCCGCGGCGCGGGGCTTGTGCGTTCCCACGCGGCGCGTAGGAACAAGAGAAAACTGGGTACTAGGGGATCGATCAGCCGCAGGGAGATGGCTATCGGATGATGATCCGAGGGGGCGGGTTTCCCGTCCCCGTAGTCCAACACGCTATAGCTCTCGGGGACAAACCCTTGCGCCGTCAGCGCGTCTGGCACGATGAGATCGATGGCGTAGGGAAAGCGGGGATTGATGGGATGGGGAAGGGAAAGGGCTTGCCCGCATTGGCCAGCACTAGGTCCGCGGCCGGGTTCGGGCGTGAGGTGCCGGGCCGGTACCGGCGTCCCAGCGCCGGGTCGGATATCCAGCGACACACCGCCCCGTCGTCGATGTCCTTCCAGAAGTCATCGCCCAGTTGGTCGAGCTGGCGGTTGAAGCCACCCAAGAGCACGAAGCGTTCGCCGGCCCTCGCCCGGGCGTCGATCCACTCCTCCAGGATTCCGCGCTGCCGCGCCAGCAGCCGGCACTGACGGCGGTCGATCCGGCCCTCGAGTCGGCCGTAGGCGCAACCCGCCTTCAGATGCACCGACAAGAGCTGGAGCCTATTCCCCTTGTCATCCGCGGGCTCGAGCAGGATCCGGGTCACCCGGCGCCGCGCTTTCATGCCGGCCGTCGCCAGGTTCGGCAGGCGCTGGTAACTCAACCCCAGCTCGGCGAGCCGCGCCCGATGGATCACGAATCCCGTGCGCTGCGCTGCATGGTCTGCTCCTGGCCGCGGCGGCGACGACAGGTCCCCAGCTCCTGGTCCGGTCGGTGCGAGAGCTCAATGGCATAGCCCTTTGGGTCGAACAAGCGGGCCAGGGCCGCCACGTTCTCGACCTCCTGAACCGCGATCAGATCGGCGTTCAGGCGGCGCGCATGATGTCGCAAGGCGGGCATAGTCCGCCTCGGACCTGGGCCGACAACCGGCGCCGGTATCCGCGGCGAGATGCTCCAGATTCCAGGTCGCCAGCCGCAAGGGGGTTCGGCCCTGCAGGCACCGGCCGCGAGAAGCAAACACATGAGGCTCAGGGGAAGGACGGCCCTCATGGTCGGAACTAATCCCCGATCCGGTAATTCGGTGCTTCCTTGGTGATCTGCACGTCATGGACGTGGGATTCGCGCATACCGGCACTGCTGACGCGCACGAACTCCGGCTTGGTCCGCATTTCCTCGATGTCGGCGCAGCCGGTGTAGCCCATGCTGGAGCGCAGGCCACCCATCAGCTGGTGGATGACGTTGAGCACGCTGCCCTTGTAGGGCACCCGTCCCTCGATGCCCTCGGGCACCAGCTTCTCCGGCTCCTTGTATTCCTGGAAGTAGCGATCGCTGGAGCCCTCCCTGGCGCCCATAGCGCCCAGCGAGCCCATGCCGCGGTAGGATTTGTAGGACCGGCCCTGGTAGATCTCCACCTCGCCGGGGGCCTCGTCTGTTCCGGCGAAGAGCCCGCCGACCATGACGCTGTGGGCGCCGGCCGCGATGACCTTGGCGATATCTCCCGAGTAACGCAGCCCCCCGTCCGCGATGATGGGTATCTCCTCGCCGGCAAGGGCCGCCGTGACGTCCGCTACCGCCGTGATCTGGGGTACGCCGATGCCGGCCACGATGCGCGTGGTGCAGATGGAACCCGGCCCGATGCCGACCTTGACGGCGTCGGCCCCCGCCTCGGCTAGGGCGCGGGCGGCGGCGGCGGTGGCGATGTTGCCGCCGATGACCTGCACCGCGGGAAACTCCCGCTTGATCTGGGCCACGCGGTCGATAACGGCTTGGGCATGACCATGGGCGGTATCCACCACCACCACATCCACGTCGGCGGTCACCAGCGCCGCGACCCGCTCATCGGTATCGGCCCCGGCGCCCACCGCGGCGCCCACCTGCAGGTGCCCGTGATCATCCCGCGAGGCCCTGGGGAAATCCTTGGCCTTCTGGATATCCTTAACGGTAATCAGGCCCCGTAGCGCGAAGTTCTCATCCACCACCAGCACCTTCTCGATCCGGTGCCGGTGCAGCAGGCCGACGACCTCCCGGCGCCCGGCGCCCTCACGCACGGTCACGAGTCGGTCATGGGGGGTCATGATGGAGGATACCGGGGCGTCGTGGCGGGTCTCGAAGCGCAGATCGCGCCCGGTGACGATGCCGTCGAGCCGCCCTTCCCCGGTCACCACCGGCACACCGGAGATGGCGTGGGCCCGAGTGATCTTCCGGACCTCCCCGATGCTGGTCTCGGGCGTGACCGTGATGGGATCGCGGATGATGCCACTCTCGTACTTCTTGACCGCCAGCACCTCCCCCGCCTGGCGCTCGATGCCCATATTCTTGTGCACGATGCCGATCCCGCCCTCCAACGCCAGGGCGATGGCCAGCCGCGCCTCCGTGACCGTATCCATGGCGGCGGAGACCAATGGGATCTTGAGCGCGATGTCCCGCGTCAGGCGGGTCACCAGGTCCGCCTCGCCGGGCAGAACCCGGGAGTGGGCCGGCACGAGGAGAACATCGTCGAAGGTAAGGGCTTCCTGAATCAGGCGCATAGCGGTACCGGTCGCTGAAGGCGATTGCATAGGAAAGAATAGCCTCGGATTATAGATTTCGCCCCCTGCGGGGTAAACTCGACAGGGCAACCGAATGAGCATTAGAAAACCTTACCAGTACAGGTGCACCCAGTCCCCATGCCTTCAAATTCCACCCGCAGCCCCCTGGATTTCTCTCGCGACATCTACAGCATCTCACGCCTCAACCGGGAGGCCCGCGCCGTGCTCGAAGGTGGCTTTCCCCTGCTGTGGGTGGAAGGGGAGCTCTCCAACCTGGCGCAGCCGGCCTCCGGCCACATCTACTTCTCCCTCAAGGACCCCGCGGCCCAGGTCCGGTGTGCCATGTTCCGCTCCAGACGGCTGCTGCTTAGATTCAAACCCGTCAACCACCAACAGGTACTGGTGCGGGCGCGAGTCAGCCTCTACGAGGGCCGCGGCGAGTTCCAGCTGGTCGTCGAACACATGGAGCCGGCGGGGGAAGGCGCGCTACGCCTCGAGCTCGAACGCCTCAAGCAAAAGCTCGCCACCGAGGGGCTGTTCGACGCCGCCAGAAAACAGGCCTTACCGGCCATACCCCGCCAGGTCGGTCTCATCACCTCCCCTACTGGTGCCGCCGTCCGCGACCTGCTCACCGTGTTGGGGCGGCGTTTCCCGGCCCTCCCGGTACTCATTTACCCGGCTCAGGTTCAGGGACAAGACGCAGCCGCGGAGCTGGTCGTGGCGCTCGAGCGGGCTAACCGACGGGCGGAGTGCGACGTCCTGATCCTGGCCCGCGGTGGCGGCTCCCTGGAAGACCTCCAGGCCTTCAACGACGAGACCCTGGCCCGCGCCATCCACCGCTCGGCCATCCCGGTTGTCACCGGCATCGGCCACGAGATCGACTTCAGCCTCGCCGACCTGGTCGCGGACCAACGCGGGGCGACGCCATCGGCGGCCGCAGAGCTGGTCAGCCCCTCCGCGCAGCACCTGGCGCAACGCCTGCGGACCAGCGAGCAACGCCTGCAGGGCGCCGCCATGCACGCCCTCGTCACCCGCCGGCAGCGCCTCGCCGCCGTGGCAAGACACCTGCGCCTGCTGCACCCCCTGGGTCGCCTCCAGCACCGGCAGCAGCAGCTCGACGAGCTGCAACGCCGTGCGGCCACCGCGCTGGAGAAAAGGGTGACGGCCGCGCGGGGACGGCTCGACCCCCTCCTCCTGCGGCTAAGGAGCGCCTCCCCACGGGATGGGTTGGCGCACCGGCAGCGGCTCCTCGATACCCTGGAGCACCGGCTGAACACAGCGGCGGAGCGGAAACTGGCGGCTGGCGGCGAACGTCTGGCCCGCGCCGTTCAGGGCCTGGAGGCGTGCAGCCCCCTGGCCACCCTCACCCGCGGCTTCGCTATCCTGCGGCGGATACCCACCGGGCAAGTCGTCACCGACGCCGGCCGACTGGCGCCAGGGGATCGACTGGATGCACGCCTAGCCCATGGCCGTCTGACCCTCAGGGTCCTCGAAACTGCCGGGGAGAAATAACAGGACTCTAAGGGCAGGAAAGCGGAGCGCATGCCTTAAAGGTTGTCTAAAAACCAACCCATTGATTTGGCTTGGTCTGGAGTCCTGAACCGTATCGAAGTGAAGCCATCGATTCCCCCTCTCCCCAACCCCTCTCCCGCCAGGGGCGAGAGGCTTTCGGCCGTAGCCAGCCTTGTAGGACCGGGGCTGACCTGGACTGCGCGACATGGCTTGAGTTTTTAGACAGCCTCTAAGACCTCGGCCGCTGGAGCCCGGGAACAAGTGGACCACCGGATGGTAGGATGCCGGTGCTCCGAGACAAATACCGGCAAGACCCTTTCTCGACCTATCCCCTGCGGCTCACAGAGCGGCGGAGGCGGGCGCGTTTGCGTTGCTGGGCGGGGGTGAGACGGTTACGGCGTCTTTCGTAGGGGTTGGCTCCGGTGCGAAATTCGAGCCGCAGGGGGGTGCCGGTAAGGTCGAGGGCGCGGCGAAAGCAGCCGACGAGGTAGCGCCGATAGCCTTCGGGCACCGATGCCGTCTGGTTGCCGTGGATGACGATGCGGGGGGGATTGCGTCCACCCTGGTGGGCGTAGCGCAGCTTGATGCGGCGCCCGCGCACCAGAGGCGGCTGGTGGGCCTGCACGGCCTCCGCGAGGATGCGGGTCAGTTCGGGGGTGCCCAGGTCGCGGGTGGCGTTGGCGATGGCCTGGTCCGCCGCCCCCGGCAGTCGCCCGACACCGCTGCCGTGGCGGGCAGAGATGTAGTGGACCCCGGCGAAGTCGAGAAAGCCCAGCCGGCGGTCGAAGGCGTCGCGCACGCCGGAGCGCTCCGCGTCGGTCAGCCCGTCCCATTTGTTGACCGCCACCACCAGGGCGCAGCCGCTCTCCAGGATGTGGGTGGCCAGGGTGGCGTCCTGCTCACCGATGCCTTGCTGGGCGTCGAGGACCAGGATGACCAAGTTGGCGTGCGCGATGGCTTGGAGGGTCTTGATGACACTGAATTTTTCCACGGTCTCCCGCACCCTGGCGCGCCGTCGCACCCCGGCGGTATCGATCAGGGTATAGGGTTTGCCCTGGTGTCGGAAGGGAACCCGGATGCTGTCGCGGGTGGTGCCGGGGGCATCGCAGGTTACCAACCGTTCCTCGCCGAGCAGGCGATTGATGAGGGTGGATTTGCCGACGTTGGGTCGGCCTACCACGGCGATCCGGGGGCCGCCGGCATCGGGCGCCGGGGGGGCGGCGTCCGGCCGGGTCTTTGGCCGCGCCTCGAATACCCGCTTGATCAGCCTTGTTACGCCCTGGTTCCGGGTCGCGGAGATGGGTTGGGGCTCGCCCAGGCCGAGGGCGTGGAACTCCGCCGCCATCAGGGCCGGGTCCGCGCTGTCGGTCTTGTTGACTGCCAGGGCGATGGGTTTGCCGGTGCGACGCAGGCGTTCGGCGATCTCCAGATCGGCGCCGGTGCAGCCATCGCGGGCGTCGACCAGAAAGAGCAGCTGATCCGCCTCCGCCAGGGCGTGGGCGACCTGCCGTGCCACGCCCTCGGATTCCCCGCTCAGCCCCCCGGTATCGATCAGGATGTAAGGGGCGGGACCAACACGGCCGATGCCGTAGCGGCGGTCTCGGGTGAGTCCGGGGAAATCGGCGACCAGGGCCTCCCAGGTTTCGGTCAAGCGGTTGAACAGGGTGGATTTACCGACGTTGGGCCGGCCCACCAGGGTGAGGATAGGAAGCATGGCGTTCAGTCGATGCGGTTCGCTACGCTTACCGCATCATTCATAACCATCGACAAAGACCGTAGGGCGGGAAAGCGTAGCGCATCCCACCACGAGTGCTCTGGCGAATTGATGGGCACGCGGCGCTTTGGGTATCCGACAGGCCATCGCGATTCGGGAACCACCGTGTCCTGGCCGAAACGCTGTCGGGCCGTTCCCGCGGCCAAGATTCCAGGACGCTGGAGCGTGGGAGCCAGAGGTTGCGTAGGGTCCGCTGTGCGGACCGATGGATTCCGGCGTTCCAGCCGAGCTGATCGGTTTGAGGACTTCTTCGATCACGGGCTCACTAAATTCCGATAGTCGCTCTGCCGCAGCAGAAGGTCTGCAAATCTTCGAGCAGCTCCCGCACATGGTCCGCCCGCAGGGTGGTCTTGACCTCCACGATGACCAGAGCCTCGCCGTTCACCAGCAGCAGGTCGAGCTCCATCGCCTTCCCATCCCG
>Ga0209365_1000136_pt1 | contig 12625 bp, 9 predicted proteins | sample WorMetimpBELIZE2_FD_187389 | JGI IMG/M metagenome (GOLD analysis project Ga0209365, IMG submission 187389) | Marine gutless worms symbiont microbial communities from Max Planck institute for Marine Microbiology, Germany - Olavius imperfectus... | ecosystem: Host-associated > Annelida > Digestive...
TTCAAGTTCAAGTTTAGACACACAGTATCAGGCATAATGCACCTACTTCTCACTTCTGTTACACAACACCCAAGTTCGTTGAATTTCTGGTTGCAAAGTTAAGTTGTGTTACCTAAATTTTGAATGTGGCATTTAGACCCCGTATTATTTGCTGTGCAACAGTGAAAGTACTGCAGAAGGACGAAGAATAACGAGACTGGATCGAATTCTTCTGAATGGAAACAACATCACAATGGTTAGTGTTTTTTATTTGTCCACTCTCATATTATTATTGCGAACTAAGTTAAGAATAAGCATGTACCATAATTAGGCAAATTCGTAACTAGCTTGACCCAAATTTGAGAGAACTCTAGAAGACTGTTTGCCACTTTAAGTGATACTTACGTACACTGTACAGGTTGCATGTTCTTGACACATATGTCCATTTCTGCTCCTCAGCATTGCTATTTTACTTATTTATTTTAATAGATCTACAGTTCAACAATTGAGTGTATCTCATTTTCGTTTTGTGTTGTTTTTAGCTAGTACCTGGAGGTGAAGGACCCGAGGTGTAGCAGTATGCTACGGCTGTGGACAGTTGCTTGCACAGTTCAACCATTTATAGTTTGAAATGTTTGCTAAGACTTGTATATATGGTCTGTAACATTAGTGATTCGCCAACACAATGAACATAAATAATTAATGTCCAACTGTGGAACGCGGTGTAGAAGAACAACTCTGCTTACAGCGTTGCTGATGCTGATTGCCTTTGTTGGTTTGCGATGATGATTCAGCCTGTTGGGCCTAATCCATATGTTGTTGTTGAAACAACAATGCAAAACACAGTTGACTTTCAGTTTACCCTCTGCGAGCAAACAGCAACTGACTTCATATTAATTAGGTCAAAAAGCTTAAAACACAAGCTGCAAACAATACGTTCTGTCACATATACGTTAAATATGTACAAGCAATTGAAAGCTCATCGAAGCAAAGAGAGTATCTAGCAATGTTCATTATTAGCCACAATTTGATTAGCATCATCTTAGCATATGAGCATTATCAGTCATGATACAACCTTGACTGCACATTCACACACTTTTTACATGATTTTTTCTCAAAAATGCTAACTCAAGCTGTAGTGTGGCATGGGTTCAGTAGCACCACAAAATTACTGACTGCATAAAATAAGCAATTAGAAATGGAAGCTGAAATGTCAATTTAAAAACTGAAGGCTGTGAAAGCAAGTAAAAGCAGCTAGCAACAACACTAGCACTGGCAAGCATAGCTAATATCCGTTCTATATCAGCTGTCAAACTAGTATATTTTGCACTAAAATTACTGTAGTGCCGTGTACAGATCAACCGAGGAATCAATTTGGCATGCCACACCATGTTGAAAAACAGCAGATGTTGAGAAACGGGCATCGACCTGTTCCGAATTTTCAGGCATATTACAAAGAGTATGGAAGATCATTTATAGCACAGATGCCCAGCCCCCACACAATGTTTGGGGATGAAGTCGCCCATTAGATTTGCAGCAAGCTTGTAGTGATTGTTGGGCACATACAATGAAGCTGATGTCATGACTGGTTTATGACTCCTATGGTTATGAGATTGCAGAATAAAATTGTAGATAGCATCGATATTTAGCTAAGAGATTTATTGGATAAGCATACGCAGTAAAATCTGGCCCGGGCCAGAATACAGTGTCGGCATTTGGTGCTAAGCACAGCCATTGACTGCTGTTTCGCTTCGCATTGCACAGTAATTCGCTTTCACAGTTAACAGAAACAGAAATCAACGATATACTGATAACTGTTCAACTGATGCGAATCACACATCTGTTGGTGGTTTAAACAGGCATTGAGCCATGAACTGTAGCCTAGTTCACCATCATGCTGAGATAACTACTTCTACTGGGACAAGCACTGTTCATCATAGCGCTTTACAGTTAATTGTTAATCATAAAACAAACAAAAGGAAGGTGTAGGCAAGGGCTTAATGTTAGCGTAACCACATCAATTTGAAGCAATATCAACTGATATTTAAAAACTCAGTTCATATAGAGTTACGATATTTGGTCAAGCGAAAAAAAGAGGACACATAAATTATTGACGGCTATACCACATTGCCCGGTAATGAAAAAGTAAACAAACGTAAATAAATTGTTACACCCTTTAAAAGCAAGAAATATTTTACGATATAATATAAATGATTTCGTGGATAACTAAATAAATGGTAAATGTCTCGCCTCTACTGCGGTATAATGATTTCTGAGACTTATGTATTTCTTCAAAAATTATGTTTGGGTCAGGCTGGTGAACTACAAAGTATTTGTCAGAAGAGTGAACAGTAATCGTTTGGGCGTTTTAATCGCTACAGGTGCACAATCCACTAACGTTGCTGATCAATCACAGGGACTGTAGTCCAAAAACCTGGACAAAGTGCGGATTTTTGAAAATCGCCGGGACAGGGGCCCAAAGAGGACGTGTCGGAGAAACCCGACCAGATGTATGGTAAGAATATACATAAACAAAGTAAACATTACTTATCAAAACTTCGGTGACTGTTTAGTTCTTAGAAAATTTCACATCAAACGCAACGACAATAATTTACTGTACACAAAATGAAGATATGCACTAGACTTGTTGAGTTTGACCAGAGCTGACAGACAACAAATAGTCTGTTTCTCGCGCAGCTGCCGGACCGATCTCCTCCTCCTCACTACCTTCCTGTATGTTAGGCATATGATGTGTGACTGACGTAACATCAACAGCTGTTGGCGAGTTGGTCTGCCACAACTGCCGAGCACGCTCGTCATCGTCTATTTGCGGAGCATGTGTCAGTCGCCAGTTGTGAATGTCGTGCATGTACAGCGCACTGAAGTTCATCTCGGCTGACAAAAACTCCAGTGTGCCTTCGTCGTACGTGCCACCACCAAGCGATGGGCCAGGTCTGCTAGGGCAGAGAATTGAAGACGGCCTCATGCTGGTAAACACAGACTGTGGACATTCCACATTGCGCACTCCACCAATAAGACGGTTTGGCGATGAAGTTGAATCGTCAGCTGAACCTGCAAGCTGCGAGGTGTATTCAGATGGGTTCTGCATACTCTGCTGAATTGTGCTCATCATATAGCTGTTGTACTGCAACAGAATGTCACAGGCAAGCCATGTAATCTGTATACAAAATACTATTCACAGGCCGGCATTAAATGAACAAACTCGATGGCAGTATGCAGTGTACCTGCATCTGCACTAAATGCCATAATCCTAGCATAGTGTGGTGTCTGTTGGCCTGATATTATGGTGGGAGGAAACTTGCCAGATAAATGAATCATACTATATTCAGGTGATCAAAACTTATAGCATGTACAGTACACATGAAGCTTTCTACCTGCTGATCTATGTACTGTATCACACAGCACCACTTTTTAAAAATACAACTCCGAGCTCTCTGCTTAAACTTTGACATGCAGTAGACGCTGTCATTTTATTTTACTTTTATACTGGTTTTCATCACTTGCTTAGGCATGGTACTATTGTTGCACCTATATTCTTTGTTCTGCTAAGTAACAGGCGCTTATAAATGAGCTTATGACGATGTCATTCTACTCAAGACAGCAGTATGCCATACAGCTAATGTACTAAGTAAATACAACGTTACAAATAAACAGAATAATGACAGTCCAAATAAATTATTCTGATTAATATGACTACTGTGAAACATTATTTTTTTGCTGAATCTTAATTTTGTGATTTTCCAGTTGCATATCAAATCACGGCAGTTACACTTGTAGTGATGAGCAATTCCAAAAATGTGCGTGCATTTTATTGTGATTCTACTCAAATCGCAAAAATTTGACGCTCACGAAATATACATGTTTTTACAGTAAGCCATAAGAAGTATGACAAAGTAGATGTACATACACCAGGTCCCATCATTGACATGGAGTGCGATGAGGTGAGCAACGGATTGTCAGCGGGCAGCATACTGATATTGGCCATGTCACGATGTGCTGCAACACGTAAAAAACAAACACTGCATTATTATTCACTTATTTTGTGCAAATAATGTACATGTACAAGAATGTCTGGCTGTTACTTTTAAGTCAACAAATGCCAAAAAATAATTCACTGCAAATGAAGTGTGCCTATTAAATACTGAATAAGCTACAAAACAGGCAAAACAAATCGCAGTTAAGCACCACAATACAGCAGAATGCAAACCTTGTGTTTTAAGGACGCTAATGAAAGCTGATTCATTATGACGAGGTTGCCACTCAGGATTTGTTACCTACAACAAAGCAAACAATCATACTCTTCAGCAGTAACATATGAAACAAGACTTGCGAACAGGGACGTAACGTGAACACTTGGTGCCCGGGGGCAAATATTCTGAAGCGAGCCCCTCCAAAAATTTTTCAGACAGGCCTAATTTGTTAAGCAGCCAAATGATAATCTTTGTTACACACTTAGCGAAAGCACCTCTGGTCGCACGAGATATATCATAAATTTTTCTTCGTACCATTTTTCACCTCCTAGGCTGCTGTGCCTGGGGCAGCTGCCCCTTGTTATGCCTCCATTCACAAAAGAACAAAACACACCATTGCGAAATCTGTGGTTCTACTGCCAAGGATGCGATATTTCCGTAATATTAGCAACTGAAAGTGAGTAATAAGATTACATTAATCACTGGCACTCTCCTATCATGCTTAAACCAGTACCATACTTGATACTTTCCTCTTTTCAAAATCAGAATCTAGTACCGGTACACTGCAAAAAAACTGACGAGTATGAAATGTATCTCAGTATATCCACTCTACGTGATCACATAAGAAATTTAACAATAAAGTGCAACAAGTCAAAGCAAACCGTGAAGTGCATCAGTGACAGCTCTGTCTTGCCGTACTCGGCAGGCTGAGTCTGACTAGCATCAGTGTCCGCATACAGTTGGTCAGCACACTCCATTGTTGGTGCCCACTAATTACAACAAACATTTTACTTTATAATAGTGTAAAAATATAATATTAATATATACGTACAACAGGGGCGCAGATGGCATGTTAAATTTGGGCAATCTAAATCTAAGAGTTATAATACTGTCAACTAAGGCCATACAGACTACAAGGTTTATTAGCAACAGCGCTGCACAAATACAAAACAACATCGTCAGTCTGTGACGAAACAGCAGATAGTAATAGGCCTAGATACAGCTATAGGCTGTATAATCTGGACAGCACCAGATTATAGCACCCCAGAGCGCCAGCGCCCATTCATAGCGGAATGGCAGCAGACGTCGCATGGGCTACCGTACTTCAGCCTGCAGAGCTGCGTGCATGCCCAGCCTGCCATAATCTGGATTATAGGTCAAATTATGAATATTTATTACATACCGATGCCGCTAGCGCTGACTGAAGCTGCGTTGATAGTACTATATAGTAAAGCAATTAGCACTTAACAAAACAAGGTCTATCTATAAAATATTTTCCCAGTAATTTTAGGTAATCACAGATTAGAAATGTTCAGTTATCATGTTAAAAATTAAAAAGAGAAAACTGAATTCACGCACGAATAGTTAAAATAAACCTACATGATTAACCTTTTACTGAGTTATCACGAAACAATTGCACGAGTGTTTTATTTTGACTCACAGTGTACAACTTGCCTCAGACATATTGATTGCACAACTTGACATAAGCAGATGATACTTCACACTAAGTAATACATGTACACACTCATTACTCAACCAAGTTATCTTTAGCAGGAACAGATGGACATCCAATTTGGTGATCTAAATCCAGTTAGATTTCTACTTCTGCAAAAATTTATTCCAGTCAGATAGCAGTGCTCATATTCCATACAAAAGTTCTGATATCTTAACTCTATCAGAGACAAACTGCTGTTAACATTATCAGATGCTACGTGTGCACCTGCCGATTTCCATGTTTCTGTACATCCATCTGTGCAAATGAGCAAACATCTCCAACACCGGTAACGTCAACAGTAAACTTGTGATAGAAGTCGATGATGTCTGCTGCCTTGTGGCGCAGTCGGAAACACAAAATGAATGGAGTAAACAGAGGACTCAGCAGTTCTTCAAACAGAAACGTCTAACAAGCACAACATATGCATGCTTAGTTGTTTACTACATTGAATTACGGATGCAACAAATGAGGTTGTGAAAACACTCAGGAACTGAAATAAAAATTCATAACACAAACAACACAATCGTCACAGGTATATTAAACACGAAAGCACCATATTATTATTATATAGCTTTTGGCACACCCTTACAAGGTCAACTCGGGTATATGGCAGCAAAATGAGTATCAGATTTGGGCTTGAGTATACTAAGCAGCAATGGTGGGAGTAGGTGATAACAGCATATAGGCAGAGTCAGAGCACACGTTGACTGGCCTGGTATGAGGGTCGGCAGTTGCTTGGCATGGGAACATTGGGATCATGCATAAAAGATGTGCGTGTAGACAGCGCAGAGAGGGACAAAGGGAGAAGGTTTGATGGTAAGTGAATATTCACATCTGCAGTGCAGGATGAGGCTGCAAAGGCACATCAAGCCAGTGTACCACTGAACTAAAACAAACCACAGTCGAATGCAAAGGACAGCAAGTCTGGCTAATTTATCAGCCACCACTGTGTGCCAGCACATTAGTTCACTACCACGTTTACTGCCCATCATTAACGTCTACACTTAGAATATACATCTGCCAGCATTGCTCATATTATTTTCCAAGCCCGTCAGCAAAGACTAAACATTTCATCATCCATAAGCTCTCAAGACCAGACCACGAAAAGACAGGATGCCTGACTAGTACTAATTACAGCAAAAATGTTAGTGACCATGGCAACAGTTTGTTAGTTGTACAACTGATTCAAATGGCTGCAGTCTGCATTAACTCCGTCGACACAACACAGTTTAAGCAGCATATATCATCGTAACATTTTGCTGTCAATAAAATCTTGCATAAACATGCTAGAGTAACAATAGTGACTTATTTATTTAGAGAAGATGGTAACTCACACAGAGACAGAAGTGGACAAGGCAGAATAAGGGAGAAAATCTTATTTTTGTTTTGGATGATCACATAAATTAATCAAGTGAACCAGGAATGGTTCCTGCAATGGCTGCAATCCTGACAACACTGATAGCATTCTCTCCGATTGTAAATTTTTCACTTCACTTTCCTTGAAAAATTATCATTTATGGAATCAAATGTCTTTCCACACACACTTGCACCTTACCACTTTATACTGGAAGAGCTGGATAAACTCATCTCGGACTTTGTAAGTATGTGCGTTGCCCTTCCATGAGTCTGGTATGTAGTGTATCTGGGCTAGAATCGCTCGCATCAGCAACTCTGGGCAGCTGACCAAATGCTACAATATCACACACAGCTCGTCAACATGTGAAGTTAAAGTTAAAAACTAATTTATATAGCGCCATCAAGTGCTAAGATTCAGAGGTGCCTAAATCAGTGGATATTCCACTGGATATGTACCGAGTAGATATCACTGACTTACTTTACAGCATAGTATCATTAAAAATGTTAAAACTTGCCATGTACAGAACAAATTTCTTTCCACATTCACAACACGCATCAGTGACGAGTTCAGAAACATCAGTGCATGCATGGACAGAAATCAGTTCAAAATTACAATACTGAAGGTTGTACACATTCAAGAATGATGGCTAACCTCGTTTGGTATCAGCACTCTGCAGACAGTTGTCACAAGACCAAGTATCGTCATTAGTGCAAGAACATGCTCGACAGAAAGTACATCTTCATCAATCACCGTCAAAATGATCAGGACTGCAAGAATCGACCCAGCAAAGAACGCCATGTGCCTACAGAAGACAAGATACTACTGTTCAGAACACACACATTGTTATTTCACAATGAGAAACACTACAACACAACTCGTTATTAGACATAGTAATACATGAAGCAACAATTGTAAAACACTAGTCACTTACTTTGCTAGAACAGTTAATATGGGCGTCATGAAAATATTCACGTATCTGTCGGCCAAGCTGTATGCACGATTTAACCTACAAAACATTCATTCAATCTTTTTCAACCAATTGTATTTACACAATTTAGTTAACTTAAATGTCAATGAAACTGTTTCAAATCAGATATAAATAATTTGAGTGGCACAAATCATGGAGTTTAGATTCACAAGATCGGAGTCACATGGTTAGGAATTTCTTAAGATGGAATGTCATTTCGCAATTTGTTCAAAGATTAACTGCAAATGAGTATTACATGCAATGTTGAGACTGGGCGAGTTTCACAATACAGACAAGTCACTGTTCAAGCACAATTCTAGTCATATGAGTGCAGTTATGATCCACAGAAGTATTGAAACAAAACTTTAACAAACAGAATAATGACCAAAAACTCTACACTAGACACAGCAAAAATCCAAACAAGACAAAAAGATGACTAGATATGTTTACAATGAGACTACTAGATTTCATGGCATTTTCAGAATAATACAAACACATCTGCATTTACAGTGAGTTATTAAATAACATCTCTACCTAGCATTGAACTCATGATCGAGCTCGTTGAAATGTCTCAAATAGAGACGAGCATACAGAGACCACCTACGAGAGCCGAGTGTTCCAGGCTCACGTTTCACCATCTGTCCATCACCAACAGTGTCAACATTAACAGCACAACACAATGAATCCAATGTACAACATTCAATGCTCATGTACACATGCAGTGCTTTCGTGTTAAGTATACATCTGACAATTGTGTTGGTTGTGTGATGAATATTTATTTCAGTTAGTGAGTGTTTATTTAATGCTGGGTATTTTGTACACTACCAAATGCAGAGTTTCAGAAAAATTAGAATGCTCCTTTGGCGCTCTGATACTGTTGGCAAATTATCACGCAACGCATCCTGACTGTATAGCTTTGTTTACATCCACCACCTCAATTAACTTAATTCCTGAGTGTATTGGACTGTTGCAGATTTTACTAGACAAAGATGAATCCACTGTACCTATCTGATCTGAAAATTTAATCTCACAGCATGCACGGCGTTGCACGCCCTATCTGAAGACTCAGACGGACCAGGATTTTAACCTTGAACCTCCAGTCTTCAACCAGCTGTGCCCAGTCAGCACTGCAATCAGTGAATGTGCATACACAATTTCTCGGTCGTCTAAAAATAGTAACAATGTCGGGTCAATGCGTAATATGTCAGGTCAATGTGCGAAGCTGAAGTCATACGTCAAGAGATCAGTGTGTGTGGGCAAAAGTGTAAACACTTATTTCTCTCTCATAAAAATAAAAGAACAAAAATAATGAAGCATTTTAAAGCGAAAACTATCAAAAACATGTTCAGTACATCACTAAAATAGGAACTATTTACTGTGTTGCGGTAATTTTACTTGCGTGATGCGAACCGTAAAAATCGTCTATCAGCCCACTGAGCCACAAGGACACGCTAATTATGAGTCATTACGATGGGGTACACAAACTTATATGTGAAGATAACATTATGACATTTCACAGTCAAGCATCACTACTGACAAGCAAAACTGATGACATACCTCGGCGTAACGGAAGAATGAGTACAAGATTTGCCACAGAAAGATCAACGGAGTAAGAAGAAAGTTTGCAATTCCAATCCACATTATGTGACGTGACAGCCTGTAATGCACAATTCAATGTAAATTCAAATAAATATATTGTCATGTAACACATTAGTTAATAGTATCAGATCAGCTGATACCAATTCACAAAACACACAGATTCACAAGATATGAAACATAACAGTACAAGATGTACACAAAATGTCAAGCATCGTTAAAACAATGCAAAAATAAATATTAACAGAACCATTATTTTATTTGTCGCCGAGCCACGTTGTTGCAGTGTTGAACAAAAAAATCAAAACTTACTGATCAGCAAGTTCCTGTTTCTTCTGAGAATTTCTGTATTCGGGCTTCAAATGCCAACTGTTTTCAAATGGTGAGAAAGGACCCCCTATTAAGAAACAAAACTACAGAATATAGCTAAAGAAACAGCCACACTACTGAATAGACAACAAAACGTGTTGTACAGCAACAACAATATTAACAGCAGAAACAAATGTTACTGTTAAAGCAACTAATATCATATAAAACAACAAGTCTTTCAAGCCATGATTATCATGTCCATATTAGCACATTTCAATGTTCTTTTCAACACTTCAGTAGGATGCTAATACATAAATCCAAATGACTAAAAACTATGCATTAATCTATGCAGTACTTACCAACATATGCTACTTTTCTACCACTATACATAAATATTAATGACGGACCACATACTAATTGTAACTGATGCATTATTAGTTATTACTAAGTCTCACAGAGCCACTGTAGTAACTGTTATTTCAAGTTTTAAATCATTGTATAATAATAATAATTACAGTATTTTATTATTAATGTTATTAAGAACAAAACACTATTAAAATTTTTAAAATGGGTCTTAATGTGGTGCTTTCCACATACATGAAAGCTGATTATGTGCCTATGTAATGAATGACTTTTAATGTAGCACCGATGAAGTTTTAACCGGATTCCCTTCCCAAATGATCATATGATGTACTCTTACAATACTACCACCACTGCTTTTTACAGTCACAATATCAGCAACGGGTACCAACATCTCGGTGAGAAGTAAACCCAACGTGCATATGAGTGGCATTCTTTCACAGCAAAGTCAAAGTGTAATTTGTGGAAACAAACAGATTAAAGGAGCTCAATGTCGACAGATAACTGCTTTGAGGTTGTGAAGAAGAAGCATTAGTTACATCCATCATATGCTGCCATACACTCATTAACAAGATAACTAAGCAACACGAGAAATGACGCGACTTACAGAAGAATATCATTTCAAGATTGTACTTGTAACCTGTCGTCAAGAAGACGCTACAACATCATGAATACACTCAGACATCATCACAGCCACTCACATCTAACATCATTATATTCCAATAAATGCTCGTCCACAAACGACATTCACAGCATTACCATCACGTGCACATGCTCATGTCTACACCAGCAAAGTACAGATCAATTTTTAGTTTTGCACTCTTGGAGAGAGCAGACTAACTTCTGAATTCATCATGACAAACTCCAATGCAGATACAAAATACTGTACATTAAATTACACAAGCAACTGAAAGCTGATCACTGATGTAATAACTTACTATTCGCCTAAAAGTGGTACTTGAAACTTGACAGGTAACAACGACTTGTTCATCATTGCAAGCGAATAGTTCTTGAAGCGCAGGATTCTATGGTAAATATCTGACATTAAAAATACAATATGCTGTTAGCACGGAAACAAAAATATTTTAATAACAGTTTTCAATTTACAACGGTCTTACAACTCAACATTTACATTCCACGATGCATTCACTGTAAACTAAGCATGTCTTATTTACACAACATTAGCTAATTAAAAGTACATAACACAAAATAATAATTTCTTTCATGATATGACAAGACATAGATGACCACTAACTTTCTGGCTTAATTACAGAATATGCAATTCTTATATAAAATGCAGACGTCCTACTTGCAGTAAGCTGCACAGACGTCACATCCTTGTTTACTGCTGTCTGACTAGCATGGTGGAGATCCTCTAGCAATGCCCCACGCCCCACGAGGAAAGCGGACGAAAGAGTGGTTAAGGAGAAAAGGGAAATAAAGGAGTGGACATGTAACAGGATGAGTGTAAGGAGCGCAGACAAAGCCAGAAAGGCAGCATCCAGCTAGTTACAAGTAACGGGCTAAAGATGTAAATATATCTAGCCGACATGCTCATTCCAACCTAGTTCTGTCAGTTCGGCTTTGTGTATGCACATGTGCAGTTCTTTCTGAGCTTCGAGCAGTTTCCGCTGAACCTCGTGCCATGTCATGTTGATCAAATCAGCCTGCAATTGCACACCACCATCAACAATGCACATGCATTGTCATAAGATCGAATATCGAATATGCACCAAGTCTATTGTTGGTAAATATACATACTGTCAGCAAATAGTTACAATTAAAGTTTCTAATTATCTTACTCTAAAAATGTTAATCTGTTTTTCCAAGCCTTGTTGTCCTGCTCATGTCTTGATTGTAAACTTGTGCTGTTGTACTAAATTGTAATGTTTGTGTACTGTGTTTAGCGAATGAATAAATAAAGAAATAATAAAATAAACAGCAATGCTACAAAGTACTGCTTTGTATTTCCAATGAAAGTTTACAGTGTTAAACATGCAGTTACACATGTATATGAAGTGGCCTATCCTGAAGATTGGTGACTGTCCAAACTATTTCTCCATCAACCACATAAAAAACTACATTTCACTGCACCATACATTTTTAACATCTGTTTCTTTACAGACATGATACACAAAACAATTAGAGATCGAATAGAACAGCCATAAGCCAAACTGGACAGGACCAGTAACTTTAAAAATTTTTCCAGGCTGAACTGAACCTAATCATTACCACGCACCTGCATGACATACTCGACCAGACGCATCTCTCATCATTACTTCTATTCTCTCCTATACAGCACTGACTGTAATATGGTCCACACAACTGAACGCTTGTAAAAGCTGCTGATA
>Ga0209365_1000137_pt1 | contig 12598 bp, 9 predicted proteins | sample WorMetimpBELIZE2_FD_187389 | JGI IMG/M metagenome (GOLD analysis project Ga0209365, IMG submission 187389) | Marine gutless worms symbiont microbial communities from Max Planck institute for Marine Microbiology, Germany - Olavius imperfectus... | ecosystem: Host-associated > Annelida > Digestive...
CCTTATATTTGGCCATTTCTACAGCGACTGTTTTGGACCCGTGTTCCTATAGCATTCCTTTTCAATATGGAAGTGTTTTCTTGTATCACACATCCCGTTGGCCACATGTAGTCCCTCTACGCAACTTATCTGCAAAACGCTGCTGTGAACTTGTAAGGCTATGATTTCTTTGTGGCAATTTACTGGCTTTCCATTTTATTTGATGAAGCTCAAAATTTCAAAGCTGAGTTAACCCGCAAATTTTTGAAACAAGTGGGCTGCTCACCTTGTCATCCAGTGGCCAACAGCGTGGAAAGGACGACTGGTATAATTAGGTCTATGACGTCAGCATCCAAAACAGTGGCAAAAGTTCAATGACTTAATCATGTGGGCCAGCAGACAGAGAGAGAGAGAGAGCGTTAATGAAACAACAGGACTATCTCCTTTTTGCCTGGTATATGAAAGACTACCCCCACGGTCCACTAGCAGTACTGCAAGACATTTGGGTCGGTGAAGTTGAATACCCATCTCCAAAAACTGAAATTGCTGTTGATTTAGTAAAAGATTTGAGGGAGAAACTAGAAGTTGCATGATCATGCAGAATCACACACCAATTACATGGTGTGGGAAGTGACGGAGCAGCGTGTCTACCAGAGCAGAGTGAACATTGTTGACGAACTGAAGGAATGCTTAATGCAGTATGGTCCAATTTCTAATATTATCGACAGTGCAACTGACCAGTGGAAAAAGCGTCTCCATGCATGTGTCCATGCAAATGGTGGACATTTTGAACACCTTTTGTGAGCAAACTGCATTTTTACATGTTCTTGGTTCAAGTGGATTCTGCCCATGGTGTGAGATTTTACCGTATATACTTGCATATAAGCAGACAATTTTTGGCTCAATTTTGACGTTCAAGTTGTGGGGGTCGACTTATATAAGGGTCATGCCACACAGCCAGAGTCTGCATGATGGCTATTGGTTAGCGACGCTCACTGTGTATGTGCCGCACAAGGCATGGACCATTAGTAGGTCACTAAGGTTATGTGGATGCGTGGGGAGAGCACGTCGTTTTGAATGACCACACACATACTTGTGCTGCTGCTGCTGCTGCTGCATAGCCAGCCATTGTAACTTACACTCACGCATTGTCAAGCCCTAGATCTAGGGTACATGTTCGTTACTGATTTTCGTTACCGGCTTATATGCGGGATGGCTCATACGCGAGTATATACGGTACTGTGTTGATGCTTGATAGTCGATAGACCTACCTTGCTTAACTGCAAAGCTTTACGCTTGCTAAGAACAGTGAATGAACAAAAACTAAAATGTAGATAATTTGCATAGTCCTAATATTTGCACGTATTTTCATGATATGTGACAGATATATGTGGGACAGATGATGAAAGGACACATTTTAAACATGTTTTACATGCATGAGAAGTGCACAACATGACAACAAGGACTACACATTCAGTTATCTCCAATGAAGCAGTGTGATCACGTATCAGTTGTCATAAAGTGTTCAAAATGTCCTGTCCACCTTCACACATGCAAGCAGATGAGCTTGCTGCTGAGTAACTGCATCACTGATGATCTCGCGGTCAAATCTGGACCATTCCTCCATGAGTCACTCAGAGACATACTTCAGGTGTGGTGGGTACTGATATCGGTTTTGTTGGAAATTTATTGCTCTTTACAGAAGTAAAAGAATGTTGCAAATCGATCAAGAATTGACAAAGTTGTAGCCATGGTTGGGGTGGCACCCTGTTTTTGAAACACGGCGTAGAGTGATATACATGCTTTTAAATTGTAACTGTGCAAAACTGGCTATATTTTGAAGATTTTAAAAGTGCTCATGGGGCTGTTTTTATGTGGACACAGTGTTGATCCTACCCAACTGTGCAAACGCCCTTCTGTATTATCTCATCTATTGGCATCTACCACACTTTCAGGACATGACATTACACTTGGCTTGTTGTTTAGTGTTTTACTGGGTCATCCATTTTCTACAGTTTATTAACCTTGATATTCCTTTTGAGCACAATAACTTTTTGATCGTTCTGCATTATGCACATGTTGACTGTGATATGCATCAAATAACAGCAAAAATCATAAGTGTGAAATTACTAGGGCTGTACCAAATATTCTATTCATACTCCATTTGGTCCGAATAGAAGGCCAAATAGTGTACTCATATTCAGCTGAATAATAAGGCAAAGGAATTCGAATAACGAATATTTACTGCATTGCGTAGCTAGCTGAGAATCACTTCACAGATGTGCCATGCAGCCAAAGTGAATTGCACACAGATGGATGGATGGTAGTGTAATGCTGGTAGTCAACTGTATAGTAAGATGGCACTGCACTATGTCCTCTGCATGTGTTCTGATGCACACAGCGCATCCATATAACTCTGTCCTAGGGGGCTCAAAATATGCCGCATCACAGTTTTTGCCTATAAATGCCTTGCTTATAAACCGAAATGCATCAAGTCTAAAACATTTATGGTATTTTTATAAGAAACCTGCATAAACACTATAAAACTCACCGAAATTGAGCAAGGGAGTCGCCCCTGTGGGGCAAAAAGTTAGCAAATTTGGTGTCTTTTATAGTGTCTCTTTGGAAATCCCAAAATATGGATGTATCAACGTCACCTCCTTTGTGCCAAATTTAGCAGTAATCCGGCAATGGAGGCACAACTCAAAATTGCCACCTGAGTAAATTTAATTAATTTCAATGCACTCATATGAACAACATAGACATGTACTGTGGCGCAGCTTGAGACGTTGAAGTTTTTCTTCAGAGTATCGATTATCACATTTTAGCCTCCAGCTGTTGTATTCTTCTAGCTGACTCCTCCGTTTCTCAATCTGCTCCTACAGCAATGCAATCAACACAGTGTATCTCAGACAAGAAAGCTGAGCTAATGCTCAAAATACGCACGGCAGCAGTGTGTAAATTGCTAACAAGAAGCTCTGTGATAGCTAAGAGGACAGCGCGGCCGTGGTTTTAAAATTATAAAAAAGTACCCAGTAATGCAACATGCTATATGCCATAATGGAAAGCGACCTCCACACAATGTGTCTTATGAATATACTAATAAAATATGCCGATGATACCAATCTCCTTGTTCCCTCTGACTCTGACGTCAATCTTGCTGAGAAATGCAGTTATGTCAAACATTGGGCTGACGAGAATAGAATGGTTATCAATATTCTAAAGACCAAAGAAATAGTATTCAGGCGACCTATGTATCAATCCAGTCCCGATCAGTGAGGTTCAACAGGTTACATCTGCTAAGTTACTAGGAATTACATTGTTTGTTTCGATGCTCACATCGGTAATGTGTTAAAGATCACCATCTGAATACTTGTACTATCTAGAATACAGAATGTCATCCCCACATGGAGTGGTTTTCTTTTGGTATTTGTATAACTGCTAGCATTGCATTTGTGTTTTTCATATTTCACTTTCGTTATATTATCGCACTGTATATGTATATTGTCATTCAATTTATGTTGATCTCAAAGATAGGACAAGAAATTAGGGAGATATGAGAAAAAAATAGAACTTCAGATAATGGCGACAGCTGATTTGCATATCAATGGGTTTTATGCAAAATGCTCAAAGGTGACAGGGCGACACCATCCCTAATCTTATTTAGTAGGGTCCAAAGGTCATAAAACTGTGAAAATATTTTATGCGGACGCGAATGCACGGTACCCCTACCTGACTGCCGGACTATGGGATTTTATGATGGGCTTTGGTAAACCCCACCAGCCTGCCAATTTTGAAGTCGCTAGCTTCAGTCGTTGCAGAAATATTAAAAGAGAACCCCAAATTTGGGGAGCTCCATAACCGAGGGCCACGCCCACATTTTCCTCTGGGTGTGATTCTATGACGGGCCTTGGCAAACCCAAGCTGCATACCAAATTTGAAGTTGCTAACTTCAGCCGTTGCAGCAATATTAAAGGGGAATCCCAAAACTTGGGGAGCTCCACAGCCCAGGGCCACGCCCACTTTTTTCTGGGTGTGATTCTATGATGGGCCTTGGCAAACCCAAACTGCATATCAAAGTTGAAGTTGCTAGCTTCAGCCGTTGCAGAAATATTAAAGGGGAACCCCAAAATTTTAGGGAGCTCCCCTAGCCGATGGCCACGCCCACTGTTTCTCTTGGTGTGATTTTATGACGGCCCTTTGCAAGCCAAAGCTGCATACCAAATTTGAAGTCGCTAGACTCAGCTGTTGCAGAAATATTAAAGAGGAACCACAAAATTTTAAGGAGTTCCCCTACACCAGGGCCACGCCCACTTTTCTTCTGTGCGGGATTATATGATGGGCCTTGGTAAACCCCAGCGGCTTGCCAAATTTGAAGTCGCTGGTTTCATCTATTACGGAAATATAAGAGAATTTAATTTTTAAAATTGGGATAAAAAATGGGGAACCCCTTATTATTTGGAAAAACTGATTATACCGTTGGATTTGCAGACCCAATGTTTCCTATTTGATGTGCAACTGTTGTGGAGCTACGACTACAGCAAATGGGCAATTTTTACGAAAAACCGCATTTTACAATGGAAAATTTTAAATTTCGGGAGGCTGTAAAGTGGGGGTTGAAAATTTTTGCACCAAACTACCAAAAGGCTAATCTGGTCGAACAAATCGTTTGGCGTATGTAGCAGTGACGTTGTTTTGACACTATATGGCTGCGAGAAAAAAAAGTACGTGAGAATCGCCATTGAAAAATCGAGTCGTCTATAACACTACGTCGCTACCGTGACGTCATGAAAATGACAAATTCGCATTGTGAGCCACGCTTTGGGGAGTTTGGGGTAATGTACGCACTTCATCTATAGCTCATTGGAAAGCGCGTGGTCTACTTCATATTCGTGACAATTGGACATTTTTCACTAGCTCTTATGGTCGAGAAGTTATAAGCAGATATTGGTCAAAGTCGGCGTTTTTCTAAGGGGGCGGGTCACTTTAAGCGCAAATTTCAGATGGCAGGGGATATCACCCACCAATCTCTGTTGGTATCAGAAAATTAGAGTGATTACCCTTTCATGTGGTATCAAAATATCAGCAGTATGTCATTTCATTTCGTCACAAAGCACGCGTGTGACAAACGGAGAAACAGATAGATGGATGGCCAGACAGAATTACGATCCCTAAGACCACGCTAGCATAACTGCTTCGCACAGTAAAAATCCATTCAAAGGAAACGGGGGGCATGGTTATGGGTCAGAAGCACCATAAAATTTTGTGGTTCCCCCTGGTTATTTCTGCAATGGGTGAACCTAGCAACGGATTTGGCAACCATAATTTTGGGTTACATTTTATTTCTGCAGTGGTAGCAATGCTACATAAGAAACTCTATTCTTGTGTACGACGACAAATGATAAATGCACACAGTACTATAGAAAACACCAATTACGCTAACCCTGATCGTAACGCTTGCTACACTGATTGATTAGGGCAATAGTATAGATTCACCCCACTCCGCACCTCTGATGCGTACGAATGACTAGCTGGAGTAGATTCTGGAAAAGGATTAGGGTTAGTGCCAGTTACAGTACTTCTAGTCGGTGTCTAATTTTCGATACTAGAGTGTTTCTGAATGCAGTTGGAGGTGCAGTGTGACTGTGTCGGGAAAACAGATGCAAAAGTCGATATGTACCTAACGATGATTACCAAAAACAATGCATAATTGTGACACATTTCCGACAACAAAAACAGATTATACGGTGTGTCTGTGACAGTAGGCTTTATAATTTGTTCTTTGTAATTTGTTCAGCTTGATCAGTGCAATTTTTGTCCAGTAGTTCTGATAGATTATTATCCTGTCATTAGCCCATACTCTTTCACTACATGGTAGTATGCTGGTACCAGACAGCATATTTGTCGAATGCTTTTAATTTATCACACTTTCTGAGACTAAAAGTTAAATTGAAATATCTTGTCGTGTTTTTACTGCTCAGTATTAGGCTACATAAATAATACGAACCACAAACCTTTATTAACACTATATTTTAGCATTTAAGCAAACTTAGCAAATCATTCACTATGTAAAATTCAGAAGATACAGTGTGCAGAACAAAAAAGCCACAAAAGATTAGTTTTTTTTTCATTTTATCAATAGCATTGCTTATATTAATATAGTAATAATACCTAGTAATTGCAAAACATCTATAGTAAAATTAATTTTTATGGACAAATCTGATTTAAATCAAATAGTCAGATTTACATCAAAAATCGGATTGTTTAATTTTTGTTTTAAAAATCACAATTTATATCAATTCTGCCAAATAGCTCGACTCGTTTCGGACAATTCCAGAAGTTTGGAAAATCTGAGTTGGGGGTACTATCCCCCAGCCACCCCCAAAAAAATTTCTGCACGGGGTCTGAGTTCTTGTTCATAGCTACCTGTGCGTCAGATTTGACCTTCCCAGCTCCATTAACATCACAGATATAAACGGTACCCCAAAATTGGGGCCTAGAACAATTATTAGAGGTCATCCTAAAGGGTCCAAAGTGGTACCATTGGATTCTATGGGTATGATTTCCTATTAGTCATTAATTGTACGCGAGGCTGTTCTTGCACTGCACTGTTTCCGAGATATAGCCTTCGACAGGTCTGAAATTGCTATATTTTAAAGTCGAAACTCAAACTCAAAAACCTGTATTCTTTCTGGCAGCCATAAGGCTGGAAACATAATCACATACACTGCTGTCGATATAGAATCGGTCTGATTACAGTCATATAAAAGTGTAACAATTCATCACTACTTAATCTGCTACCCCTCTTGTGTTTAACCACCGATGGAGAGGTTTGCCTGGGACGATCTCTAGCTACAGCAGTATTGCTACAGCTACAGCACTGCTGTAGCTGTAGCTAGTAGCACTGCAAGTCAGTGCCAATGACATATAGAATTTAATTTAAATCATCTGGCCATTTTGGTTGTGTACAGGTACGAAAAATGGGTTTTGGAGTGGACTTTTTGTTACATATCTATCTATCCCTTCCTTCATTGAGTCTACAGTGAAACGCTTCTAATGCTTAATGGCTCAAACGATGCGTTTTCGCAACCACTAGTGCCTTTTGGGGTCTCAATCATAAAATTTTACTTTTAAGGGTTTAAAGCCACCAAAACTGCCCAAAATTGGTGTAAATAGGAGTTTTCATGCCAAACTGGCATAGCATTAAAACTTGAATATTATTAAAACGGAGGATTCCATTCCAACGAAATTTTGCACAGTGAATTAATAAACAATGCCAATTACTCATTACGGGTTGTCCATAGAGTGCATAACACAAATCCAAGATGGCATATGGCCACCATACTAGAAATCAATAAATTGTCTTATCCATGCAGCCACATCTTCGTAATTGCTTAAGATATTGTGATGAAATTCAGCAAAATTATGCAAAATATCATTCCGCACAATCAATATCGATACATGAAAATATTTTACAAGAAGTCAGCACATCTAACAATAGTGGAACGTTGCACGCCAACTAATTAATCTACGGTAACAACGATATATAGCTTGTTTGACTATGCAACTGCCGACAGACACATGTATGACGAAGGGGGTGTAAGATCGTTCAATTCACACTTCGCTAATATTAGTGATTGGTACGAAATCAGTACACTGATAAATATTATATGATGAGATTATTCATAGGCAACGTAAATCTTGGTTGATAATGCAGTAGAAAGTCAGCAAACATTCTGCGGATCTGAAATCAATGTTCCGTCATCCGCATATTTCTATTTATCACATGTTCGTTCGTTGCCATAGATTTGTGTTACAAGTCTCAGTAACTGCGAAATCTGGCTACAAATAAAGCCAAACCTAGACATCAGTTTAACTTTGGATGCAAGCGAATCGGAAATTATGCTTGAAATTCAAACGAATTCCTATAGTTTTGTCATCAAACTTAATGTGCAGATCGATAAGGTACAGTGCAACTTTATAGCCAAAACCGCATGATTGGAGACAACCGTTTAGTCAAAACATACATAACTCTGATGACAGAGCAGTGAATTGACGTTCAAGGTCATTCAAGGTCATTCAAGGTCATCAACTTTTGTTGCAACTGAAAGCCCATATATGACTTCCTATTAGTGATTAATTGTCACCTAAGCTCTATCTTGCACTGTTTCCGAGATATAGCACCGCAGAGTCAGAAACCACCCCACCACAGTTTGAGCCCCGATCAAGGGGACCCCCTTCAAATTTCGTAATCAAACTCGGCAGGCAAAGAGGTACTGCACTGGGCTACATTTTAGTGAAACGGTATGATCATAGCTTCAGTCATTTTGTCACAATACACTCGCGTTACAACGACAGACGACAGACAACATCTTACGGCAATAGCAGAACTTGCAATGCAATTGCAACGTTCCGCTAAAAACTAGACATGGCATTATGGAAATAAAAAAGCAAACATAAACGTAAAAAATGTGTTAGAAGCCAAAAATCACAATGTAACTTAGTTGATTTAGCATATTACGAACACAGTAAAAAAAAATGGTGGTGTTTTTTACATTTATATTTGCTTTTTATTTCTGTTTTGTTTAAAAAGTGCTTGATCTTCAACAGGAAACAAATGAGTGACCAGCACATTATCCATATCTTTTGCTGCATCAGAGAATGCGTCAAGACATGCGAGGTAATTAGGTGAGCAGGCGCAGTGTCAGCTTTGCGATGACTGCTGTGCGAAATGCATCCTCAGAGAATAATGATGCAATGTAAACTGGATAGGTAATGCAGGGATAAGGATAAATTTTAGAGTGGAGGTCGGGATGGTGATGAAGTGCTGTTCTTGTGTCAATTTTAGTGTCACAAAATATTTTCGTTTATGATGCAGTGATTATACAGACATGGGTGGATATATACACTGTGTCTCAGAGAGAAGGGTGCTATATAATTTTGGCTATAAGTTTGCCAAATCTTAACCGATTTTCAAAATTATTTCACTGCAAGAAAGAGGATAAAATTTCTAACAAAACCAGTACAAAATTCCCAACACTGCTTGATTGTGTTGCTACACTACCTTGTGAAATGCATCACTCATTATTACTGCACTGTCAATGCCGTACCAAAAGACCCGCAGACACTTTTTTGGTTAATTGACATTTTGAACACAAAACTGGTAGACATGCTATTAATGATGCCACAGATAGTGTATGCCACCAGACTGAGGCCGGGGCTGTTTGATCTGGTGACATGAACTCTGGTATTGCCAGCTCCTGAAACCAGACAGTGTTGCGGTCTTACCGTGTGAGAGTGCTGTCCTGCTGAAAGATAAAGAACTCTCCTGGCAATTAACGAGTGGCACACGCATCTGTGAGCATGCATGCATGTTAAATGAGAATATTTTCAGCAAAATCTATTACGACGTCAATAACTGATTGAAGTTAGAACGAGAGGGAAACTTTAACATGATAATTTCTGCATGTGCAATTTGTGTTATTTTCAAACATTTGCGTTTCTCAAGGTAGTGTAACAATATTGTTATATATTATGTTGAGAATTTTTATATAGTTTCTATGGGAAATTTCGTCCTCTTTCTCGCAGTGAAAGAATTTTGCAAATAAATTAAGATTTGGCAAAGTTACTGCCAGAATTGAACAGCACCCTTTTGTCTGAGACAGTGTCCATAGAATACACATAAAATGGGGAACCCCAGCCAAACTGCAGTGAGGTTGTCCCTGTGATGGCATTAAGCTGGATGTGCTGCGGGAAGGTTAGCTTCCTCAGGTGAGGACAAGGACATTGAGGCATTCCGAGGATAAATGGCATGAAATTAAATACAAGACTGTAAATATTTACGCACATACATGTATGAGTGTTATAGACTTAACTGTGCATCTAAAACAGCAAAAATTGGAACTGTGAATGTAGATGTACAGTATGTCAACATTTTGAGGATGTGGTCTACAACTTAATTCACAGTTCAGGTTTTAGATGCACAATTAAGACTATAAACTTGTATATACATGTATTTTCATAGTACTCAGCAATTACAGTTAATCTACCTTGGAAGCTTTTGACTCACGCATCTTATCTTCCAAACTGAATGTTGCATTATACTTTTTCATATTCTTCTTAATTTCCTAAAACATGTACAAAAGTAACAGAATAGTTCATCTGCAATGGCATAATATAATTTAACTAGAAACATGTGCATCTACTCTAAGGCAACGCAACGTTAGCAGGACAGTGTAGTGGCAGTGAACATACTCAACTTTCTATAGCAGTTAGACAGACTATAGGCGCCACGCATTAATTGCTAATTTTCACCATTTTTTGCTTATTTGTACAAAATTTAGTTGACATGGCAACATCCCCTAATATTGCGCTGTCAGACATATGTTGGTTAGATTGGCTAACTCTGAAGCACATTTATAAAAGTAATCACCTTGTAATCATCCAGTTATATCTGTTTTCGGTCAAACATTTGGTTGCCACATCGTTTTCCTTTGCACTGTATCTCAAAAAAGTTCACCGTTTTTATTTTTGTAATAACTTTCCAAAACAGATGGAAAGAATACATGGAAGATCTCTATGCGACAAGTCTAACAATGAGATGGATCTGGTGAAGATAAAAGAAGACAGCATGGGTCCACATATATTACATGTATATGACAATTTGAGAAAGTACTTTCCAAACTGAAGACTGTGAAAGGTACTGATAGTATACCAGCTGCACTGGGACACATGGGAAAGCAAGAGTTGTTCGAGATCTGCTAAGATATTTATAGAAATAAACGCTGGCCAAAAAATTTTACAGAATCTATTATTATCCCAATAAAAAAGAAGCAAGGGGCCAAGCAATGTGTGCATATGCGAACGATCACTTGAATCCCTCATACCTCAAAAATTTTACTGAAGATGGCAACTTGGGATCTTCAAGCATGGCATCATCAAGTGAAGGCAGATGAATTCCCTTGGCAAGATCAGTTTGGTTTCAAGTAAGGATGTGGTACAAGGGATGCAATAGCGTCAGTGAGAGTGTTATGTGAAAAAAGTTTAGAAAATAACAACAAAGTATATGTTTGTTTTGTAGACCTTACGTTTGCTTTGTAGACTTTGAATTAATTGGGTCAAGCTTATGGTAATTCTAATGGAGTAGACTATAGAAGACGAACTTGATTAACGAATTGTATATAAACCAGAAAGCTTTTGTGAGGATTGATGAATCACTGTCAGAAGCGTGCAGTCAGACAAGGTTGATCACTGTGTCTCCACTGTTATTTTACATGAAGCGATGGTCAGAGAAGTCTGCTACGAATGTGAGATAGGTATTAGAGTAGGCAGAAAGATAATTAACATGATAAGATATGTAGACGATAAGGCAGTAGTTGCAAGTTCACAGAAAGGACTACAACAGTTGATGAATAGGCTAAAATGTATTGTAAAAAATTTAGATTTATATAGCGCAACATCGCCAAAGCCTCTAATGCTCTGGATACACTAGTACTCTGAGAATAGGATTATTATTATTATTACGAAGTTTCTAACGCGCCATGTGTCGGTCAGTTAAATAACGAAATTGCAGGCAAAATGGTTTTGGCAGCGAGTTCCACATTGACGTTCCCGCAACAGCAAACGCCCGACCGCCATATGTGATCCGCCATGTGTGTGTGTGCAGCGCTCGACTCACTAGATCGTCTAGTCGAATGTATCATATACCATGGTATAGTTGTAATGAGCAAAATAAAACCAGTAGACAATAAACTATACTTAATCACCAAAAGAAAGACTATCTAAACAACCCGTCTCATAAAAATTGCATTAAATTGTCAGTATGAAATAAAGCTAATTTTAGAATCATGTAAGACGAAACTGTTTTTATTTCATTATTCAGACTCTGTAATGCCTTGTTAATCTGGTTTCGTGTAAGTGGGCCCCATAAAGAACAGCAAAGTAAAGTCAGTTTTAAGCCGTAGTTTGAAACAGGGCGATGGTATTGGCATCAAGAACAGACTGCAGGAGATTGTTCCAATCGAGTTTGGTCCTTGTCCTTGAAACACTAAAACGTGAAGATGATGATCTCAGCCTACCACAAGGAGACGCACTGTCAATGTGAGAAACATCGTCGCTGATATATCGAGGGCACTTGTTGGTGAACATCAGGTACATCCGTAGAGCAGGTTTAAATCTAATTCTGCATAACTGGCAACCAATGTAGTCGAACCAGTGCATCCTGGACTGAGTACAAACCGGCAGCACCATGAGAAGATGGGCAGCAGCGTTCTGCACACGAAGTAGTTGACTAAGGTAGACCAAACAACCGTGCATTGCCGAACAATACATCTGGGCTCACATAATGTTTCAACTGACAAAGATGATAATCAGGTGTCAACTCTGTCATTTGTGGCTTCACTGTCAGTTTTGGCATCGAGCATCACTCCGAGGTCATGGAAACGTCGACTGGTAGTACAACTGCAGGACCAACTGACACTGACTGGTGTGAGAGTGGCAGACGACCTAGGCTGCACGAGTTCCAAACAGTATCAGTTCAGACTTGTGCACATTGAATTGTAGGCGTATGCTGTATAAAGACATTTATTTATGACAATTCATACATAATTATACATTTTAC
>Ga0209365_1000138_pt1 | contig 12583 bp, 7 predicted proteins | sample WorMetimpBELIZE2_FD_187389 | JGI IMG/M metagenome (GOLD analysis project Ga0209365, IMG submission 187389) | Marine gutless worms symbiont microbial communities from Max Planck institute for Marine Microbiology, Germany - Olavius imperfectus... | ecosystem: Host-associated > Annelida > Digestive...
CAGTTTGTTCAGTTGCTGCCTTGTACCGAGCCACAACAGCTGGGTTTTGTCTGCATTCATCCTCAGCCGGTTGCTGCTCATCCATGCATCAATACGCTCAACACATGAAGTGAAGCGTTGCACAATGGTTGACGCAGATGTAGCCGGAGCACTGATGTACACCTGACAACATAGTAAACATACAATGCATCAAGCTTCATGATTACAAGTGAAAGTATGCTTACAGTGCAGTCAATCCTTGTCCTTATGTGGTACTGCCAAGTAACGTTGCGTTTCTATCACTGGCACACTAAGCCGCTTGAGTTAACTATAGCGGTAGGCCTACGTGTGTATAATGATAATACACTGCAGCTCGAGAATGCATCACCTACACTCTGCGAAAACTTCTTACGGTAAGCCTGTACAGTCTATTGCAGCCAAGAAGACATCCGCTGGCTAAGCAGATGCGTTCGTACGTACAGCAGTAGCTGTGCAAATGGCCGAGGCTGTGGCGTATGCTGAGCAGCAGCATCAACACTACGAGCCCATTCAACTTGTCCGTGCAAGTAAATACAAGTTACTGTTGGCGAATTGTATTCCAGCTGTGCTATGCAGTTAATTGCATTCCATCTAAGTTGATAAATGTACTTTCAGAGCAAATTGAATGCACGATATTGACAATTGCTGTTAGCTGACATAATGTCGCAGAATTAAGCGATTTGTCTTAGGCTTAAAACATGAATTTCTGTTCGGGACAACGACAATGCGTGTGACGTCTATTTGTCCAGATAAGTTGAGCTGTGAAATGACAAAATCGGCATATCTCATGTAAGTATAATACAACGTGTGAATTTGATCTCTAATTGCCGAAAAACACATGCCGTACTGGTTGCCGTTGACTTAACTTCACGACCAAAGGATTACCCGTAGCTTACGTGACCTCGTAAAATTCTAACATGTCAAATGTGAAGTAAATGTTATATCTGTTGCACTAACTAGAAACTCCGCTGTCGCAGAAAAAGCGCACGATTTAGCCTACCATTTAGAAGTTTTTACGTATTACAAATAAAACGAGACATAAGTTCACGTTACAAGTGAAAGTGTGTCACATCGTAAACATCATTCTATGCTGAATGATACAAATGTAGCAAAAAATCATTCAATGTTATTAAATGTTATTTTATTTCATATATTTGCATATTGTGTACAATAAGTCGAAATTTCGTGCCATCCTGTTAATATCGCATGACATTGTATTATGTAGCCTACAATTTTCATGATACGGTATGGTGCAGACCTAAACCGGGGACCAGAAGACAGAATGACAACAATGGCTAGATGTACAGTGTGAGTCAAAAAAATTACCCCCCCCCCTACGACATTTGTCAATTTTTGCCAAATGGCTGGGAATTTTTAATTGAAATATTGCACACCTATTATGCGTTCAAATATACGATAGACTGCCAAATGTTATCCAATTATCTCCCAATTTTACAAAGTTATGCTGCATTAAGCGCAACTACCCCCCCGAATTTTATCATTTCAAAATACATTCATCGCGAGTTTTACTAACTGACGATAAAGAACTGGTTGCAGCACATCGTATGTCACAGTAAACAGTTTGTAAGTTAGTTCGACAGGATTTGTATTTCAGCAGGACGGCGCTCCTGCTCACACGGCCCATCAGACGCAGGACTGGTTGACGGCAAGCTGCACCGACTTCATTGCAAAGGACGAATGGCCACCCAATTCACCGGATCTGAATCCACTTGACTATCATGTGTGGGGTGCCATGCTTCAGGCATTTCAAAAATTCATCAAAAGCCAAAAACCATTGGCAATCTATCGTATATTTGAACGCATAGTAGGTGTGCAAAATTTCAATTAAAAATTTCCAGCCGTTTGGCAAAAATTGACAAAATTCGTAGGGGGGGGGTAATTTTTTTGACTCACACTGTAGATAACATAAAACAATGAACCAGTCTCACGTTATATAATAGCCTTATAATGGGTATGTATACCTGTTTCGTCTTTGAATTTCGTCAATAAACTGTACACACAGTGTGTACTCCCTTTACACTCTCTATTGGGTTAGCACTTATAGTTGACGCATTCTGTTATATTTTGAGCTCAAAATTCATCTGGGACCAGGCTGTGCGTGTCGACTGTCGAACCAAGGTATCTTTTCAAAAATGCATTTTACCTGGCCTCGTCCATGTGTCATGGAAAGTTTTACTCATGCCGACACCTTTTATTCTTCCTCGTGTTCGACACCTATCGTCTATGCATGCTGTTCTAAGTCGATGAAATTATACTTTACAAAGCAGGATTAATTATGGGTCTGCAGTCGCATCGATTTGTCTCATGTGCATCTTGTGAGTCTTTATCTATCGCCTCCAAAATCGGGATTTTTGTAGGCAGCGTTAGCGAAGGCCGGTAGTGTTTTCGTTGTTCGTGTCTGGATGTCTGTATATCGATGTTTGTCAGAGAGGTAAACGCAGCATCGGACATTCATAAAACTTGACATGCATATAGTTTAAGTAAAAAGCTGGACGAGTTGGAAAATGGTCAAGGTCACTTCAAAGTCAAGGGGAATTTTGCTAATTCGATGGTCGATTTGTGTCATGCATTATATAACTCTTTCGCTAGGTGGCGCACCAGCACCAGCCCACTGTTATAGCAAAACGGCTGGAAAGATTCGACCTTCAGATCGCCACATTAATCTACATGTAGTATTTTTTGCGGATTTTTGGGTATATTGGAGCATATATAAGTAGGCCATGCTGCATTACAGGATTTACATCATTCGTCACAAACACGTTGTCAATACATTGCATCATCTTAGTCCTGACTGTGCGACATCGAGTGCATCCTTCGTTAGGCCTAAGAAAGAAACTATGAATCTTTCCAGTCTTTGTCGTTGATACAACTACAACGATAGATGTATTTTCTTTTATTGATAGATGCACGAGAAATCACCAAAAGAAGTAACAGCTGAAGCAGGCTTGTGATTTTGTAACTGTGATTCATACTGATAGGCTAATTCACAGCAGTGCACAGGGTTACACAGTAACACTAGAGTAAGCCTACTTTGATATTCTCCGTACTATTACTGTGGGTCTAATAAACATGCAGAAATAACAACAGTTGTGAAATAGCTTATACACAACGACAGGTATCCGATCATGTATAGTAATGAATAGCGATTGCAGTTTAAGCTGCTATTTTACACATCGTAAATTAATGTCATAGTTTAACAAAATAATAACAATTGACAACATTGCAACGTATTGTCGAGCAATTAATATTGTACTCGTATTTATATTAATTGCGTAATTCGTTTCTTAGAATCATACACAAGCGCGATGACGTGAAATGAGATTCATCAGCGGCCAGAATACAATAATTGACGCTCTGGGGGGCCCGTCCTTGATTAGGTCTACTGCTATAGGTGTCTATGCCAATAAAAAATACACAAACAGTATAAAGATATATTAAGCATACACAACCAACGTGAGCATAACATATAATTACTGTGTGAAATAAAGCTATACAACAAGCATGATGTGACACAAATACATAAGATTAATTTTCTAGACAATCAACACAGATATAATCTAAACAAACATCGGGGGGTTGAAGAATGCTTGTAGAGGGTGCGGCAAAACAAAGTAGCCCCCTTAAGTTTTTTGCTGTTTTCTCAGCAATTACTCGAAATTGTAATTTGAAATTTTAGATATTTATTTACAGACATGTTTTACATCTAAATGCCGAGTGAAATGTGATTCTGTTGAAAAACATCGGAGTTGTAGATTTTTTAACGTGACCACTTACTGATTTTCCAGTGATAAAAATGTTTAAGCTACAACACCAACTTAATAACATCGTTTGAACAACACAGTCAATTAACTAATGATAAAATGTCAGAATTTCATTGTTACTGTGAATGTTCGAAGTGTCCACCACCAGCTTCAACACAAGCCTCCAGTCGCTTTGAGATGTCTAACGGCTTTGTTGATCGGTCCAATAAACGTTGTTCGCACAATGTCTGAATTTGCATTTTGTTCGTTAACGACACTTTACCCATGATAGACGTCTCTGCTGATAAACTTTAAACGAACAATAATTTATACTAACAAAATAAATTACTGTTTATCAAAACGTGACTATGACGTCGTCGGCAGTAGCTAGTACCCATTTTTAAAAAATTAGGTAGCATTTTCAGCTTGAACATTTTTATCACTGGAAAATCGGTAGGTGGTCGTGTTAAAAAGTCTATAACTTCGCCGTTTTTCAACAGAAACACATTTCACTTGGCAGTTATATGTAGGAATTTCAGCAAATAAATTTATAAAATTTCAAATTAAAATTTCGAGTGGTTGCTGAGAAAACAGCAAAAAACTTTAGGGGGCTACTTTATTTTGCCGCACCCTGTAGATATTACGGGTGATGGGAGTGCAAAGTTCGGCTATTGTCGTATGTCGTCTGTCGTCTGTAAGGCGAGTGTATTGTGACAAAATGATGAAGAGAGGATAATGCGGTAATCACTGAAATTAGCAAAATGTCTGAGTTGAGCATCAGCGGTAAAAAGAAAAAAATTAAAATACTAAACAACATATATGATTAATCTGATCATTGTGGGGTCAAGGAGAGACAGATAAGACGTGTAAAATAGTCGCCAAATCTAAATGATGATTTATTACACACGCACACTGAGACGTCTCCTGACACAGCTACCGATATAATCGACACGACCTATCACGCACTGGTCCGTGCACTCCGCCCGCCGACACTTTACTCACGTCCACTGCTAATGGGATAATGCATTCGAGAGAAATGACTGATATTTCCTATCACGGGTCGGGAGGCAAGGGAATTAATTCGCCACTCGTAAGCGAGTTGTGACTGATGACCCTCTGTGGTGAGGTAAACACGACATACTAAATACGCAGGGTGTAGATTCCAAGAATTGACTCACAGCTCCGTCGTTATGATTTTTCTAGCATTAAAGACGGTTGCAAAATTCCGATTGGAAAGTGGCATTAATATGGACATGAAAAAATTAGCGATTTTCGACTGATATCTGACCCTGTGCCTGAACGATACAAGATGTGCATATTGATGCTCTAAAGAGACTAATAGGACGTTATGCATGATTTGATACATGGTCTGCCATTGTCGCCGGAGTCCTAGCTTAAAGGTAGTTCCATACTCGATGCAAGAGCAGGAGACGGAATCAATCCCGGTTCCTATGTAGTCACCCTCAGGTAACAATATCATATACCAGGCGATGTGATGCCGTTATCGTTGCTAAGACCGCAGTTACGTTCTCAACCGCAGAGAATCACCGTTTTTGATCAGTGCCAAATTAGCTGCTTGCTGACAGGGTCTCAAAATATGTGAACATATCATTGAGAGTCATTACAATGAGACTGCGAGGAATAGAACCTACGATCTATCGATACTACATCATCACGCGACACAAATTACCAATACATAACTCCCAACAACACAAATAATGCAAAAAGATTTGGCAGTAATAGGCTTGTACCCAACTACGCTGATCTTACAGTACGAGTTGCGACGTACGGCCTATAGCAATTAAAGGCCAATGCGTTTGTGTCGGCAATGTTTTAAGTCAGTGCGATGGAAAACCGCTGTAACGTTGGTGGAACTAGAAGGATTTTCATGTTTTTTACTGTGAAACAAATTGTTTGATTGTAACCTTAGTGCAGTCGCGGCGAAGTGAACTGACGTTTCACTAACGCTGACACAAAGCTGCCACTAGAGGCTAGAGCAGCGGTCACTGAAGCTGCAGACCTGTCTTCTAAACAACACAGAAAAGAAACACAATATTTGAAAACGAAAACTCGGTTTATTACGCGTATGGCTAAACGTATACGGCTCACGACTGCCACTGGTGGATGAACATTCAAACAGATGGTGCAAAAAAGCGCCAATTAGCCAATAAAAATTAAAAAAATAATTGATTAGCTTGACCTCAATCGGACACTGACTTGCACCACAGAGGAAGTTTACGAATATCGCATGAAATCTGAAATTCTCGACACTTGCGAAAAAACTATTTCTAGGATAGCTACCGAGCAACCGTAGCATGGTTTGATAAATAGTAGCCTAAATGGATACCATTTCTGACGCATTTATGTTGCCGATGTATTTGTGACCTTGAAACACCGTCACACACTACATTGCCTATAAGTGTGAACTCAGTACCACCATCCCATCGGTATTTGGCACGTGACTCTGATTATAAGCCTACCAGCCTTATACCATATATCAGTCTAGTCACGTATCACGCGTCATCTAGAAACTTTCATTGGATTTGGATGTTGACTGTCGTGTAGGCTGTATTGCAATCTACAGCTGAACATTTTTCAGTCTAAATCTATCACGTCCGTGCAATCCATTACCGCGCGTCTTATTTTCAGTATTCATTATTCTCTCATTTCGTGGCGTATACCACTATACCCGCCAGTTCTTTGTTTTAAAATACCATCTCATCTACGCAACACGTGTACCGGTATTGAAAATACAGCGTCAATTGCTTCGTTACTGATTTATATTGCGTCGACCAGCACGTTGCGTTTTCTGCATTTTCTTATAAATGTTGCAGTAGGGTTGATATTTAGCATGTAGGCTATGCATAATTACCACATACACTCCATTTCAACATAAACATTCTTTAATCATTTGTCTATGCAGTAGGTCAGTAGGTCTACCATAAAATTTGCCTCGAATGTTTTTTTGCCAATAGTAATCAACTTTTAGAAGTACGAGTCCGGAAAATGTTAAATTTGCAATGTTTATGTTGGCCAGGTGAAAGACCTAAATCCTCCTTTTATCGAAGTGACTGGACCTACTGTCAAAAAGCGTTATACAGTATATAGCGTTTGCCATTTCCGTCGAGAAAACTGCTCACGGATGGTAGCCCCAATCTACTAAAATACGACAGTCCACGCGATGACTGTAGATTATAAGCTTACATTTAGTTATTTACATCTGCGTACGAATAAAACATACATTAAATTCTGAAAAATGTGTTCGATATTATTTTAAATCTTTCAAGGCACCACAACATTTGTTTTACGTCGATATAGAGCATTTTGAAAACTTTAGTCTTACATATTCTGAATATAAGTATATCTTTTCTATACAGCAGATCTTGATTTGAGACGATATCATATAAAGATAGCATACTATTGAACTGACTTCACTTAGGTTTACTGCACGAACATCGAAAGCATTTATGTAATGATAAGTAAAGTAAATTTAACATGTTTAATATGCTGTTGGAATGCAACGTTGGTATTAATTTTACTGGTTGTACGTACATTAACATGCAACCGACCTGCTGTGCATTTCCTACTTCGGTTACACTGCTGTGTTCATGTTTTTATATTGTAAAGGACAAGCGGTCGTTTGATCAGACTGGCATAACTGGCGGTCTACAACCCGCAACCTGGAGCAGACTAAAGAGGTCAGTCGACCAGCTCACATACGGTGGTCTCGACCTGCACGATTCCGATGCAGCTTCGTCGTTTGATAGTATCAGAAAGAAGGCCTTTGACTACATCGACCACTCAAGCTCGTTTGGCAAATTGCACAAGAAAGCGTTCGATACCATAAGTGGAACTTCTGCCTTTGGCGGGCTGCAGAAAAGGGCTTTCGACTTCAATGACCAACGTAACTTGGATAAGAGATATCTGGACTCCACTGGCAGCAACAATGCAGTCGAAGATCTCAACGCCTTTGGTGGTTTGACCAAGAAATCTTTTGATTCGATCGACCATTCCAGTGCGTTTGGAGGACTAAATAAGAAATCCTTTGACTCGATTGATCACTCCAGTGCTTTTGGTGGGCTCAACAAAAAGGCATTTGATTCCATTGACCACAGTTCGGCATTTGGTGGCTTCAAGAAAAGACAAGAAGCGTGATAAGCACAAATATGCAAAAGCAGGTCAGTGGCAAACATAAAACGACCAATTTTTACTGCGCGATCTTGCTTGACGGTTGAAATTTTGTTCGTCTGTAAGAGGAGTGCATGGTGTAAAAACGAAAGGACATACTGCAAAAATCGATACCATATATGTTTTATTTACTAGCATGTGAGCATGTTGGTTTTTCCAACAACGGTTGGTGGAGGACATCCCGTCCATCTAAACTTCGGCCTCAATTGATCTATCGTCTTCAAAAACGCCGACTTTGATGCCTTTCTGCTTGCCTCAGCCGTCAGAACTAACGCAAAAGTTTATTTATCACTAATAAGAAGTCGAGCACGAGTTTCAAAACGATGGATTAGGCCTACACCTCAAACACTGGCGAAAAACCGTTTTATGGATAAAACTGCACTTCTGTCGAAGAAGTTTCTTTGTGTGAAAAAGTACAGCGGCAAAGTTGTGGGATAATTATGCACTATTCAACGATGCACAATATTTGGAGTAAGGGACTGGGTGGTAATTGGATTAACAGCCAATGATACTATTATGTAGTAATATATAGTCACACAAGCTATAAGACAGCTAGGAAAAGTGTATAAAAATCGGTTTTATTCTTTAGTTGTCTCGGCGTTTACACCGTTATTCAATCGTAAAGACTTGACGTGGGCTGCGTGGTAAAGTCGATATGTTATTATTATACTGCAGAGATCTGTACCAGCTCAAGGGCAGTCACACACATGTAAGCTCAGTATGTATCGTAAAGCCAGAAAGTCAGGCAAAACTGATCATCTCAGGTTATGACTGTTTGGCGATTCTCAAACTTATTCCGTCTATAGAAAATTCCTCTACTTCAGCATAATTTGCTGGAAATGTAAAAAATGTTTGAATATTCCTTTCTAGATATGCAATAATACAATCGTTGTTACAACGTTGATTTTGCAGGCTGACTGCGGTGCTTGTATCAGATATCTCGAGTGCTACTGTTCTACACGATGATTATGGACTTGGTTGAAATTGCGAACTACTGTATTAACACTTTGTTTTATACCTGTCGAAATGCAACACGTGTATTGTTAACGAATAAAAACCGTCTTCACTGTTGACGTATTAGTCAGTTATCATGTAATGTTATAATCATTGTATAGTAATACAAACGTTTGTAAGGCGCTTGGTGGGATCATAACGGATGGAAAATTGAAGTGCTGATGTGTATAAACACATTGCATCGTAGAAAGATAACTCTTACAAATCACGTAAAACTAGATCTGTTTTTGAATTTCGAATTAGCTATTCCGCACTACTATTTAGGGTAACCATAAGTGCTTTTAGTCTGGTTGTCCTGTTCATTATTGTCACCTGCTATGATTAATTGAATGTCGACTGAACAAATAAACATCATCATCATCATCATCATTTTATACATTCATAAGTAAAATATCTAACTCGTATAAGCAGTGGCATTATACTCAGCACATTCAGGTTTCTTAAACAAAAGGACACTGTTCGCTGCATCTCTAAAACACACTAATCACTGATTCAGCGATGTCGGCCTAACCTTGTTTTAATGCGCAATCCTAGGTATACCTCTAGAGTCGAAGTTTTGTTCTCAGCCAAGCGATGCGAACTAAGTGCCACTGGGAAGTGACAGCAGTACGTGGTTCAAATTTCGTTTCTAATATGTAATAGTCAAAGTAAACACAAATTTTAAACCTGGAGAATTATATAGCAGTATTATTGCTTGAACTAAGCGCAATCGTAATGCACCTTATTGTTACATCAGCCATGGACATCTAATAGTCCGTGCAACAGCCTACATGTACCGGACGTTAATAGAAGCGGACTGGGACAGTCATAATGGCGTGGTAGGCTGTGGAACGTCGAATGAGTAAGTCGGTGGTCGGTCAAGCATAGCTGACGACAGTGTGGCGTTACCTACAATGGCGCGGCACTCTGGCTTCTCCAGCCAGTGCGCAATTATCTCATCATCAGTGGGGCACGTCTTAAAGAACAAGTCGGACTGATAGGCGGTCTCCATGTAACGCCAAATTCCGCTCATCTCGGCTGGGATGTGGAAGTCTCGCAGGGCACCTGCTGCGACGCGGATGTGTTGCAGTTTCGGCAGCATGATGCAGTCGAGGTGAGTTGGATGATCGTCGCTGCACAGGTAACGACGACCGCTAGCGACCAAGTAGGCATTGAGACGATGTAGTTCCGTCAACAGAGACGCCGGCGTGTGAGACACGTCTTTGATAAAGTATGAAAATCTACGACAGCCACACCAACGATATCGTTGTCATATTGTACACATACAGACACGACCCCATCCGATCGACTGGGCCGTATGGGATGTACCGATGCACAGTTTTAACACTTTAAGAAATAAACACTACAGCGTTACGTATACTGCGCAGAGATGTTAAGTACAATTTGTTTTAACGATCTTACCCACAAACAAACAATATTACACCAATATACTTAATTATTACATCTTTCAAAGTAGATATTTTAATCTATGTGCAATCTGTAGTGCACACAACCGTTACTGAACACCATATTTTTTCTAGTCAAGGAGTTTCTTTACAGCCATAGCAAGTGCTGTTAAGAAGACAGCAAACCCCAATATTAAGACCAAGACAACGGCCCCAAGACTTAACATCACTGGCCGTAGCACAGACTAAACTCTATTCCTTTACCAAAAAATTAGATATTCTATATAGCCTACATAGAATATCTAATTTCTTTGCCTTTACCTTTCCAGTTAGCAGCAGTTATGTAAAAGGCGCCGAGACATTATCTAGCTACCGAAATGAGGTAGCTGTTTGATATTTAGATATACCAGAAGGTTAGCAAAGCAAACAAAAAGCCAAACGTTGCTTCGATACTCAATAACTTGTTATTATGATCTGATTTCTTTATCAAGTAGCGATGGAAACCAGTCCGCGGCTCCAAAATATTCTGCGGATCTGCGTCCGCAATATAACGTTCCGTCATCCGCACTTCTATTTCTCACACCTTCGTTCGTTGCTATACATTTGTGTTACGAGTCTCAGTAACTGCAACATCCGGCTGCAGATAAAGCCTAACCTAAACGTCAGTTTAACTTTGGATGTAGGCTAATAAGAAATTATGCTTGAAATTCGAAGAGGTTCCATTTTAATTTTGTCGATAAACTTAATATGGAGATAGCTGAGATACAGTGCTACTTTATAGCGAAAAACGCGTGATTCTAGCCTCAGCCGTTTCGTCACAATACGCATAAACTGAAGATTGAGCAGTGAATTGACGTTCAAGGTCATTCAAGGTCAACGACTTTTGTTGCAATCGAGAGCCCAGATATGACTTCCTATTAGTGATTAATTGTTACCTAAGCCGTATCTCGCACCGTTCCGAGATATAGAATCGAGAAGTCGGAAACCACGTACCCCCTAGTTTAAGCCCGCGATCACCCCCTTCGAATTTTGCCATCAAACTTACCGTGCTAAAAGATAAGACCTTACGCTACTTTTACGCGAAAACCGCGTGATCCTAACTTCAGTCCTCTTGCCACAATACACTCGCGTCACAGAAGACGACGACAGACAGACAATGTATGACAATAGTCGGACATTGCAGTGAAATTGCAACATTCGGCTAAAAACGAATAGGCCTATTCGTTATGTTCGACAATAATGCCGTTATCAAAAGACCAGGTCTTTAGTTATGCATATTTAAAAGCAGACATGAAAACGAAGTACCGTGAAAACACGTCTTGACAAGCCTCAGTGGCAGCATCACAGTCGTAAGTCAACGTGGGCTGCGGAAACAGGTTGTCGATGTACTGGAGTATCTCCTCGACGTCCATCAACGTCTCGTCGTTGTGTCTGATCGCCGGCAGCCGACTGAACGCACCTTTCATCTCGGTGGGTGGTCTGGCCAGGTTGACTGGCGTTACACTCAGCGTCAGCGGTCCGTACTCGGACTTGACGGAAAGCGCAAGGAAGACTTGTTGACATTGAGGACAACCGCTTAGCGTCTTGTTATCTCGTCCAGCTTTGACGAACAGTTCCACGTGCGACGTCGACATGGTCATGAACTACAGAGTCATCACGACTCAACTATAGTAACACTTTATGGTAGCTGCATGAGAACAACGGATAACTAATGGACAGTGAACACAAAGCTACACTATTTAGTGACAGTCGTACAAACTAATTTCTTTTGATATGGCTTATTTCAAAATAGTAGTGCTTGTAAGATTCAGACAACATAGTTTAGCTCCAAGTCAAGCGGCGATCGAACAACATCCGCTGCTTAAGCACACTGCCTACAGTACACATTCCGAATTTCCGATGCATATAGCCTGAATTTTACGCAGGTGTATACATGGCTATGAGCTATAAATGAATAATAATAATAATAATGAGAAAATTTATATAGCGCGACCTTAAAAAACCTCAGATACGCTCATGGCTCACTCATAAACAAATAATGTTTTAGTTTATGTCCGAATGTACGCAGTGACCGAGAGAGGCGTCGTATAAGGTCGACAGGTAGACTGTTCCATACTTTGGCTCCAGCGACTGCAAAGTTCCTACTGCCCAGATTGGTCATTGTCCCGGTGACAGCGAGGCAGCCGGACTCAGCAGATCGGAGATGTCGTCGGCTTG
>Ga0209365_1000139_pt1 | contig 12541 bp, 13 predicted proteins | sample WorMetimpBELIZE2_FD_187389 | JGI IMG/M metagenome (GOLD analysis project Ga0209365, IMG submission 187389) | Marine gutless worms symbiont microbial communities from Max Planck institute for Marine Microbiology, Germany - Olavius imperfectus... | ecosystem: Host-associated > Annelida > Digestive...
CATCTACACAATTCCATATTGTCGTCTATTGGTCATCAGCTACATCTCCATGGGTATGTTTATGTTATTTACTGCTGCTGCTGCTGCTGCTAGACTAAAATATATATAATCATCAAGTCTTTCAGAAAACAAATTTATTTTATAAAATAACCCCACCCACCTCCACACAGTTATACACAGTTTCAATCACGTCCACGTTATCTTCGCAGATTATATGCGGCCACCACCATGGCGATTTGTTGTAAAATATGCGCCATGGTGTTTAATAGTGAGGCCACATCCACGCGATGTGGCTGGAGGTGTGGACGCTCTGATGATGATGACGATGGAAACAGCACGCGTCTTGGTGTGTCCCTGGGTGTTGATGTTATTTTCATCTCAACTTTCGATTCCTAAAACACAAAACAATTTTTTCATAGTTATTACTGTAAGCTATAACGTCACATCAGTATGACGACAAATAAATAAATAAATAATAGAAAATACGATGTGACCAACTAATTAATTTCAATTTATTATTATTATTATTTCTATTTTCTGTTGTGAGCTATCCATTTTTTCTCTTTCAGATGTCAGTTTTTCGAGCAAGCTATTTTAAGTTTTACTTTGCACAAATTAACATCGTGTTGTTAACACATACCGCATATTTCTCCTTCATAGGAGCATTAGGAGGTGACGGTGGTTGCACCTCCAAGCTGTAGTCTGTGTTGTCCTCGGTTTCGTTTTCGCTGCTTAGCGTTATTACTATAAACACACACACACACACCCACAACACACGCGTCTATTTGTTTGCTTTCAAAAAGTGTGAGCGATTTTTAAACTTTTCATCTTTATGACAGTATGACTCAACAAACCAGTCTTCTTCAGAAACCTATCGTGTCTCTCTCTTTACACAGCATATCTGTGTCACGTAGTTGAAGATACTGTCTGATATCACGAATAACATCTTTATAACTGACAAGCTGAATGATTGCAGTAACTGAACAGACACGAGTTCTGAGTGTGAATATTTACTTCTTCGATAAAGAGCATTAAAACTGCTGTGAAATCGTAATGTAGATGTTGATAGCAGCATGAAAATTTGCTATCAGCCTACGTGTAGATGTCAAGATATTTTATGTTATTTACAAATGTTAAACAAAGATTTTTTTCGCTTACCGGAATGATTCTGGTCCTCCATGTTGCTCTCTTGCACGATAGCGCCTGTTTGCATGACAACTTACGAATGATGATAAGCTCGAGTGCGCACCGTCGCCAGCGACGATCATAAAACTGTCAGATTATTATTTCGCGGCAGGCGCTCGTTGGCATACCGCTGTTAACTAACGTAACTCGATAACGACGACCGTTGCAAGAAACTGGAGTTCTTATCTGATTTACGACGGTTTCAATTATTACTCTGTAACTCCGAGACCGTTAATATTATTTTATGACATGACGTCATGTTACGAGATTGGGTGTGTGTGTGTGTGTTGTTTCAGTTCCGTCCGTCTGCAGTTCAACTCGCGTGCGGTTTTTCAACGCAACACGCTGAACGAGTTCAACGAGATCGATACGTCGAGAATTGAGGCATATTTTAACAGTCCGTCCATCGTAGTCAGTCCGTCAGTCGACATCGATCTGAGCGACACAGTGGAGATCTTCAAACAGCGTGTAGACAGCTTCACGAAATTGGGATCTGGTTATATTCTAGAATGTGTCGATCGACTCAGCGCAAGTTTCGTTAAATTTCGACCTCTGGGTCAAGTCGGCAGTTACATTCCAACCCCGTCGTGGATCCGAAATAAGCATGCAGTAATTAACACTAAGAATTACAATGATCAAAAATGTTTTGTCTGGTCGATTCTGAGCTGTCTGTATCCGGTCAATAATCATGCAGATCGTCTGCAAAATTACGCTCGATATGAGAACACGCTAAACCTCCACGGTCTGACGTTTCCCATGTCAGTCAAAGATATAACGAAATTTGAAAATCAAAACGAACAAATCGCCATCCACTGCATTACTGCCGATAAGGATCGTTCGTTTTCGATATTACATTTGAGTCCGCATGCACACCGGCGACGTCACACGATAACTTTGCTTTTATTAGATCATCCGACCGACGGCCGAAAAAAACACTTCGTTTACGTCAAGAATTTGAGCAGGCTGATTGCAGATCGCAGCAGAAATAAGTGCGCCAACCACGTCTGTCTCAGTTGTTTGCAAGTTTTTAGTTCTGATCGAGTGCTCAAAGATCACGAACGACGATGTCTCGTACACCGTCCTCAGATGATTTCTTTCCCTCAAGCCGAACAATGTAGATTGTCTTTCACCAGACATCAATACGAATACGAACAGGATTTTTACCTGGTGTGCGACTTCGAGTGCTACCTTACCAACGACGTCGATACGTCCACCAACCCATACATCGTCAACCGACACGAGGTGGCTGGCTTCTGTTTGCATCGAATGACCAAACACGCAGATTATCAGATCCAACCTAAAATATATTCTGGCGAGCGTGCCATAGAACACTTTTTCGACACTATTTTCGCCGAGGCAGAAGAGATAAATCGAATTATGTCCGTGCAGCACTCAATGATCCCACTCACCGCCGGCCAAATCATCGATCACGATAACGCCATCGCATGTCATAATTGCAAATCTAAATTCGACACCAATAATCCCAAATGTCGCCATCATAACCACGTCAGTGGCAGATATCTTTTTCCCGCATGTCAAAATTGTAATTTGGCGTTGAAGCCGCGCACGTGCAGCGACGGCTATGTCTGTGTGTGTATTTTCCACAACTTAAAGGCGTACGACTCAAATTTCATTCTCAGAAATTTCGACAAAAAATATATGCAATATACGACCAAACGTGGTGCGTTAGCGTATCGCGATATTTCAGCTATACCACTGAATGACGAGAAGACATTACAGTTTCAAATTCGCAACGTACTTTTCACGGATTCCTACAATTTTTTGAGCACATCTTTGGACAAACTCGTGTCGACGTTGAAAAAAGATGGTAGAGACCAATTCGTGCAGACAACAAAATATCTCGGCAATAGCGATTTGGTCTTCGAAAAAGGTCACTTTCCATACACATATTTCGACAGTTTGGCCAGATTTGAAGAGACGACGCTGCCCGAAAAGTCGAAATTCTATAACGATTTGACCGAAACGCCGATCAGCGATCGAGATTACGAACACGCACGAGTCGTGTGGGATCATTTCGGAATGCAGACCTTCAAAGATTATCACGATTTTTACATGAAAAGCGATGTCATGCTTTTAGCGGATTGTTTCGAGAGTTTCCGTCAGTGTATGATTACCACACACGGTCTAGATTGTCTGTACTTCCCCACGCTACCCTCCATGACGCTTCAAATCGCTCTGAAAATGACGCAGATCGAACTAGATTTGATTACCGACCCAGACCAGTACTTGCTTCTGGAAAATTCTATTCGCGGAGGACTATCTTACGTGGCTCACCGTTATGCTAAGGCTAATAACCCCTCGCTACCAGACTTTGATCCCGAACGACCGATAACCCACCTGTGTTATTTTGATGCTAATTCGCTGTATGCAACTTGTCAAACGTACCAGCTGCCCGTTGGAAATTTCCGTTTTTTGACAGAGGAAGAAATCGAAAATTTCGACGTTAATTCGATAAGCGACGACAATTCGACGGGCTACATTCTCGAAGTCGACCTGACATATCCACCATCTCTTCACCATTCGCATTCGTCGTATCCACTCTGTCCGGACCATATGACCGTACACGAATCTATGCTGAGCCCCACCCTGGAGCAAATGTACGAATATGTCGGTTCGAAGCACAAGCCCCACACTAAATTAATTTCTAACTTGAACGACAAACATTCTTACGTGACACACTACAAGTGCCTGAAATTCTACCTGTCACAAGGCATGCAGCTGACGAAAATTCATCGCATAATATCGTTTTCCCAGAGTGCTTTTATGCGTCCGTTTATCGACTATTGTAACAGCCAGCGACAGAACGCAAAAACCGATTTCGAATCGGGTCTGTACAAGCTGTTGCCCAACGCTTTTTTCGGAAAATCGTGCGAAAATTTGCGCAAGCGCGTCAACATAAGACTCGTCACAGATCCCAAAAAACTGATCGCGGCTGCTGGCAAAAGCAATTTCAAAAGATCTACGATCATAAACTCGGACTTGGTTTTGGTCGAAACCACTCGTGCCAATATTTTGATGAATCGTCCCATAATAATAGGATTCACCATATTAGAGATGGCAAAATTGTTGATGTATCGGTTTTATTACGAAGTATTATTGCCCAAATATGGCGACAAAATCCAAATGTTGTTTACGGACACCGACAGTTTCATATTCCTGATCGAAACGCCAGATCTGCACGCCGATATGTCCAACATGATGGACTGCTTCGATACGTCTAACTTTCCTACCGATCATCGACTATATTCCACGGCAAATAAGCGCAAACTCGGCTACTTTAAATCGGAAACTGGTGCACACTGTCCGTCCGAATTTTGTGGATTGAAAAGTAAGATGTACAGTCTGTGGACGCCGACTTCCGACGACGTAGACCACACGTACACCAAAGCGAAAGGCGTACCGAAGAGCTATGTGAAAAAGCACGTAAAACATAGGCACTACCTAGACGTCCTCAACAGCTGGACTGAGACCAGTTGCAAGTTTCGTACTTTCAGGTCGACGAGGCACGAAGTCACGACACGCGAACAGACCAAGACCTGCCTGTCATCGATTGATGATAAACGATATCTTCTGTCCGACGGAATCACATCGCTCCCTTACGGTCACAAAGACATCCCGAGACCCCCCGACGCGCTTCGCGCGTCGGAGGGGGGCAGCGCGCACCCCTGGGGAGTATGACGGATTGTGTAGTGTGTGTGTGTGTGCATGTGAATAAATACGCGTTCATATTAAAAGTCTTGTCATTTTTTTTCTGTCGTTGACACGATGGATCCGAAAAAAAAACAGTGACATTCTCAAACATCGTAATAGTACACGATTTAGAAGATGCTGGCGAGGACAGAAGTAGTCAGTGGATGCAACATGCCGTAGATAGATTTAGATTTAGACGCAGAATAGACGAACTAGCAGTTATACTTACACCCATGCTGATAGAAAAAATTAATCGCTATAAAGTAGAAAACACCAAAGTCTAGACAACAAAAGAAAAAGAATATTTAACATTTTCTGTTGCGATCACAACAACAACAACAATCGCCGTCGTCATCGCGCCGTCGACGCGACAGAATACATTATAAATATGTTGCACAAACACGTGACGAAATCATTTCTACGATGGATGTCGAGCAGCGCATACACAAACTAGAAACGCTGGTGACGCTGCTGGTCGAATATATCAATCAATACAATATAGGTAGCGTCACCAATCTCGAGCTAGTGGCGCTGAGACGCTGTGAAGCGTTACACAGACACAGAATTAACTACGAACTCGATCACAACAACAACGTCGGCGTCGGCGTCGGCGGCGGCGGCGGCGAAGGCGAAGACGAGATCGATGGCAGCGCTGTTACCTTTTAAACATCCTTTTACCGCTATTTGCTGTGGAAGCACACAGACTGGCAAAACACAATTTGTACTGCGGTTGATCGATAATATAGAAACTATGGTGGAGCCAACGCCAAAGAGTATAATCTACTATTTCGTGGAATATCAACCCGTCTTTGACGAATATTCGCAGCAGGTGGTCTTTCGACAGGGCATGCCTAAAGCTACGGAACTGGAAGAAATACGCGACGCGCTGTTAATTTTTGACGATATGATGATGGAAGCTAACGCCGACCTGCTAAACGTGTTTACGCGAGGATCACATCACAGACAGAATTCTGTCATCCACATCGTGCAGAATTTCTTCAATTCCAACAAAAATATGAGAACTATAAGTCTCAATGCCCAATACTTGATATTTTTCAAGTCGCCCAGAGATAGCAGTCAATTTGTCCATCTGGCCAGGCAGGCGTTTCCACACAACAGTCAGTTTGCAGTCGAAGCATATAAAATGGCAACCTCAGAGCCGTACTCTTATTTGCTGCTAGATCTTCGCAACGAGCAGGACGAACTATTGAGACTGAGGAGTAATATATTTCCGGGCGAGAGACACACCGTTTACGTGCCGAAATGAGTACGCAGATTCGAAAATATTATCCAGTTCTGAAGAAGATGGTACGCATGGGAAACGCCACTCGTACACGAGCGATTAAACAGTGTAACAGAGAGCTGATAGACTGTATTTCCGAGTGCGCGAAGAATGTGATAAAAGGTAACGTGCCGCTGAATAAGCGTCAGTTTACGAGTTTGCAGCGAAAGAAGAAGGACATCAGAGCACTTGCCAGCAAGCGCACATCGGTCAAAAAGAAGAGAGTCATAGCGTCACAGAAAGGTGGCTTCCTGACGTCACTACTCGTCCCCGCAGTCGCAGCGTTGGGTAGTATACTGGCAGACCACCTACTGCCCAGACGTCATTAATGGAAAGCAACAACGTGCGTAAACTATTTCTAGTAGATCAATTCGATCGCGTCTATAAAGAACTACAGCGACCGTTACAGGCTGTAGCCAAGACTAAGAGCAGCATCAATCTCAGTAGAACACTGCAAGACAATCACCTTACGGAAGACGAAAAAGTGAGAAGATATATCGACGAACTGCACAGATATCTACACATACGCGAAGCCAGACCACAGTATCAGCAGCAGCAGCAGCAGCAGCAGCCAAAGGTGCGCAGAAAACCCCCACCGAGTATCACCACCGAAAGACCCCCCACAGTTACATCACCACCGCCGCCGTCGCTATCACCGCGCAGACTACGACCGACATCCCGGCGCCAGCTGCACAGCACGTCCACCGCAACACGCTCCGTTAACGATGATGACGACGACGATGAAGTATTCAAGTTCACATCGCAACCAAAACAGAAGAAAAAAAAGCCAAAAATCGACGGCGACGATTGGTCAAAGTATCAGCAGACTGCACGATAACTATACTACACCCAATCTACCGGGTAGCTTTGGCGGCGTGCAGAACTTGAAACGCTATACGGCGAACGCATCGACCGACAGCGTAAAACGTTACTTGGCCGCACAAGACGCATACACATTGCATAGACAGCGTAGAATTCGTTTTCCACGTCGTAAGACCTACTCGAAAGGAATTGGAGATCTATATCAGGCCGATTTGGCAGATCTGACAAATATCTCGCGTTACAACGATTCATACAGGTTTTTGCTCGTAGTAATAGATATCTTTTCTAAAAAGGCGTGGGTTGTGCCATTGCTGAACAAATCTGCTCAGAGCGTGACGGAGGCTTTCGAGAAAGTGCTGACATCAGCACCAAAGTGTGCCATGCTACAGACTGATCGTGGTAGTGAATTCCTAAACGACAAATTCCAGTCGATGTTGCGACGTCATAACATACATTTTTACACCTCGGAAAATTACGACATTAAAGCTGCAGTCGTCGAGCGATTAAACAAATCGTTGAAAATGAAAATGTACAAATATTTTACGTTCAAAAACACGCTACGTTACATCGACGTTTTGCAAGACCTCGTCGATTCGTATAATGACACACATCACAGCAGCATAAAAATGGCACCGAACGACGTAAACGCAGCCAACGAACATCTGGTTAGATCGAGGCTCTATCCATCGAAAAAATCCATCACACGCTGGCACTTTGCTCCCGGCGATATCGTACGTATGACGAAGTCACGTCACACGCCGTTCGACAAAGGTTACAAACAACTGTGGACGCGCGAACTGTTCAAAGTCCACTCTCGTATACCGACAAACCCACCCACATATGGACTGAAGGACATGCAGGGGGAAACGATAAAAGGCAAGTTCTACCGCGACGAACTTCAGAAGGTTGACGTCACTGGTGGCGAACACTTCGCCATAGACAAAATATTGAAAACGAAACGCAAGGCAAACGGAAAAGTAAGCTATTACGTCAGTTGGTTGGGATATCCGTCAAAGTTCAACAGCTGGGTCGATGATCTCGTCCGTGTCGGGGACGTCGGATAGTCGCTGGAATTTCTGTGGTGACAGCGTTCCAAAACAGGAAGTAGTGTTTATCTGTCAGCTGATCACGACTTTTTCCATCGTCGTCGTCGCACTCATTAATCTGTCACTGGATCGACCCAACAGAGAGCTCTGGTCGACGTTGGTTGGTGCCGGTTTTGGCTATCTGGTACCGTGTCCGACCATACATCGTCGTAGTCGTCGTCGTCGTGGCGACAATGAGTCGCTTCACGCTAACGCTTCCGTCAAACAGTTCGATGAACTACAGCCCTCACAACACAGCGTCGACGTTCACGACCAAGCTTAACGAAACCGTCGAACTCGACGGCAGCTGGGAAGTCGGTCTGCTCGAAATGACAATGCCGACAACTGTCGAAAACGTAACGATCGACTCTTTTCGATATTTCGTGATTACGAACGATGGTACTCCCACACGTCAGATAACTTTGAGACCTGGAAGCTACGTCAGACCGATAGAATTGATAAATGAGATGATGCGTGCACAGCGTCGCACCTTCAACTTACAACCAAACGATTGGCTGATAGCCTTTCGCGTGTCGCCGTCGACAAATCGCGCATCGTTAAAAATCAGACCGAACGCAGTAAATATATCTGGCGTGACATTTAGCGAACCTCTGGCTCGCATGCTTGGATTCGATTGGACACAAATTTATAGTGGCAACACGGTACACAGTGCAGCGCGAGCGATGAATATGACCGGAAACTTCCAGATCGTGTACGTGTATTGCGACGTTCTGGAACAAGTCATCGTCGGCGATACCAAAGCACCACTGCTGCGCATCGTCAATAGAGCACCAAGAGATCACATATTCGACGGTGCAGATCACGTGACTTTCAATCCGGTGCAGTATATACCGCTCCAGAAGAAATGTTTCGACACCATCACCATCCAACTGATGACTGACGAAGGAACGGTCATGTCGTTCAGTGACGGCAAATCTATCATAGTCCTCGAATTTCGTCGCTGTGCTCATCCCTACCTACTAGTATAAATGCACTCTACCACAACCAAATTCGTCATTTGATCGACGAAGATGAGAGGAAAGACATATTGTTGTGATGCCACTAGGCATACGTATGAAAAATACTATGCAAACCAGAGCGGTAATGGCATGCCCGTGTTCGTCGGTCAGCGCTACCAGCGCGGACACGGACTGGGACAGACGATAAGCGGTCTGTTCAAGCGATTCGTCATACCGTTTGTCGCACCGCGCGCCAAAGAAGTGGGCAAGAAAATTCTCGGAAATGTGGTACAAACCGGTATGGAAGTTGCCGGCGATGTTTTGTCAGGTAGGTCGGCCAAAGAAGCCGTGAAAGAACGCGGTCTGGCCGGTATAAAGAGAACGTTTGGCGACATCATACGCCAGTCACCGTCCGACAGTGATAGAATCAACATCACTACTACTGCTGCTGCTGCTGCACCGAAACGTTCCAGTGAGACTGCCGCCGCCACATCGAAGAAGAAGAAGAAGAAAAAGAAGAAAAAAGTCATCGTAAAACAGAAAAGGAAAGACATATTTGGATAAATGGCCTTCGTCTCAGACTTTTCTTGCGAGTGTGTCAAAACGGAGCTGGATCTGTTCACAGTCCCACCGACACAAACCAGCATACAACAGGCCGAATGGGTCGAATATCAGCCGCTGACCAGCATTCTGGGCAACGCTCCAATCGAGTTTAGCGTGATAGGTAGTGGTGAGGAATATGTCGACCTCAGTAACATCATGCTATACGTGCGTGCAAAAATTGTCAAAAACGACAACTCAAACCTGCCAGCGGCATCCACAGCCGCGCCAGTCAATCTTCTGCTTCACAGCATGTTCAATCAGGTCGACGTCTCTCTCAATGGCACGCTGATAAGCAGCTCTACGAATACATATCCATACAGAAGCATGCTGGAAACGCTGCTGAGTTACGGCGAAGATGCAAAGAAATCGCAGCTATCTGCCGAGATTTTCTACAAAGATCAAGCTGGAGCTATGGACTCGGTGCTCACAACTGAAGACGAAAATCATAACAAACCAAACGTCGGACTGCAACAGCGACGAGCGCTGATAGCCGAGAGCAAAGAATTCGATATGATTGGACGCATACATGGTGACATCTTCTTTCAAGAAAAATATCTTCTGAACGAAGTCGGTATGAAAATAAAGCTGGTCAGAAGCAACGACAACTTTAGTCTGATGGGTGACACAGACGCGAAACTAGTCGTCACCCACGCTTCGCTGTTTGTGCGCAAAGTAAAGCTGTCGTCGTCCGTGTTTCTCGGTCACGCTAAAGCGTTAGAAAACAGTACAGCCAAATATCCAATCAAGCGTGTCGTCTGCAAAAGTTTCCAGATACCCGAATCTTACCTGGATGCCAGTCACGAAAAACTGTTCTCGGGCCAGCTACCGACGAGGATCGTAATAGGACTGGTCGACAATCGAGCATTTAACGGCAGCAGAAGTCACAACCCATTCAACTTCCAACATTACAACGTGTCGGAGATTTCACTGTATCTGGACGGTCAGCAACAGTACGCTCTGAAACCACTACAACCCAATTTTGACAAGAATCTTTACGTGAGAACTTACAACACTCTTTTCGCCGGTACCAACAAGATAAACAGAGACGAAGGCAACTTCATCACGCGCGAAGACTATAAAGGAGGCTACGCGCTTTACGCTTTCGATCTGACGGCCGATCTTGCGGAAACCGACCATTTCAATCTGGTGAAGCACGGAAGCGTACGTCTGGCACTGAGATTTGCGCAGGCAACACCACACACTGTCAGCGTCATCGCTTACGCCGAGTTCGATAACCTACTTGAGATCGATCGAGATCGAAATCTGCTAGTGGACTTTGGTATCTGAAATTAGAAATGAACGGTCATCAAATTGAACGACTACTGCGCAACGTTAAAGAATTTGACGGCGTGTTTAGCATCGACAACTTGCCCGACAAGCCCACTCTGTTGGTCTGCAACTTGGATCCGTCGCATAAAAGCGGAAGTCATTGGATATGTATTTGTGTGAGTGGAATTGTCGGAGAGTACTTCGACTCTCTAGGTCGTGCTCCAAATCGGACACTAGAGCACTACATGAGTTCTAAGTGTAGTAATTGGACATATAATCGATGTCAGTTGCAGAGTGTTCTGAGTGCTTTTTGTGGACATTATTGCGTGTATTTTTGTCTACTTAGAAGTAGAGGCTTAGCTATGAACAACATCGTTGCCAGTTTCAGTAGTGACACTGCATTTAACGATTATTATGTTCACAGTTTTGTGTGTCGTAGTTTGTCGAAATAATAAATAATAATAATAATCAATGTTCAGTTTTATTTGTGTGTGTGTGTGTGTGTGCGTGTCGAAATAAACGTGAAAAAAATGTACACAACATTGTTCTGTTTTAATTTACCATCACATGAAAAATTAAAAACTACAACACGAGGGTAAAATGTCAGCACAGTCAGTCAAAATAGTTGGTCTCTAACGACGATTGTTCGATGGTGATCGCACATTGTTCCATTTTAATTCGACATCGCATCGAAATTTTAAAAACTAAACACGACGATAAAATAACTAAATGTCTACACAGTCGCTACAATCTACAGTCATGCTAACGACGACGACGACGACGACGACGTCTGTTCGATGGTTCAGTTCCATTTGGTGTACTGAAACGGATTACATGACGTGCAGGTCAGTTGACCTAGCTGACTCATATGATCTCTGTCGTCGGTGCAGGGTCTGGCCGTGGCCAGTGCGTTACTTTCAGCCTCCAAGATGGGGAGCATGTCGAGAAGCGTGGACCATTCCTGCAGATTCAACGACACACCATGCTTGGTGGGACGCTCGTGCCCAGACTCCAGTCCGTAGGGGAGGTAGAAGCGGCGAATGTCGACGCACGGAAATCCGTCGGTTACGGAGACGTAGATAGCACATCCGATGTGAGAACGATATTTCACAGATCTGGTCTGGCGATTGAGCTCGCGCGCTTCACGATCGATTTCTTGTGTGAGTGCTCTCAGATGCGCCCAGCTGAAATACACACGACAACGTGAGTTTAATTATTTGTCGAAAGAGACAACGACACGTAAAGAAAAAAAAGACAAAGTCATCGTTACAAGAAGAAGAAGAATTATGCTTTACCTGTTGAAAGTCAGATGAATGTGCTTCTCTGGTTTCGACAGCGAGTGTATGAAGACACCGTCGTCGAACACTTTCAATTCTTTGTCGTCACTCAGCATCACTTTCGTGAGCAACGTCTGCTCGTGTTGTGTCGTCTCGTCAACAGCAGCAGCAGCTGTGTAGTTAACTTTAAACAGCGACATCGTAGTAGCAGCAATAGTAACAGTAGTAGTAGTAGTAGTAGTATCAGCAGCAATAGAAGACGATGATATGACGATCAGCAGCGCACGAAGCTTCTTATAGGAGATTTTCAACGGAAGCATGTGCCTTATACGGCAACTACATCCACCC
>Ga0209365_1000140_pt1 | contig 12513 bp, 8 predicted proteins | sample WorMetimpBELIZE2_FD_187389 | JGI IMG/M metagenome (GOLD analysis project Ga0209365, IMG submission 187389) | Marine gutless worms symbiont microbial communities from Max Planck institute for Marine Microbiology, Germany - Olavius imperfectus... | ecosystem: Host-associated > Annelida > Digestive...
GAGATGAAATTTGTCAGATTATAAAGTTCTTAGCTGCAGGTTAATAATTGCATTGTAACTGTATTTTCGTAACTGGTGTAGCATATTTGTCTTTGTATTTTCTTTCCACATTTTTATGTTTTTACTGTACTTTGTGTACGATTTTATAATGAATAAAATAAGCAGAAAGACTGCCATATATGGAAATGTTCAAGGACAGTGAAGAAGAGAAAATCACTGGAAGAAACTGATGGGTGATGTCAACAGTGACTTCAGAAGCAACAGATGCAGCGCATGCAACAGAAAGCAGAAAGAATGTAAGAAATAAACCAATGGCGCGTTTACTATATGAGACACACTAAAGAATAACAAAGAACGTACAGGGTGACACAAAAGTACTGTATATGTGGGTATTTGGGTCATGATTATGAGCTTCCAAATTGTACGTATAATTTTCATAAACAGTCTTATGTTATAAATTGTCTCTTCAGATTTTTGTACTGATTCTATATTGCATGTATCCACACTGTACTGTGCGTATACGTTTGTTATGTGCTTTTAATAAATACTTTAAGTTTGACTTTGACTTTGATTTATTTATTTATTATTAATTCGTACACAACGTACACGTGCGGTAAAAGTAACATGAAACGAGAGAACAAACAACTGAGTAAAGTATTTCTAAGAAATCTTCAAAGAAAGAAGCCGCGAAGAAATTTCTATGAATTTTACATGGGAAATATTATTTTAACAAAATATCAATCATTCGATTTATATTTGTATCAGATCACATCAACAGAATTATTTACATTAAATCGAATTATCACAAAATACAGTTCTTTTTACTACATCATGAACGGTATCTATGTCCCCGATTTTTAAAAATGATTCTGGACTCTTTGCTTAATGGGAAAAACGCCAAATCTTATAATGCTGCTTAACGCAGCGGTCGACGAATTGCAGACAAAATAAACGAATGAAAGATCTATTAGTGCGCTCAAAACCCTGCAAATGTATGCTTAATCTACCGCGCTTAGCCGAGAACTACGCCTCTAAGTAATCAAATGTACTTGTACAGGGTGTACAGAAAGCTAAGTCACTAATATGGCTGCAGCAAACGGTCGGTTAAGCCAACAGTAAACCTACAACTAGCGACTGCATCTTTCGGTCATCTTGTTTGTCATTAGCACACAGTAATACTATGATTTTAGAGGTGGGCGGATACAGAAAAGTCGCTGTCAGCAGCTCGCGAGTACGTTGACACATCAGCTGAATGTGACAGCGGAGTTTTTTGTCGAAAGAGCCATCGGACCACTCGATGAAGGAAGCCTAATGCGTCTCAGTCAATTGCCTGTGCGTTAAAGGTGAAAGTAAGTATTTATACGGACACGATCAATTCGATCCGCCTAAAATTATATCCGTATATGTTGCCTATGTGTTGCTTCTCTGCTTGGATGTTTAATAACAATACAAAACCTAGAGGTGGTGTTTTTTGCTTGGATATGATGATGTGCACTTTATTTCTAGTTATTGTTTCGCCGCAGGGTTCTTCCTTGTTTTCAAATGTGTGTCCTCAATTTTTTGGAAGGTAGGGGTGTGGTGCATGCGGCATGTGAAGCGCCGTCCACCCCACTCGCAGCAGAGCTTTGCAGCGGAACAGTAGTCAGTCGGCGTTGAGTAGTCAGTCTGAGTAGTAGTGGTCTGCATTAGATAGAGAGCATAATTATAATAGTTGGATTGTTATTCATAATACATATATTAATTCTATAAAACTGTGTCGTTAAAACATCCAAGCAGACGAGCACCACACCTATAAATGCTCTTACTGAACGCCTCTATGGCGGACGGTATACTGCACAGCATTCAGTTGTTGAGAGAGCTCAGACAGTGGCAACACTTGTTGCATCACTTGCGATGTCCACTATTCTACTTTGTTCCCTATTTTTTGTTACATACTTGTTGTACAGTATGTTGTATGGTCCAGGTTGCTTAAGTCGACCTTTATAGGGGATTACGCAATCTATAACCCCCATTCACCATGGGCAGGAAATCCACTATCGAATTTTGTATTTATATAGTTGTCAGTTGGACACTATCAGTAAAAGTTTTTTCTCATCGAAACATTTCAGTAGAATCGGTCGGATCGATGGGCCAGAATAGGGCCAACTTAAGCCGTACAGCAGGATCGCAACTGGCAATTTCTTTCAAAGCGGCTCGAACAACATGAAATAAAACTGAAATAAAATAACGGTTATTTCACGCTATTTTTCGGCTCGGTTTGTGAAGAATTCAAAGCCGAGCAGTGCAATCTAAAATAATGTAAAAAGTAAGCAATTAACAGAAATCCTTATATAGGATTTCAACCTACCTAAACAACTCATGACTAAATAACTTGTGGTTATCATACGACAGTATACAATAACATGGATATATACTACACCACCTTCTTGTCATATCCGACAGCTACGCATACACATAACACTAGCAGGCGCACTGCGCATTTAAACTTAGTTCGCAGTTCACACCCGACACGGACAACACAAGACAAGACTGTCTTGTCTTTGGCGACAAGTCAAGACTGTTTTCAGTAGTCCTCACCGCATTTCGAGACTGGATCAAACAGTTTCAAAATTCTCTGTCGCCGACAGTCTTGACTTGTTCGTGTGGGTGGTATGAACTATGCATTAAAGTGCCGGTTTCCCGCTGTCCCGACTCCGAAACCCGGCAGAATCAAATCAGCGAAAATATTAAAACACACCGGTTAGATACTAAGACATGCATCATTATCATCATCACCATCATCATTATCATTTATTTTATGATATTTCATAGTTTCAAGCGCCACGTAAAGTCTCATCTCATAGCCATGGACATCTAGTAATAGCATCTGGACTGTCAGGCTCCCTGCAGCTGATACGCTAGTTGGCCGACGCTCAGCATTAGCGCATCGACTAGCATGCACTGCTAACCGATGTAAACACGTATCGAACATGGGTCAGTTACATTATTAAGTCTATCTGTACCTGAATGAAAAAATGTAATATGTTCACCTATCACTGAGTAGTAGCACTGATCAACTTTGCTATTTTTCTTTTTCTTGAAGTCTGGTCAGGTTGGTGCTGAGTGGTACTGTTGCTGAGCTCGCGCACTAAGTTCTTCGCCAGGCAGTTGAAGAGTCGCTTCACGATCATCAGCTTGACGTCGTGGCCGTTGAAACAGTAGTTGTCCTCGACTAGCGGAGTCTGATCGTTACCGACGGCACGGTCCACAATGGCGCTGAACAGTGACCGATGCTCAGTCGCCGACAGGAACTGGCTGGACAAAGTAGCGGACGACTTGATCATGCTGAATATACGCCAGCACTGTACAGCCGTCATGAACGTGTATTCAGATGGTCTGGTCAGTCCGCCGCGGTTGATGTCGTCGAAGAAGGTCGTAACGCTGTATGGCATAGACTGATCCAGTTCTATAGGCTGCAGCTCGTCATTAGCGATCAGCACTTCACGACAGTGGTCGCACTTGTTACATCGCACGATCGATCGTGCTATTGCGCCGCTGACGTAGTAGACGATCGCAGTGTCATTGGACGACGGCCAGTGATCGTCTGTCAATGCCTCGGCTATGTTGTCTGCAACTGGGTCTTCTGCTGTTGCCTTCGTGGTGGTCACGGCTTCGTCGATTTCCTGCAGCGAAAGTCCGGAAAACTTCAGCAGCGACACAGCTCGGATCTTCCTGTCGCTGTCCAACACTTGTTTCATAGAGATCAAGTAGTTGGCGCCAGACAGCTGACGTAGCCAGCCGAACCTCGCTTCGATTGGGTCGGACTGCAGGTGACCGAGCAGAACGTACGAAAAGCCAAGCATGTCCAGCAGATATGACGCGCAGTCGGCGAGACTCAGACATGTCTGACGCATGGCCAAGAACGTTTCACGTGTCAGTCCTGGCTGTCCTGATTGCTGCCATCGCTCTAGAAACGCGGCGAATTCACGCAAGAACTGCAATTTCCAGTCGGCCGAAGACCTCACAGGATCCATAGTTACATGTTACTGCTAACGTGTTTTACTAGGAAGCGTTTCTGTCACAACGTGTTTCACAGCAAAACGTTTGCATGCGTTTTATATGAAACGTGTTTCATGTAAAACGGTTCAGGGTGAAACGCTTTAACAGGAAACGTTTCGCTGGATTACCCGTTGCACTGGTCATGTAACAAAAAGTGAGACATTTACATGTAACAATGGTGGTTTCATGCAGTTATAGGTCTATACACACAAAATGGAACACATACACAAAACAAATCAGTCTCATATGTAATGAATACCACACAGCAAAAATAATGCAATGAAGAATTTAGCACAATTACACTGCGACAAGTTTTCAACACGAACTTGGATTCTTAAATGAATGTTAATGTTATTGTATTCATGTAATGACAAAAGTTTCCTTAAGTATACGTATAGCAGTTCGTGATGCACGTTATTGATAAAACGGCACGGCCTATACGTCTATAAAAATTAATGATACATTATGCAATTCTTAGTGAACAGCTGATTGTGCAAATTATTTCTAACCTAAAGTTATAATCATGGAACCTATCGATTTTTTTACTCTATATCGCATATTATGTGTTGCATTTATCATCAATGTATAAAAGTTCACATAACTGTCACATCACAGGCAAGCTGTCAAATCACAGTCTGCACGGTAGTGCAGAACTGTTGTAAGGGTCGTTCGAAAAATTATAGGAAATGGCACTTTTGGGATGTTGTCGCCTAGAAACCACTTAACCGACTGACACAAAATTTGGCATGGGTGATTACGTCGGGACACCACTCAGTACCCCAAATGGCATGTCAATCGGTTCAGGGAGTGAAATGTTAATGGTCTGTGTTTTTATTTGTTCTTCAGTGTATTCCTTTGTGGGTTAGAACAACAATATCACAATTTCAGGGGGTCAAAATCCCCCAAAACTGGTAAAAATAGACCCGAATAGGCATTTTCCAGCCAAAATGCCAAAATCTTGCAATGTCAATATCTCCAAAACAGTAAGTTCAATCAAGTTGAAATTTGAAGCATAATCGGGGACCACGAGGTGCTAATTCAAAAATACAAAATTAGGTCACAAGGGGACGTTGCCTGGTTTACGTGACCTACTTTTAAATTTTGGGACCCCCCTAATATATCTGGAATGGCTGAAGGTACAAACCTCAAATTTTGCCAGCGGATTGACCAAAAAAATGAAAAATTGGTCAAAAGGGGGCGTGACCTAGGTCACGTGACCTACTTTTTAAATTTTGGGACTCCCCTAATATCTCTGGAACTGCTGAAGATACAAGTTTACCTCAAATTTTGTATGCTGCTGGAAGGTTAGGGATACTAAATCAATAATACAAATTCAACTTTTGGGATCCCGCTAATATATCTGGAATGGCTAAATTACAAACCTCAAATTTTGCACGTGGATTAAAGGTAAGGGACCAGATACTAAACAAAACAATGCAAAACTAGTCAAAACGGGGCGTGGTCTAGATAATGTGCAACATCTAGAGCCCGTGACATATAAATATACAGGCTACTGAAGCCCTCAAAAATGGTAAAATCGGAGAAACTACAGCCTTTGACTTCCAACACACTACAGTTTCTAAAATTAACGTTAAAACATAACGGTTTCACGGAAGCGATCGAAAGCTGCAACACGCAGCTTGTTCGGAAACTCCATTCTCAGACAGAGAACGTGCAGTAAGTCTAAGAACTGCGCAAACTGTGCTGGATAGTTCAGATTCATCAGAAAGTATAACACCAGCAACACAGTTTCTAAAATTAACGTTAAAACGTAATGGTTTCACGGAAGCGATCGAAAGCTGCAGAACGCAGCTTGTTCGGAAACTCCATGCTCAGACAGAGAATGTGCAGTAAGCCTAAGAACTGTGCAAACTGTGCTGGATAGTTCAGATTCATCAGAAAGTAAAACACCAGCAACACAGTTTCTAAAATTAACATTAAAACATAATGGTTTCACGGAAGCGATCAAAAGCTGCAGAACGCAGCTTGTTCGGAAACTCCATTCTCAGACAGAGAACGTGCAGTAAGCCTAAGAACTGCGCAAACTGTGCTGGATAGTTCAGATTCATCAGAAAGTAAAACGCCAGCAACAAAAGCGAGCCATCTTTCAGGTTGTCGGTTTCGCACAGAATCGTTGCATCTCCCACCACCAGCACCTTGTTGACACTGCTGTCATTGTTCACCAAAATCCTCAGAAACGGCTCCTGGCCAGACTTTGTTTTCCCTGTAAGCTCATCTCTCTTCTCCTACACAGTTAGACACAAACACAAAAAAACCACAGGCCACTGAGAAATATGTTACAAGTTCAGTATCATTATTGCGTTCAACTGACAGTAGTTTCATGCATATTATCTCACTCACGTACAACGTAGTCACACTTCTGACCTCTGTTAGTGTTACCCACTTAATTATATCTTTCGTTTCAATTTAGCCTTGTGGATACAATGAAATACTCTATGTAAAGTGAGGTGATTTTTCATCGCACACCTAGCAAAATTGCCCCGAAAGGGTGAAATACTTTATGCTAGTTTATCTCCATATTGTACAACAGTTTACTAAACACTTCCAAAGCCTGCTAGATAGTATAAAATGGAGGTCATGGTGAGCTGGCATTCTAATATAATGTATCACAAAATGCACAGTATGTAACAAGAGACTGCATAAGTGCTGCATCATTGTTCCATACCAAGAGATCGATAAATGTATACAACAATACCTAACCATAAGTCTCTGCTCAGTATATCACATTAAAACATGGTAATTAACACACAGTTCTCAAAATGAATGACAGTGACACAGCACATACAGTTAGTAACTCCTAAACCAGGTGCAACAGGCCTTCATCAAATAGCTTACTGTGACTACATATGCACCTACATGTAGGCAAATGGTATAACCAAAAGCTTTCCAGCCTACGCCTAGCAACACTTACCCATGGAACAACCTGCATGACTGATGAATGCTTCTGTCCTTTTGTCATGCGCTTTGCTTTTCCTTTGTTGCCATTAACTCGCTGCTCTGCAAACTTCAGGACATCAAGAACAATGCCATCACTGTATGACAACTCATCTAGGAGGGTTACTTCCCATACATCAGCCACATTTGACACAAACTGTCTGAAATTGTCTACAACACAAGTCAATAAAGCTATGTCTACAACAGAACAAATAGCCAGAGGCCACACACCACAATGATACAGCAAAATGTACCACACTATCTTTCTCCATATCACGAGATAGCCAGCAGTGCCTCTGTAACTTTTAGTAGCTAAGTAAGCAAGTATAATTTGTAAATGCGCACAATGGTCTGCCAAAGACCGAATCTGAGGCGCAAGAGGAGAGGCTAAGTGGGTTGGAAGGCAAGCTGGAAGTAGTGGGTCTTGAGTTAATGATTTTTTAACAATTTTTTCACAATTGGCCACTAATCCTTTTACCAGCAGCAGTTTGTTTTAATTAAAAACAAAAACTTACTTATATACAGTCATGCTCCACATTAACTCAATGACCTCTATGAAATGCTGGTAGAGCTTCATAAATAAAGCACATGCATGCACATTATTAACATCTGATAGTTAGCCATTATCCCGTTATCTGAATACCGTAGACCTCCGTTTTCTACAGCAAGCAATAGAACAGACTTGAGGACAAGCATATGTTATTATTGACGATTAAAGGATCTTTAAAGAGGTAGAATATCAACCTGCAAATTTGTCCACAACATCGTTCCCTTTGAAGAGACGAAACTCTTCAACGAGCAATGCTGGTATGCGGAAACAAGGATATTCCTGAAGAACAGCTGCCAAACGGAGTTCTACTGACGGCTTACTGTCAATCCATGCCCGTCTGTTGCGATGAGTCTGCTGCAGTAGAACTTTCATGTGATTCACATCTGGATTCGTCTTAGAAGCCTCTCGCTTCAGTTCAGCAACATGTCTGTAGTAGACTTCCTCTGTCAATTCCTGGACTGGTTCAACAACCCTCAGTAACTTCGGTGCACTTGACGATGGATTAGGTGATGCCAGTTTGCGCTTCAGGCGACAACGGGCATTCCGTAAAGCTGATGATAATTTGTCGTTGAAATACGACCACGGGTTCTGGTGTTCAGCAACTGCAAGAACTGGAAAATTCTCGATAACTGTTTTTCCAATATTCATCATGGACTGTTTGGCTGCTGAAGTTTCTGACGGACAGATCCCGCTGTAGAAAGCACAGGATTCCTTGATGACATCCGAATACACAAGCATCACCTTTGCTTTATTCCCATCCGTTAGCACCTGCATGATTGACCGAGAAAATGTCGGAAGAGGAGCTGGATAACCAATGACTGGCATGCTGTTCACCTGAGTTGAACACGAACTGGCAGCTGACGGGCTAGATGGTCTCGAACTTGCTGGAGACGCCGAGATGTCTGAATTACCAGCTGGTGGGAGTGGGACGGCACTCTCTGAATCAGGAAGCTACAATTGGCAGAAACAACAAAAGCAACGAACCCTGTTCATTCATTCCAAGAAGACTTTAAACAATAATGTCAACATCTGAGCAACACAGCGATGAAACCAGGTATGTATCGTTCTCCTCTCCCGGTAGCCAGAATGCAGGCCAAGGAATGCACAAAGTTTCTGGGTTGATGGCCTCGAGTGTTTCATTCTTTTTAATTAAATACGCATTTCTGTGAGAATCAAAAAATTCCACATTGCTACAACTACACAACAGGTAGACATTACTTCTACAAACCACAATGTCCTTCACAATGCTAAACTTTGCATTTTCACCCAAGCATTTTTCAGCACTCAGAATGATGTCAAGTATACGATATTTTACATCATTCACGATGACTTCATTCACAAGTAATAACTGGACATCTGACAGCTGAAGTGCTTCTGGAAGCAAACTGCCATAGTCATAGTCTTGCACAGTAACGGGCTGTCCAGTGCTGTGTGACAGTGGTGAACTTAGGTACATGTGATTCATGCAGCCACTACTATCATGCTGCATGTAGCACATCCATAACTGGTGATCCCTGGCTACAGTCAATGGCACATTTTTTGTGTTTTTGAGCTTATTGCGTTTGAAAAAGCTGTTCTTTGCCTCCATCCGCATGCACCAGTGGTTGCGTAATGGACCAAAGTTTTCAATCTGAGACGGTAAGTGAACAAGATAATGCATTTTTGGTGTAAAAGATGAGCTGGCATACACATCCTGAAAGTTTTTGTTATGTCGTGCGATCAATAACTGAAGGCTGTAAACTGTAGCAGCTGTCGCAACTGGTGACGTACACAGCTGCTGAATTTGCAGTAAGCGTATAAAGTTTGCCCATTTCTCATCACCTTCTGGTATTTTATGTGACACTGCAAATGGAAGCAAATGTGAATACCACAACACCTGATTTGCTGTTAGATTCAATTTGGTGTCATTACTGCGTAATCGTTCTGCATCCAACATATTTGGGCGGCAATTTGCAGGAAGTCGAAGTGCAATCTCAGTCATAGCCACATTTAGAAAGGAAACAGTGAAGAATTTTCTGTGGTAAATCAGATACTGCAACAAAAGTTTCAGTTCAAGCACTGAAACTCCTTCGAACAGTAAATGCATGGGATCATGAATGAGACAACTTGTGACAGAAAATCCAGGCAAACTCATGAAGACATTGTTCCCATTAATGCCATACAGTTGTGACCAGTACCGTCTTGTTTCAGATGTCATTAACATACAAAGATCTTGGCACCGTCGTACATGTTCATCTTTGTCCCGAAGCACACACTGGTTTTCGAAAAGAACAGATGTAATTTCTGGTCTCGTGACTTCACAGGTGCGGCAGGGTTTAAGTGCAAACCCCACGCCTTCTTTAAAACCACCTATAACATTGGAAGCAAGTGTGTCGCCACAAAATGCAACTAAACCACCTTTCAAGCGAGTGACTGCACCACATTCATCTATTACTTCAATGCCTTCTTGATAGAGAGTTTTCAAACCCTCTGTGAAATCAGCCAACAAAGCTGAAAGGCCAAACTCCTTGCAATCTCGTGACTTCGCAACAGCAACTAATTGAATACAAGACAGCTTTGACCGATGTTTAGGCGGTATATTTAACAGTGTCCAGAAAAACACACTGAGTTTGTTTTTCTTGGTGTGGGCTCCTATCGGGTTTACGACCTCAATGTCATCATAGTAGCCCAGGATTTGTAATGCAGAAGTTCGTAGTACTGAATCGCTTTGGCAGAATTTGCCATCTTTAAAATCTGTCATGAATCTATCTCCATTTTCATCATCTGCACCAGAGAAAACACACTTTTTGACCTCTGGCAGTGAAAGCAACTGTTTTAAATTCTGTATAAATGGCACAGCATAGCCCTGAATTTTAGGACTGGTTGTTTTTGTCGTACCACCACCTGTCACATTAGTGCGCTCACCCATAATAACTCCAACTGGCTCAAGTAAAGAGAAGCGATCTTTCAGATATTTCAACTGCTTCCATTTCGTATCTATAAACTCAAATGCATCCATAGGTTTAACAGCAGTTTCGATTGCATCATACAGAGACTCATGTGCATTATCCAGTAACCTTTCTTTTGTAGCATTCATGCAAGTTTGTACTATTTCATTTGTGCATGAAATCGTGTCAGAAATAGCAGACTGTGACAGGCCATGAACACTTTGTAGTCTTAGAAGAAAAGAAGCAGCTTGTGCGTGTAACTGCTGTTCATATCTGTGTTCAAGTTCTGCATGACTAACTGTCAGAACTGCTTCTGTGCCTGAAGTACAAGGTGATGAACTGTCCATATCACACTCACTGCTTGCACTGTTAATCATACAGTTATCATTGTTGTGTTTGCGCAGAACATGTTTTCTAAAAGAGTCATAATTTTTCCACGTCTTAGAGCATGCAGTACATGATACAGAAAACCTTGGATGCCTTTTATGAGCACTAACTATGTGCCTTTGTAGTGCAAAATTTTCGGAAAAATGAAAGTTACAAAATGTGCATGAAAACGGCGCAGACATACTCGAACAGTCTATCTCACCAGGATGTTGAGTGCCCGGATAAACTTGTGTCGCAGCCCTATTTCAGAGATCAAAGATGAAATTTCATCACGGCTCATAGAAATCAGAACTTCACCGTCAATGAAATTGCCTGAAACAAACAACAGCATAATAATACAATATCGAAAAAATCAAACAAAACAACGACAATTCACAATTACAAATACTGCATCACTGTTTCTGACAGTCTGCCGCATCACACTGTCACACACTGCCTAAATATAAAGTAAAAACATAACACACATTTCCAAGGTCATTTAAAAAGCATGAATGATAGTTGTTTTGATATCCACTTTGTTTTTATTTAAACATTTTGAGGATGTGAATGCTTGCAATTATTTAATAATATTAATTATATTATAAATATGTTGGTTCAATGTAAAATCCCAATCTTTCTAAGACATCAATCACATAATGGAATAGTCCATTGACGAATTAGGTAAATATAAGCAATTAAGCATAATAAGAAAAAATAAACTTTCTGTAGGCTAACTTGCAGCTTTTGTGCTCGGTTGCCAAAAGCTAAGTTACAGGTGTAAAATTTGCAATTCACACCAACTGCAGGTCACCTTTAACTCAACAACTTGGTGCTGAAGCAGATCTATCCTCATAATGTATAGACACCATAACATGCCATGGAAAACAGAAAGATATGCTGATGAGAGCAACCACTTACTAGACTGGGGTCTAAGCATTAACAGATTATAAGTATGAAAACTGATCACATACTTTGAAAACGTTCACACAGTATTTCAAGATGGTTTCTTGTGAGCCATTCAACAACATCATCCACTGACCAATGGTCTGTCATGTTGCTGTAATGTGAAATAGATGTCACTGTTAACAACTAGTTACTAAATTCACACGTTAATCTGAAGCAAAATCCTGCTGCACCCACATTAACTGTAACTTAGCAGACTGTTTGGTGTCCAGTCAAAACGGCCCTCTGCCAAAACGGCCCCACTTTCGATGAACCAAAACGGCCTTCTGTCAAAACGGCCCCAATGCCGTAAGCCAAAACGGCCTTTGACCAAAACGGCCTTTAACAAAAACGGCCCCGCACCAAGAGTCAAAACGGCCCTCAAGAGTCAAAACGGCCCTCATTCTTTGTGCAAGTTTCAAGTGTATTTTAGGGAGAAACAACTTTACTTGAACACGTTAGAAGCTCATTCGGTTACTGGCGTATATATCAAACAACTTCTAACATACTTCAAAGAGAAACCTAACAAACCTAAAACCTAAAAAACCTACTTTTGCCGGCCCTGATCTTCAGTTGTAGACTGTTTAAAAGCACAAGTGAACTGGGGCCTCCAAATTCGCGAAATGCCTTAGTAAAATTAGAGCCATTGTCTGTGACACAGCCGACCACATTTTTACAGGTTAGGCCAAATTCTTGATAAACGTCTGTGAGTGCTTCTGCGAGGACGTCGTACGT
>Ga0209365_1000141_pt1 | contig 12462 bp, 4 predicted proteins | sample WorMetimpBELIZE2_FD_187389 | JGI IMG/M metagenome (GOLD analysis project Ga0209365, IMG submission 187389) | Marine gutless worms symbiont microbial communities from Max Planck institute for Marine Microbiology, Germany - Olavius imperfectus... | ecosystem: Host-associated > Annelida > Digestive...
CTGAAACACCGACGGACTGACTGATGCGACTGACTGACTGATGTGACTGACTGACTGATTACAGAATATATCACAATGGTCCACCAACAGTGGCCACCATCGTACACTGAAACACCGACGGACTGACCGATGCGACGGACTGACTGGTGTGACTGACTGACTGATTACAGAATATATCACAATGGTGGACCAACAGTGGCCACCATCGTACACTGAAACACAGACGGACTGACTGATGCGACTGACTGACTGATGACAAAATATATTACAATGGTCCACCAACAGTGGCCACCATCGTATACTGAAACACCGACGGACTAACTGATGCGACGGACTGACTGATGTGACTGACTGACTGATGACAGAATATATTACAATGGTCCACCAACAGTGGCCACCATCGTACACTGAAACACCGACGGACTAACTGATGCGACGGACTGAATGACGTGACTGACTGACTGATGCGACTGACTGACTGATGTGACTGACTGACTGACGTGACTGACTGACTGATGTGACTGACTGGCTGATGCGACTGACTGACTGACGTGACTGACTGACTGATGTGACGGACTGACTGATGCGACTGACTGACTGATGTGACTGACTGACTGATTACAGAATATATCACAATGGTGGACCAACAGTGGCCACCATCGTACACTGAAACACCGACGGACTAACTGATGCGACGGACTGACTGATGTGACTGACTGACTGATGACAGAATATATTACAATGGTCCACCAACAGTGGCCACCATCGTACACTCAAACACCGACGGACTGACTGATGCGACTGACTGACTGATGCGACTGGCTGACTGACGTGACTGACTGACTGATGACAGAATATATTACAATGGTCCACCAACAGTGGCCACCATCGTACACTCAAACACCGACGGACTGACTGATGTGACTGACTGGCTGATGACAGAATATATTACAATGGTCCACCAACAGTGGCCACCATCGTACACTGAAACACCGACGGACTGACCGATGCGACGGACTGACTGACGTGACTGACTGACTGATGACAGAATATATTACAATGGTCCACCAACAGTGGCCACCATCGTACACTGAAACACCGACGGACTGACCGATGCGACGGACTGACTGACGTGATTGACTGACTGACGTGACTGACTGATGTGACTAACTGACTGATGTGTGAATATATTACAATGGTCCACCATCGTACACTGATACACAGACGGACTGACTGATGTGACTGCAGAGTTCCTTGGTTGACAACGGACTGACAACTACTGGCTGATGACTGACTGACTGATGACTGACTGACTGTAGCCGGCGATTAAGTGTCCTCTGTAACTTCGTCTTTACGGCTGAAGTCATAATACTACAATGTAACACAGATAGAAATGCAGTTAGTTATAACTACCTTAAAATTGAGTATCCATATATAGAAAATACAGACATGACATACAATGCAGTAAATTCATCACCATGGCGTGTGTTAGCGACGAATGCACGTAACTAGCTGATAATGACTGAGAAGTTTAATTTCTGTAAATGCAGTTTTCATCTAAGACACAAAATCGTTCGTTTGCGACCAGTGACTTATAAATAGCCCATTTTTCCTACTTGGTTTCGCAACATTTACATTGCCCTTTTTACCGGTTGCCCATTTTTCATTGGCCCAAATGTCATTTGCCCTTTTTCCTGTTGCTCATTTTACCATTTGCCCACCAAATTTTCAGCAAATTGCCATTACACAAGAGTGTGATCAAGATAGACATATACACACAAATTTTCAAACATGTAACCGGTTTGTTAACGATACTTTGCGGCGGGAAGTTAACCAACAAATATCTATGTTGTGGTATTGTTACAGAATAGTGTCACACAAACGACGATACTCACTTGGATCCTCTGCGGATACATCTGGAAGAGTCGTCGACGAATGCGATGAGGATTCAGAGACGTACACCGGTGGCGCAATGACGGGTTGACTGCAGCACGGCCCATTCCATGTTGCGCTCAGTCTTCGCAGCTGGCTTGTCGTCACAGACACGCAGTTAACATGGAACCAGTTGCCGCAGTTTGAACACTCTATCATCTTCGACGCGGATGGCCGGTGGCAGCGGCAGTGCAGCTTCGGTGTCGTCTCCCTCATCCGGGTCTCGACCGGGCCCTGTGTTGCAGATGGCACTTGGTCAACACGTCCTGTTCGTAGATTGCGGTCGATGACGTCGACCATCGTCTGCGCGTCGTAGTCGCGACCTGTCGGATCGCTGCCACTGCAGATCGCGTAAGCAGCCGCCAATGCGTAATAACCGCACAAACGTGATGTGGTCAATTGACGCGGGCAAGCGCGGTGAATGATGGTCATGCTGTCCCTGTCTGTGTGACGGCGTAGAAGTGACGACAGCTGCATGATGGTGGACGGTGATGTGATGCTGGTATGTGCACTGTCGAACAAGTACACATTTCCGGAACTCCTGGACAGCTTGTTCGTTGCCGTGATCCAGTGGTCGCCGATGTTCAGTACCTGCAGAAAAGGTCGGACAACTGCTTGATATCTTGGCATTGACTTGCCGACGACACACGCGCCCAAGCCGGGAGGTTGGAGACCGTCAATATCAGGATACACTGCGTGCAAGTGGTCCATCGCCGTCATGATTTCTTGATCACCGAGCTCCTTCATCTGCACGTCGTCTACCGATGGCGTCACTTCCTCCACTGTTGTTGCCGGGTTCTCGAAGATATCTGTGGACTTGTCTTTCGGTTTCATTCGGCGGTGAATGTTCTTGAGCAGTTTACTGGCCACGGCCGCATCGGCGTAACGGGCCGTGCGTTTACGACGTCGCCATTTCTCTTCCGTCGACGCTGCCTCTGTTGTACGTAACTTTACCTTCGGAAGCTTCCTCTCATTCAGCTTTCCCAAAATGTACGTCAGTTCCGCCGTCACAAACGCACGCGGTCTTACACGTGTCCGTCCCTGGACTCGACCATGTTTTACGGTCCTGAAATGGGATTCAACGGCCGAATTAGTCCGACCGGTTGCAGATTCCTGGTCGTCTCCGTCAGCTGTCGAGTCCTCGGCGAAACGTTCAACGTTTCGTTGAAGAGCCGCCGACCACATCGGAAACAAGTGAATCACGTCCCTTATCTTCAACAAACACACAGCAGTTTGTTGTATTAATTGCAGATCAGTTTTGTACATTTGCAACATCAACGTTATACACTGAGTACACGGGTGCACCAGTTCGCGTAGGCCTCACACTACGGTAACTCGCATGCGACATTGGAAACATGCCGATATGAACATTTCACCAAATGTACTGTCATGTAAAAAACCCTGAAGCTTTATCTTACAGACGGACAGATAGACAGACAGACAAACAGAATTACGATCCAAGAACGCGCTAGCATAGCTGCTTCGCTCTTTAAAAATCGTCAAGCATCTTACAAAGTTATGAACGAAAACCACCGTTAGTGTTTTTTACTGAACATAATAACGTTTTTACACTGTTACCGCGCGAAACAGCTGTGCGTAATTTTGTCCGTCCGCCCGTCCGTCTGACTGTTTGTCCGTCCGTCCGTCCGTCCGTCTGTCACACGCGTGCTTTGTGACAACGTGACAGAACACACTGCCGATATTTCGATATTGCATGAAAGGGTAATCATTATAGTTTTCCGTGAGCAACAGTGGTGGAGGGTGGTGCCCCCTTCCACTGTGAATTTGCAAACATTAATCAGAATGGCTAAAATCAATTTCAGCACGATTATAGTGATTCGGCTTTAAACCCAAAAAAATTCTCCTATAACTGTCTATCTGCATACAATAGCAGTAAGTATGATTTTAAAAATGGTTGCAAATCGAAGCTTTAAAATGTTGTGGCGTTATTTCGGTTTAAAGCGGCTCTTGGTTGCAAAACAAGGTCTTTAGTAATGGTTTAATGACAGATAAAGTGCCCCAATATCGAGGAACATCGGAACAGTAAAAATTTTCGTATCAAATAGGAAACTACATGGCCCCAAACGCAACTGGTGCTGAGGACTGTCGTGTAGTCACATTATAACAACATTTGTGGCGACTTCACTATGTCACGAGTTCACTTATCATGTATTATGTGACCATTGAACTCGTCAAACAAAACCTGAAATGAAAAAGTGACATCGTCACATGTGACGATTTCTTCGTGTGACGCTTTCACTGGTTACCAAGTCGACCACGGGCTATCCAACGAGCTGTAGATGAAGTTCGTACGTTTTCCCTTACTGCCACCAAAAAACGCCTTGTCGTCTTCGTGAATAACATTTAAGCTCAATTAAATACAGTGTTAAACAAAAATCCATTTTTTTAAAACTTCACGCGGTAAATTGTATTGAAACCATTCCCCTATCTGACAGTGTACAGATGTAATGTATATATCCCCAAAGTGACCCACCCCTTCAACGAAGGCCGATGTCAGTTGTAAGAGCAAGCGGAAAATGTTACATTGTAACTTATACAAAGTCGACTATCAGCTTTCCGAGAGATAACGATCGATCGCATACGTTACATCAAAGCCTCAAGAAAGGTTTATGGCTTAGAAACGCTAATACGATTAAAACTGAACTTCTCTCTCGTCAACAAGGATTCTTTGTGTTACAAATTTTAAATAAAGCGATTACATTGCCCCCGATTCCCCACAGCGTGGCCCATAAAGCCATCTTTGTGAATGATTTTGAGACTAAAGCTGAACGTTAATCGTTAATCGATCGAAGTATCGAGCGGTCTCTCTGCCATAGCTGAGCTACTTGTTACGTACCTGTTACGTCTGAGGCACCAATATTACGTCGAAATATGCCTTTGTCGAAGCGGTGCGTCACTGTTGGGTGAGACATTACGTCCAAGGGTTACTAAGTATAATACACAATATTACTGCTGGTGAAATTGAGATACAAAGAGTGAACTGAAGTGTGACAGATTATAGTCATTGTCTGTCTGCGTCGAGATATATACACCGTGTCCGGAAAAAAAGAGGCAACGTTATTTTCGACTATGAATCACGCATTTGTTGGTGGATTTTTATAACTTCTATATCGTTGGAAACATGAACGAATACACCACAATCATACGTAATTTACTTACTTGATGGCTTGATGACGTCATAACTGTGTGACATTGCACGTCATGAAAGTTTTCCTCATTATAACGTCGGCTATGAAAACTGTTCCACTTTATTATCGACTATAATTATGGTAATTTTTGATCGTTTTCGATAATTTTTGTAACGTTGGAAACAGGAATGAATACACTACCAAACTTATACAAACTGTGTCACTTCAACTTAACTACGTCTCCACTCTACCTGGTAAAACTAAAAAATAACACAAAAACAGCCGCCCGCTTACTGCAGAATTCAGTTGAACCGATTGTTCCAAAATTTTACAGAAAGTCGTTCAATGTTCGTTTCTTACCGTATTTGTTAGAACATTCCTTCAGCAGTCTTCCAACAAAAAATCTTTTACATTCTCGTTGGTTTTATCAAAAATTTATCTTAAAACTCAATGTAGTTAATCGTAACATGTAAACTTAAGTTAAACTGTCATGACATGCGACGTGTCACAGTTATGACGTCATCAAGCTAGTAAGTAAGTAAATTACACGTCGTCATGGAGTATTCATTCCTGTTTCCATTGACGCAAAAACTATGAAAATCGATCAAGAAATGCAAGACTTATAGCAGAAAAGCCACTTTTCACTGGCCTCTTTTTTTTCTCGGACACAGTGTATATATATATATATATATATATTTGTTATTTTGTAGCTTACGCAACTTAATAACAGTGTGACTACATGTTATCCAATTTCTCGGTGTCTATAAACACACACTCAGTAATTTCTAATTATACTTCCCGTAAGATCCCGAAATGTGAGTAATGGTCGGTACTCACAGGACGGAAGGAAGGACAGAATTACGATTCCCGAAATGACGATAGCATAACTGCATTGTGCAGCAGGAATCTTTCGCGTACGTTTACAAAGTACGTTTTACTGTCAATGTCAGCAAAGACATGCATTGTACCTGCGCGAAAGCTGGTCGGCAAAATGTGGCGTTGTCCGTGACGCCGTCATCCGTGTCCGCGGTCGCAGGCGTGATGTCCTCCACGAAGGTCTCGAAGTACCGCGTAAACGGAGAGCGACTCTTCAACGTTCCGACGTCCACAGGTGATGTGGTGTCATCCTCGATTGGTGGTGGCTGGTACTGCTCCTGCTCATCTACATCGACATCTAAGCCTCTGACACGCGCCTCGAGTTGAAGGCGAGCCGTGGTTACTTCCGCCGTCTCACGTCTACTCCACAGCACCAGCGCGATGTCGCGGTACGTCCGTGCGGCGGTCTCCACCTCCGTTGTCCGTTGCAAAGCTGCAAAGTAAGTGAGCGCCAGTGCTCTGAGGTCTTTCTTGGGCACAGCCTTGGTCAGTCGCATGGACAACGCCTTAATCATGTGTGCTGCACATAGACACAGGAACGTGATGTTCTTTATTTGTGCAAACGTGCACCGGCGGGCCAGAATGTCGTATGTCAGCTGTAAATAGCCGACCAGCTGCATGCCTTCATTGAAGGACTGGATACAGGCGTGCATCAGCGCGTATGAAAAGTCTGTGACGACGTACCTCGGCGTCACCAGTCGTCCGTTGTTCACTCGACGTACTGAGCTGTTGAAGCTCAGTATCATGCTCTGTATCCAAGCTGCTTCGTGACAGGAACTCAGAATATCCAGTACTGGTAGGTGTCCGTCGGCCAATAAGAAGCAGTAATAGTAAGTAGTCTTTTGCCCGGGAATGCGGCTGACAACCGATCCTGTGGCGTCGACGTGAACTGTTGCTCCTGGCGCTGACTTACAGCGCGCTACATACGCATCAACCTGTCCTTCGGTGTAGAACAGAACATGGAAGGGATGGATCCCGAGCTGCTGTATGTAGCCGCCAGGAGTGCTCGCGTTCCAGCATTCCCGGGCAATCTCCAGCTCGAACACGGCGTTTTCGTGCAGTTGCTCCGACCTGCGACGTTCGTACGCCGATTGCCGCAGGACGGATGGAGTTTGACAGGCGGTCTTGTTACCTGCGTAAACTTCATCGCGCGACATTTCGCCAAGTCGAGTGTAATATAACTCGGTCGCTGACTTCTGCGACGTGGTCAGGAGATCGGCAGCCTCGGCGCGCAGGTCGGAACGTAGCTGCCTACGGTTCTGACGTTCCACTGTTATCTCTTCACCGACGTGCTGGCACACTCCCGTCACTTCCACGTCGACGTCAACGTGTTTGTCGACAACCGGCTCGTCTTGTATCGACATCTGGACCTGAACAGATTAATGAACAACGTCTATTGCAAACTTACACAGCAAATAACAACAATGTACCGAAATAGATACTCTTCCGCATAGACCTGGTGAGGGAAAATATTTCCCGGTCATACATTCTTAAAATGTGGTCCGATTATCAAAGTCCCGTCATCTTATGCCCGAGAATAAGTGACGGCTGAAGATGGCTCCGAATTTTATACGATGATGGTAGATGCAATATTTCCCCAAAAAACGTATTTCTCAACTGGTGCGTACTCAGTCGCGTAACCTTTCAGAAATGTGGAACCACGTAAACATTATTTGCATTGTCAGCAGTGTATCCGATTGTATAATCCAGCCTTATGAGTGCCAGAAAGAATGCAGTTTTTTTCCTGTTTCAGTGTTTATATACACGGGTGCGCAACATTTCAAAAACAGTCGTTACAGTTGTAGCCTAAATGTACTTCTTACATACAGGTCACATGTTATATTAAGTTAAACATGTCGACATAGACATAACAGGGGTCATCACCTACATGCGAAATGTCATGTTCAGTTCAGTTCACTTGCGTAAAGTAACCAGTTCAACACTAAATGGAATGAACTCGTGTCATATGACCGCATAAGTTCGTTGATAATAAGTAACAAGATCTCAAAAAAGTTCATCTAACGCCAATTGACCGCTCGACTCACGTGTCACATAAAATTTTATACTGCATTAATACCGAAAATTTGACTTCGGAGGTCAATCAAGGACAATTGTAATGGGTAAATACACTGTCTTCCAAAAAACGTCACCCTGTTTATTTTTGCAATTACAACGTTAAATGTTGACCGATGATAATTACATTTGCTGTTATTGTAACTGAGGAAATTTGCAACTATGTTTGCCCACCACGCCTGTTAACGGTGCTGATACCATAGGCCTACCTTGTACAGTTGTGATCCACTTAACTGTAGCAAGCCCAACCTGTGTACCAAATTTGAAGTCGCTAACTTCGGCCGATGCAGAAATATTATATGGGAAGCCCCAAATGTCTGCAAACTCCCCTAGCCCAGGGCAACATCCACTTTGTCTTCCAGTGGTTTTGATGATGGGCTTTCGCAAACCCCAGCTGCGTGTCAAATTTGAAGTCGCTGGCTTCGTCAGTTACGGAAATATAAGGGAATCTGTTTTTAAACGAGAAATTAGCTTCTTGAGCCACCCTTCGGGAGAGTTAGGGGTAACGTACGGACTTCATGTACAGCTCGGTTAAAAGCGCCTAGTCAACTCGCGATAATTTCATTTTTTTGCTAGCTGTTACAGCTGATGCACTAATACGTCGAAAACATCTTGTTTGAACGGGGGTGGGTCACTTCGGGGCTAAATGTTAAGTTCAAAAGTTACATTTACCGACAACATACACCGTTAGATAGGTGAATGGTTCTGCTACAACTTTGCCGCTGCAAGTGTTCACACAAGGAAACTTTGTAGCAGAATGTAATTGATTTAAATTTTATTCACAACAACTACAAATTCACTGTTTTTGAGCCACTGTTGTGTCAGCGGTAACGTACGGATGTCATGCATAGTTCGTTGAAAAGCGCGTGGCCGATTTCATTTGCGATAATTAAATTTTTTCCAATAGCTCTTACGGTCGAGACGTTATAAGCAGATATTGGTCGAAGTCGGCGCTTCTCAGAGGGGGGTGGGTCACTTTGAGCGCAAATGTCAGGTGGAAGGAGACGTCGCCCACACCCATTGTTGCTGTCGTAAAACTAGAGTTTTTGCTACCTCACTGTGAAGACCGCTCGATTCTATCTTCATTCGTCCGTATAGGGTACCAGCGTGTGACAGACAGAAGGACAGACAGACAGCGAGACGGACGAACAGACGGAATTGCCGTGGGTAATACAGCGCTCTGCATTGCAAGCAAAGCGGCCGCGTTGTGAAAACACAGCAAGCGTCGCGCGATCTATCAGCCGAACTTGAGGAACTTATTTCTTGCAGGCTTCAATCAATGTCTACGTGTATCCAGTAATCATTAATGTCACATAACAACTGGAAATGTTCTTGCTCGCAATAATGAACATCATCAGTAAATTTGAAGTTATTTCCAGCAATCGCATAATGTACACAAGACGTGCATGCATTATGTGGATCCGCCAGAAGCCCAATAATCATACACATAAGTAGTGACACAGGAATAAAGGGAAACACTGTCGTTGGTTTACGGACATTACATACATTTAAAGATTTACATCGATATTCAGTGAGATCTAATTGCACTAACTTGTTCACATACACTCGTTACCAATGACATTTTATATATGTTGCTGTTATGCTGCCTGTCATCACAAACGTACGCAACAAATGTACCTGTATGCAAATTATTACAACAGTATACGTACCTCAATGCAACTGCCGGTGCGACATCTTGCTCGACCGACCCAGAAGGGTGATGTCGTTTTCTGTGACTGCGATTTGCGGCGATGGTTATAGTAGAAGGTGAGCGAACAAAACGGATAAAATCGATGGAACTGCTGGTACATGAACGCAGTCCAGCCGCCTACCAGACCACGTGACCTTCTACCGCCAATGAAACGATTTATGTCCGTCCAATCCACCGTAAATGTGAATGCTGATGGAAACTCCGACGGCTGTTTCTGCTGCTCCTGCAGCTGCTCCACTACCGGCTCATCTGACGGCTCTCCTGATGTTTCCTGCTCAAACATTCGCACTTCATCTGAGGACTCCTCCGACTGCTCTTGCTCCTGCTGCACTTCCTCCTCGGGATGTGCAGACATCTCCTCCGAGGTCTCCTGCTCCGATGTTTCCGGAGCAGGAGATCTCGGAGGAGATGTCGCCAGAGGAAGTGTAAACACCGGAGCAGAAGACCTCGGAGGAGATGTATGCTCCTGCTGCACTTCCTCCGATGTCTTCTGCTCCGGTGATTCCACTTCCTCTGACGACTCTTCCGACTGCTCTTGCTCCTGCTGCTCCTGCACTTCCTCCTCGGGCTCTACGGAAATTTCTTCCGACGTCTCCTGCTGTGGCATCTCCACTTCCCCTGACGACGTCTCCGACTGTGTCACCGAAGCACTTTTCCGCGACGACGACGGCGCCGGTTGAACAGCCGGCTCCTGCTCCACTTGAGGCAGGCCTTTCTGGCCTGTTTCCTGCAGAGAGATAGTTATTCATTAGCACACATAAAAGCCGCATTACAAGGACGTAATTATATATGTGCGCAAGCTTGCCTAACTGTAGTTCGGTTAAAGCTAAGAGGACAGCGCGGCCGTTGCATAAATATTACACGGTAATCCAAAATATTTGTGAGCTTCCATAGCCCAAGGCCATGTCCAGTTATTGTTCGGTTTGTGTTTCATGGGGGCCTTGGTCAAACCCAGTTGCCTGCCATATTATACGTTGCTAGCTTCAGCCGTAGCACAAACAGTGCATGAGAACCCCGAAATTTTTGACATCTTCTTATGGCACTGGGCCACGTCAAGTTTCTCTTCGGTGTGGAAAGTTCTTATGGGCGGTGGAAAACCGCAGCAACGTGTCAGTGTTGAAGTTGCTAGCCTCAATAGTTGCAGAAATAGTATACGAAACCCCAAATTTGAGAATCACCCCTAGCTCAACAGCACACCCACTTTTCCTATTGGTGTGATTTTATGATTAAACTTGGCAAACACAAGCTGTGTACAACAGCTGAGGTCACTAGCTTCAGACATTATGTAAATGTTGAAGGAAAACATCCACATTTTAGAGAGCTCCCGTACCTAAGGGCCACGACCACTTTTCGTATGCATGTGATTTCAGGATGGTCCTTGGCAAAGCCCAGCTACACACCGAAATTGAAGTCGGCAGCTTCAGCCATTGTTGAAATATTATACGGGAAACCCCAAAATTCAGAGAAGCTACCCTAGCCCAAGGCCACCAAAAACTTTTCCTCCCGGTGTGATTTTATGATTGGCCTTGGCGAACCCAAGTTACCTACCAGATAGCTTCAGCCGTTTTATAAATATTAAAGGGCAAAACCCAAATTTCTGGGAAGTTCATCCAAGGGCCACACCAACTTTTTCCTCCCTGTAATTATGGGTCTTGACAAACTACAGCTGCATGCCTAATGCGAAGTTGCTGGCTTTTTGGTTTACGGAGATATAATGCAATTTCTGTTGCAACTAAAAATTCGCTATTCAAGCCAACCCTTTTTGTGAGTTAAGGGTAACATACGTACGTTAGACAGCGCATAGTCGACTTCCTACTAGAGATAACTGTACTTTTTCGCCCACTTTTACAGCTGATGCACGTCCACATTGGCTTTATTGATGGTGGTGGGTCATTTTGAGGCTAAATATTATGTTCAACGGGTTACGTTTACAGCCAATCTGTATACACCGGTACATATGGTAATTTTTCTGCTGAAATTTTTTGCGCTAGACGCTTTCACGGAAATGAACTTTTTAGCAGAGTTTACGGTATTGAATTGAAGTTGATTTTTATTCACAAAAATAAAGAAATCACTTTTTGACGAAACCTTTGCGTGACTTAGGGGTAACATCCGCAGTTAATCTTTCGCTCATTAGAAAGCGCGTAGTCGACTTCATATTTGTGAAAGGTGAACCTTTCCCTAGCTATTAAGGTGTAGAAGTTATCAGCAGATATAGCATTAAAGTCGGGGCTTTTGAAAGGGGTGTGTTACTGAGCGCAACTTTTACGTGGAAGGGGACGTCGCCCCACAAACGTTGTTGATATCCGAAAAGTACATTTTTGGCAACTGCACAGTGAACACCGATAGATCCTATTTTCATCCGGATAGGGTGTGTCAGACGGACAGACAGATTAAATTGCCGTTGCTAATACTGCGCTTTGCATTTCAAGCAATACAGCATCGCTGTAAAAACAGCTGATGTACACTACGCCACGTTTTAGTCGAACGTGATTATTAAGTGTGAGTACTTCTGCATTTCGAAATTGGCATGCGGCTTGCTTTGTGCAAAACCCCCAACTACATCACACTAACAGAAGAAGAAGAAGAAGAAGAAGAAAGTGCAATGATTTAAAGTGCGTTCGAAAACCGACTAAGAGCCGGCTTAGTCTAACACACCATGCAAACAAATCCAGCCGTTGAGCAGAATAAAACGTTAAATGGTCCGTTAGTCCGTGAAAT
>Ga0209365_1000142_pt1 | contig 12460 bp, 11 predicted proteins | sample WorMetimpBELIZE2_FD_187389 | JGI IMG/M metagenome (GOLD analysis project Ga0209365, IMG submission 187389) | Marine gutless worms symbiont microbial communities from Max Planck institute for Marine Microbiology, Germany - Olavius imperfectus... | ecosystem: Host-associated > Annelida > Digestive...
TAGAAAGGTTTGAACATTTCTGCACCGATGTGATAAAACGGCTAGAGCCAAAACCGGCGCTGCCTTGGGATATAATCAACACGGTATTCGCGTGGATGTTCTGGCTCTCTTCGTCCATGAAGGTGAGTGCACCAGCTAATTTGGGCCGCGGAGGCTCCCAGCCATAGTTCGTGCACATGGTAATATTTTCGAGCTACTCTGTTACAATATGGGCCAAAAATCGGTTTACACCGAGTAAGCCGGCGGGGCTGACGGGTGCACAGCAGGCTCTGGAGACGGTGGGCCCTCCCTGTGGGAACATACGCAATTCAGGGAGACGGAGACTCTGAAGTGGCGAGCTTTTTTATGAACGAGACGCGTGCCTGTTCTCGGCCACGTCTGATCAATTCGTTTTTTGTCCCCTCGTCGATTAAGCTGCTGGTTGCTGGCGCGCGTTTACGGCGGATGTCTTCCTTTATGCAGCGATATTTTTCACTTTCTTCGAGTATCAGCTTGTATTCGTTATCGCTGATCGAACAATCTTCAAGAGCCTTGCTAATGTGCGAGTGAACTGTGTTGAGCTTCGATACCGCCAACACGCGAACGGCATCGTGCTTTGCAGCTTTTGTGGAACAACGCCTGCTGACCAAAACTCCAACGACATCGAGCAATCCAGCAAAGCCTGTGACGGCTTCTAGCACCAATCCAGGTACAAAGCCGATTCCAGAAGCAAGTAAGGCTGCCCCGACGGAACCCGTTCCAACGCAAACCAAACCGAGAGCAGCGCTGGTGCCGTCGAGACCGTTTACAGCTCTGCGGTACTTTTTATGGAGACAACTACGTGTTTCGACCTCGCTGAGAAGAAAGGCCTCAATCTGGCCGATTTTTTCCAACCGGAACTGCTGTGGATCCCACACTGCCTGTGCAGCACTAGATTCTGCTGCAGCATCTAACGTCGGATAGATTGGTGTTGACGGAGGCTGTTGCTTCATCGTTCCTTCCGTATGCCGGCTGAAATTCTAATACAACGGAAATTTGTTCTTCGTTGTTATTCACAACTTGTCCATTGTCATCTGTCACGGTAACCTTTAACTGGTTTATCGTCCCATGTTGGAGGCGCTTGAACTCCGGATGCTCGTATCTGACAGTGATCCTTTCACCAAATATTTGGCGGCCGAGCCCCACTATAGCCAGTAGCGTCGACGGCATACCGTCGACGAAATTCCCTGTCGTGTTGAGTTGATCAAGATATACCTGGAGTGTTTTCGTGACTATAAAGTTTGCTGCACGGTCGCCTTTGTATCTGCCGCTATCAAGCCATCCACTATCATCGAGGCCTAATAGCGACAGAATCCCATCAGTGAAGTGAACATCCCAGCCCGACGGAACTTGCAACGTTACGAGGTGGTTAACAAAATCCAGCTGTAAAACAATCTTAGCGCGAGATCTTCGAAAGCGCGTCCGTAGTTGATTGAAGGAGTAAAGACCGGGTTCTATATCGATAGTTCCATCAATTTCAGTGTTGCCGCTAATTCTCCATGACATCGACTCACCCTCACATATATTGTACCATCCAGAAGTGAAGGTTATAGACCTAAGGCCGACCCGAAGATCTCCAGCCCGGTTGTCGATGCCTTGCTGGAGGCATATCGTCTCGTCTCTTTGAACGTTTGATAACGTTTGAAACATAGCGCGATCAGTATATGAATTTAAAGGTGTTCCGGTTCAATAGTGATTCATGCCACTACCAAAAGAGCTATCTTTCAAGTCGGGCGCAAAATATGCTGTGGGCCAGGCGTTTTCTGACAGCTACACCTCGACCGAACGTGAGCAGCTGCGCCAGCTCCTGATCGGTCCCGATATATTCGTGTCAAAATCGGCGGCATTCGGCACAAAATACCTCGACATTTACGACAAGTATGTGCTCCCAGCGACCGAAGGAAACATCGATGTTGCCAGCCGCTGGAACAATTCCCCAGTGGACTTCTGGCAGACCCAGCTCAACTTCGCGACGTGGTGCGCGACGACTGGCTGCGGCGTGAGCGTACGCGATCACATCAACGGGCGTTACGACTTTGCTCCGGAAAGCGCCCAGCTATCAAAGTCGATCTTTCGGTTCCACGTATACTACCAGACAAGGCGAATCCTTCACCAGCTGAAAGTTGCGCTGCCGACTGACGACACGTGGAACTCATTCACCAACACGTACGACCACACAGCCTACCAAACGATCTGCAACGAGTTTGGCGTGGATCCACAAAAAAGCGACTGGAAAACGACCAGGGGAACTCGATGGTTGGCCAACGGCCCTGGTTCTTACATGGACCGCTTCGGATTCCACCCTCAGAGTTATTTGAAGCAGTCTGCCGAGGCTGTTAACGGCTTCGTTGACTTCATGCTGGACCAGACTCAGGGCTTTACGCACGCCGGCGTAGAAAGGCTCAACGATTCCATCCGCACCTATGTGTGGGCCATCCTAGGAGCACAGGACCAAGAACGAACGCCAATTCTAGGCTCTGGCACAGCGTTTACCGCACAGAAAAGGTTTCTTGAAAACATCTCAGCCGCAATACAACAGGCTGAGGAGACGTCAGTCAGAAAGTACCAAAGCGTCTTGCAGTACGCACGCGGCAAGCTCGACTTTGTTATAGGCGAGCAATTGTACATGTGCCCGTCGGACATGACGTTAACGTTGCTTTCTGCACACATCTCGGGGTACAATAATGAAATCCTAGTGGCTACAAAAGACATGTCTCCGGGGCAGAACCGTGACCTGAACGCAGAAAAACTCACATCCGCGCCTACCGTTTCAACCAACAGGCCCTCTATTCCATCATCTGAAAGTGCGAAGTTATCGCCATCTTCGAAGCCACCGGTGAAGCCAAGCGCGGCTGACACGTCCGCTGCTCCTACGGATCAGACCCACAACCACGAAGACACAAAAACGCTTCTCACTGTCGTGGCAGTCGGCATCGGTGTAGTAATTTACCTTGTTCGATAATCTCGCAACCAAACTGCAGCCGCGACGATCAGCGCCGTAGCTAAAGCCCACAAGTGCTCGGCAAGCCAAACAGCTACCGAACCCGCGGTCTTGAGAAGCCACGAGACGATGGCGCCAATAACTCCGGGCAGCGCCGCGGTCGCCTTTTCGGCCAGCACTTTCAGCCAACCGGCGAGGGCCTTTAGTTGTTTCTTGACCCAGTCTGCCGCACCTCCGGTGCTGCCAGAAGGTGTCGGTGACACCGGTGTTATACCGCGTCCTCCAACAAGCATGTTCTGGATGGCCAGCACAATGGTCGATACGATAAAACCTAACGCTGTGAGGATCGACGCGATAGTAACCCCCTGTTCTCGGAATAGTGTACGGAGGCGATCTGCCAGTGTGGTGTTTTCATTGAGCACCCTTTCGATTGTCTCCTGGATGCGAGAGAACTGTGTGCGAAGGGCCTCACGGTTCTCAGCAGCTGCCTCCAAGCGGGAAGCCCGCTCGTCTCGCTGCCGATCGAGCCGTTCTTGTATGCGCCGCTTCTTTTCAGGGTTGTTGATCGCTTCTTCGCCCTCGAGCTCTTGTTCGGCTTGAGCGATGTCGTAGTCGAGTTGGGAGAGCTTTGCTAGGTTGTCGACCAGGGCGCCACGGGTGCGCTTCAGAGCCTCGTTTAACCCCAGAATCTCTCGCATCGGGAGTTGCGTGGCACCATCAAACGAGGTCTCTTGTTGTTGCGAAGCATCTGCCAACGTCTTGATCGCGGTGTCGACGTCGGAAGCGCGCTGCGGCAGGTCTTGGAGCTCGATGGTTTCAATCCCTTGCAACGCGGCTGTCGTGCTATCATCTACGTGCCGCATCGCACCTATTTGCTGCTCAGTTGGTATTGCTCGCAACCCGCGTTTGCCGGCTGTATACTCAGGAAATAGGTGGGTACGTATAAAATCGGCCGTTCCGAGCCCTTTCAGAGCCAGGTACCTGGTCGAGTCATTTTTCCAGGTGACTTGTTTGAGCCCGTCTTTTAGGTATAGCGTCCGCCCGTCCTCGTCCAGCACAAACTCGTTGTAGATATGCGGCCCCGGCAATAAGCCGTCTCTGTCAGCAACCACCTTCAGATATGCATCCACCTTTGTTTTCAGGAGCTCCCAGCGCTGGGCTTCAAGGCTTCTTCCCGTAAAGCTTGCGAGCGCATCTTCTTGTTTATGTATCGTGAAAGATTCGGAGGCTGGGATGTCAACGAAGGGAGTGGTCGTTTCGTCATCGTCTGGCTGGTTTATGTCATCACCTTTACCCCAGTCTGGAAGTTCGATGCCTTCTGCCATTTGAATATTACAGTATGTTGCAACATGACAGTTATCTAAAACGTGATACATAGCGAAATGACGACCTTCGGAGACAAGCTAGACCCGCATCACTCCGCTCGTACGGCTTATGGGGTGAAAGGCAACCGCCAAAGTATCGTCGTTACAAATAATCCAAGTACAATCAATGCGAACCAAATCCTGACCATTCATTTTCCTAATCTTAGAGCTGACGATGTCATTATTCCCGGAACGGCGCGCATTGCCTTTAACATTGCACTGGACAGCGAGACAGATGCCAACCGCACCGTTGTTAACAACCTCGGGCGGGCGATCGTGAAGAAGATCTCTGTGAAATTGGAAGGACAGGAAGTCATGAGCCTCGACGACGCCGATATATACCTATGCTACCGTGACCTCTGGATGTCGCACAAAGAGCGACTGAATTCGGCGTATTACGGCATCCATAACAGCAGAAACACCGCAAAAATACGACTCGGGGCTGGCGACGAAGTGACCACGACTCAGCCGGACGCCTCGATCGCCGCCGCTTTCGGCAGCCGGTTCGCTATCCCGCTGGATTTCGAGATTCTCACAGACCACGGCCCGTTTTACCAGGCGGGGCTTGCAGATAGGCTGAGCTTCGAGCTCACCTTTAATGACTACGGCCGTGTCATTATCTCGACCGACACAAACGCGAGTTACCACATCACCAACATAGCGCTTGAGTTCGACATCGTTACCAATCCCGACTTGGCGCGACGAAAACGCCAGCAATACGACAGTCAGACCGTGGTGCTCTATACACGCGTGTTGCGCCACAGAAAGCTGGCGCTAAACAAGAGCGACGTCACGTGGAACATCAACCTGAACACGCCCGCAAGAAGTCTCAAGGGAATCCTTTTGCTCTTCGAGGACCCAGCGGTCGGCGCCATGGGCCCGGCATTTGGGCGCAACTCCGAGTTCTACTACAACCCGCTAATCACAAAAACACAGATCACTGTGGAGGGTATCCCAAACCAGTTGTACGCCCAGGGGATGCTTCCATATCAGCACTGGGACGAAATCGTGAAGGAGTTTGCTCGCGAGGACCTCAAAGGCGCTGAGCTGCCGTCGACCGACATCACGACGTACTTTCAAAGTCGGTACGCCCTGTGGCTCGATTTCCGCAGCTCTGATGATCGCAGATTGCACGGGTCGGGTCGTCAGGTGGAGAACGCCTCCGAGGGCGTTACCCTCCAGCTCGATAGGACAGCACAGACGGCAGGACCTCTCAACTGTTACGTGTTCCTTCTCATGGATGCTCAACTGAACATAGGCAGTGGAAGGCTGATATCTGTAATGTTCTAAGCGGCTATGCTACCCCGTGAGCCGCACTCTGCTATCATCTGCGGCCAAACCGGGTGCGGCAAGACCCAGTTCGTTCTAGACGACCTCCTGCACCCCGACAACGGCTACTACCGTGACGCATTCGAAGTTATTTTCATATTGTGCCCAACCTGGAAGAGGAATCGCACCTACCTGGAGCGCCTGTGGCTCTGGCGAGGGCCCCACGCCTCTCGCTTCCTCTTTGTTGACCCGGGAGAGAGGTTGCATGACTGGTTGCGGGCGCTCTTCAGGGTCGCGGCAGACACACCCACGCTGTACCTAATTGACGACATGGCGGCGTCAAAAGCGCTCACGAAAAAGAAAGACGCGTTGACAGAGTTGGCTTTCAGTGGGCGCCACGCGAAACAATCGGTATGGGTCCTCGTCCAGAAGTACAACGCCGTGTGTAAGGACCTCCGCGAACAGACCAAATGGGTCGCGCTCTTCCACTGTAAGGACCGGTTCTCGTTCACAGACGCGCTCGATGAGAACGACGTTGTGCCACACGAGCTTCGCGGTTTGCTTCGCACAAGCTTAGCAGAGTGTAAGCATGCCAAGCTCGTGTTGAAAACAGACCAACCTACGGCATATGCTGTAACCTGACGTAATGACTAATGCGTACTACGTAATTGCTTTTCTAGCGCTATCACAAGTGGTGGTATTGTGTGGGGTGATATACATGGTCTACTGTTGTATTAAACTGAAGCACGCTCTTTCGTTATTCAAACGACGTTTGCGGCACAAACTAAACATGGACTGTGAAGAGTTACTTGAGAACTTGCTCGCAGAACAGCCGGTTGCGGAGCAAAGCTCACAGAGCGGAGCAAAGCTCGCAGATGCGCGGGAACAACCGCAAACACCCGATGTTCCGCGTAAGCGCGCGAGACTCGCAGCAATGGCTTGCGGTGGGCGTGCTATGCATTTCAAGGGGCGACCAGTGACATCCGAGCGTATCGACACCATGGAAGACGCTGAAATCGAAGAGCTGAATGCTCGCTACGAAGCGCGATTGGGCGCGGCAATGAGCAAGTCTTTAGGCTCCACACTTCTGCGCCTGTATGCAAGCGCGGCGTCAAAGCTTCTACCCTTACCTCTTTCTCGGCAGCCTGAGCTCGTGGCTGACCTTGAACAGGATCCATTCGTTAGCAGTGCTCTTCAGAGCGCTTGCTGTGAGCTATACTATCGCTACGGTATGTATTTAGCTCCGCTAACGGCTGCGCTGACCACTGCTAAGCACTGTGACTGGGCTGGTCGTGTTGAAGACACAGCCACAGAATTCGATGATACTACTGACAACGATGGATGTTAGCGCGCAACTGGAACAAGAGATTACTGCGAAGGAAGCAGCAGAACTGCGGTCGACGGACATGTCGACTTCGAAGAAACAGAAAGACCCTAAAAAGCAAGAAGCCGGTCGCAAAGGTGCTGCTGTCCGCCAGCAAATGATGGAGGCGCTAAAGGCAGAGTTGACTGCCGCAAAGGAGACGGTTTTCCAAGAAAACAACAAAGAGCATGCGGTCGATACGAAGGCGCACGTTTCTTCGGAACCAACAACAACGACGTCATCGCACGTTTGCTCTCCGGGATGGGGTGTGGGTATTGGTCTTGCTGTCGCGGCTGGCGTAATATTGTTCGCGGTGAGGCCGTTTGCAGTGCAAGCGCGGCAAACAGAGAAGCCTGAAGGGGTGAAACCCTCGGTTCCAGCCCCAGTGCACCAGCCGTTTGCGCAGCAAACGACAACAACCTACAGCCGGTCCATATTCGACATGGAATAGCGTGTTGAAGATGTGGACGTGAAACACAATAAGTGTTTTCAGAGCAGACGGTTGAAACGATGTCAACACCATCTCCCTACGCGAAAGACCTTGGAAACTTGCTTTATCATTCCGCTGTCGTTGGCGGGCTCAGCGTTGGCTACAGCATGGTCGGTAAAAAGCTGTTGAAAATGAAGCCAGCCGACCTAGGCCGTTTGGATATTGAAGACAGTGCGAAGCTCGTCGGAACCGTGGCGCTGGCCCTTTGGACGCAGGATTTGCTGGTCAAACAGGCGATCATTCCAGCCAACATCATCAAAAGCGCATAAATTGAACATGCTGCCAGGGGTTTGCAAAGCAAACATAATGGCAGCGATAGGGATGATGGTTGGTGGCGCCGTTGTGAACGCGCTTGCGTTTACTGGAGGCAATTACCTGTTCTCCTTGTTCGGTAGAAGTAATGAGGCAGATAAAGAACGAAAACGCCACGATTTGGCCATTGAGGAGCTCCAGCAAGCTGAATCTGAGTACCAACATAAGCGCCGGCTACGTCTTGACTACCTGAACCAACAGCTTCGGGCTGAGCAGCATAGCATGCAGGTATTCGAAGATGTTGACGCGGCGGCACGCGAATATTGGCTCGTGACTGGCGGCGATGAATCAAAATTAAAAGCGGTTCCAGAAGATGGAAAGGAGCCAGAACTCTCAGACTACTATTCACCTTCAGAGGCCCAAAAACAGTATGAGCTTGCATTTATGGTTGGTGGCATCGCACTGACAGGCTGGGCAGCTTTCCGGTTTCTGTAAGATTAAATCACCAGTTTTTTGTGCTTTGCGTACTGCGCAGGCGTGTTTGAGACTGCTGGACTTATTAGAATCTAGCTCTGATGGCGGCCGACAATAAGTTGCAACAAGCCTACTATAGCCCCAAGGGTTACTGGCGTGGTTTGGCTGCAATCAAGAAACTTGCTGCTGCGGGCAAGGTTTCGGAGCAAGTTTCCCGCGACTGGCTGAAACGTCAAGCTATATGGCAGATCTACTTGCCGGCTCCCAGACATATTCCACGGCCAAAATTCGACGTTGTCGCTCCAAACGAGGTCCACCAGGCTGACCTCTTATTTCTACCACACGATCGCCTCGGGCGCAAAACATTCAAGTATGCCCTCACCGTTGTCGATGTGGCTTCTCGCTACAAAGAGGCTGAGCCCTTAAGCACAAAAGAAGCCAAGGAGGTTGCTGATGCTCTCTCGCGCATTTACAAGCGAGGCCCGTTGAAGTGGCCCAATTTGCTCCAAGTTGACCCGGGTCGTGAATTCATGGGCGCAGTCAGCCAGGTGCTTGCAAAGCATGGGGTTTCTGTCAGACGTGGCCGCGTGGACATCCACCGAGACCAAGGCATCGTGGAGCGCTTTAACCGGACCCTGGCCGAGCGACTCTTTGGGCACCAGTACGCCCAAGAAATGCTGCTCGCTGCGCAGGGATCTTCAGAAAGGTCAGCTGAGTGGGTGGCCAGGCTATCCGCTGTTGTGGCTACGCTGAATGATGAACCGACTCGTTTGACCGGTAGAAAGCCTTCTGAGGCTATCAAAGCTTCACGGGTTGCACAAAAACCCTCCTCTACAGTTCCAGGTCGCACCGTTGGTCTTCAAGAACCTTTGGTTCCCACAGGTGCTCAGGTTCGTTATCTATACCAGCCGGGCGAGCTTGAAGGTGGGCGTCGAAGGGCGACCGACCCTGTGTGGTCACTGACCATCCACACCGTTCGCAATGTAGTCCGCCAAAGCGGACAACCTGCTTTGTACTATCTCGCTGATGGCCCGACTCGGGGGTTCGTTCGGGAAGAGCTGTTGGTTGTACCACATGACACTGAGCTGCCGCCAGATGGGGTTCTCAGACGTTGAGGACTGCGTAACCTCTTTTTCGATTACATTCTAAGCACGTTATGCGCACATTGTCCCATGTATGCCCCTTGGTGTTGTCCAGCCGGTCCACACTGAACTGTTGTGTGTCTTTTGGCTGGTAGACCCAGAGTAGCTCTATATTACACGCCGCACAGCAGTTCGATTGGGCCTTCTTGAGTTCTAGGATATGATCGACCTTGAGGTTAAACTGCAACCCTTTGACCGCGTCCTGGCGCTTGCAGGCAACAAGCTTCCTCTGTATGACTTTGCGGAGCTGCGGCTCTGTGAGTTGTGGCTCTGTCACACTGGAACCCTCCTCCGGTGGGCAGGTTACTCGTTCGAGCTGATGCATGTACTCCACCCGGGAAACGGCGAGGTATGCAAGGTTTGACCACTGGAGATAGTCGTCGATGATCCAAACCTTCTGTGGGTCCTTGATAGTCAGTCCTTGGCTCGAGTGCACCGTTATGGCGTAGCCGAGGCGCCAGTCTTCAGTGCGGATGGCCGCTTTTGCGGCGTCTATGCTGACATCCACACAGTCGTTCAAAACCAGCTCTTCTTTGCGGTTAGTGCCTGGGATGGTGACTTGTATGTTTTGTTTTCGGGTGTCTTTGGGGCGATAAAGGAGAGGCACCGGCGAATCTGGAAATTGGTCCTTGTGGCGCTGGAATAGCAACTCCTCTGCTCGACTGCGCACCTTCTGTCTTGAGGTCAAGATGAGGTCGCCTGGCTTCCAAGCTTCGACAAATCTATCCCACCCAAGACAGCCAAGGAGAGCCTTCCGCATTTCCTGGCATTGGACTTTGTCGGGCTTGAGGCGAATACACTTTTTGAGGGCTTTGAGGGCTGGGTCTTTTGCTCTGTGGTCGACCTCAACCTCTTCGTAGTAGCTGCATTTCTGCCGCAGCCAGTCGTGTGGCATCTCACCAGCAATGGGCGGTGGTTGACCCTGGTCGCCGCAGCAGATGACTTGGACTGCTCTCTGTTCGAGCCAGTCGAGGAAAGTCTCCAGTATAGGCCGAGGCACGGTGCAGATCTCGTCCCAGATGATGAGTCTTGGAATAAACTTTTGACCCATCCTTTCCGGGGTCCACTCAGCCTGGCCACTCCAGCGGAAGAAGCTGTGGTAAGTCTGGGCCTTTACGCCCCTGGCTCGCATTTCTTTTGCCAGGCGATGGGTCGGGGTGAAGACAAGGGGATCTCTGGTCCGGAATAGCTCAATCGCTCTCGTTGTCTTGCCGCTGCCACCGCCACCATTCAGGTAACTCAACTTATGCCTTGACAGCGGGTCGTCGTGGCGGGGCGCAGTGCTGATGGGGAGTTCTCTTTGACGCTTCTTGTATTCGGGCTTCGGGAAGTAGGCTGCGTGTTCCATGGGCATATACAGCTGCTCACCCTTGTCGCGCCACTGGGCGGGGGCAACTGTTGGAAGATACACTTGCCCCGTCATGCATGAGCCGCAATATTTATATCCGCAGTCACAGGCTTTTGGAGCGACATATGACTGGATTCCTTCAAGCTTGTGCAGTGCTGTTTTCTGGACATAGAGGGAATCGGTGGCCACCCTGACAGCCTCCTCGGGCTCGAATCGCGAAAGCATGGAGAGGAGGTTGATGTGGGCGTAGGCCAGCATGTAGGCCCTGAGGTGGGCGTACTGCGGCTGGGAGCCGTCGTAGTACGTGAGGACGTGGCCCAGCGGGCACCTTTCTGGGGCCCCAACAAGCGTGCCATTTTGGCGGGTGTCGCGGACCAGGAAGTCAAGCTCTCCGGGATCGATTACAAGCCTTCGGGTGAGCCGCTTTCCGTCGGCCATGCTGCCCTGCGTAAACTTGCCTATGATGCTGCACCCCTGGTCGCGGTCTTCCGGGAGCCAGACCTCGGTCTGCTTTTCGAAGGCGACGATAGCTTCACGGACTTTGAGAGATTTCAGGAAGCCCTTTTCCACTAGAAAGGTAAGCAGAGGTGTTGGGGCCCAGCCGTGTTTTGCGAAATGCTTTCCGAACCACGCGAGGATGACGGGGTGGCAGTCATTAAACTCCCACTCCTGGACCTCAGCAAACCCAGTGCCAATGTCTTGGGGAAGAGGACCGTTGATAGCCACACGGGTCATACGGTGGGTTGGGTGTCCGAAACGCTCGAAATAGGGCTTGGCCTCGCCTTCTCCCCGGAAGGAAGCTGGATAGCAGGCCTTCATGTCGATGCTGACGACGTCCCTCGTGTCGTAATGCATTGAGTTCCAAAGACCGCCGTGGCCGTGCTCCACGCAAGCCTTTTGGATGTCATCAAGAAGGCTGGCTGGAGTCGGCTTCCAGCCGTTTCTTTCTTTGGCCACGATGCTTGCGGCGTGGTTCTCTCCGAAAGCTTTCTCAGCGAGATCAAGATCTCCTAGTTGGGCACAGATTGCTTGGAGTCTCTTGTGAGCCTCTTGCGTCCTGTAGGTGCGGCCGTCCAGGAGCACGAACTGGTCGACTGTGAGCAGTTTGTGTTGACCGCCAAGTAGCCAGACTGCTAACGGCTCACCCTGGGTGGCTTCTCTTATAGCCTGCCAGACGTCGCCCTCGTAAATGTGGACTTCTCTGGACTGTGGGAAGTGGAGGTCTTTGGACCAGGCATGGCCGTTGTGGACTATGAGCTCTACTGGTTTCCAACGACTAGCCCGATACTTGCCGCTGTTATATATTTTCTCACCAGCTATGTCCCATAGAATGATCGCCCTCTCGAGAATCTTTTCTAGTTTAGCCACATCGTTGATCGTGGCACCAGTTTCATGGACTATTTCTTCCCACTGCGTGATTTTCTGCCGTCGGGCTTCTGTGAGCCCCTGGCCCCTCAAGGCGCAGTTGAAATGCTCGATGACGCGTTGGGCGACGCAGTTCAGGTCTCCATCTCTGAGATGGGCTAAGTTGGCAGGGTCTGGGTCTCTAACGGGGTAGAGCCCATACACAACCGCGGTGACAGGGTACCCGTTCTGGTAGAACACACTGTCAATCCCAGTCAGAGCTCCTTTGTTTGTGTTAATTGAGATCTCGATGACTGCCTGGCCTTTCTTCCGCTCAGCCCGGACTGGGTCAAACTTGTCTTCAACAACCCAGTCGCCTTCGTCCCGCTCACGCAGGAACTTGATTCGCAGCAGGAACTCGCCCTCTGGAAGAGCGGAAAGTATCTGTGCTGCCC
>Ga0209365_1000144_pt1 | contig 12432 bp, 10 predicted proteins | sample WorMetimpBELIZE2_FD_187389 | JGI IMG/M metagenome (GOLD analysis project Ga0209365, IMG submission 187389) | Marine gutless worms symbiont microbial communities from Max Planck institute for Marine Microbiology, Germany - Olavius imperfectus... | ecosystem: Host-associated > Annelida > Digestive...
ACAGAAACAAACTATCCTTCACACATTAATAAGCCGACAAGTCTGGCAATAAAATGCACAGTCGTGGTGAACTGACAGTGTACTTAATATTACTAATAACATTTGTACCAAAGTCTACAATAAACAGAATAGCAAAGAGGTCTTCTACTGTAACCGACCTTACCCTGCTGAACTGCCAATGACTGATGAGCAAATATTCAAAATGTACTCACAGAAACAGCAGACTTTTTCTTAGCAGGCTTTTTCGGTGCAAAGCGCCCCTACCTGTCTGGTTCTCTGGCCCTATGCACACTGAGAAAGCGCTCAAATGTCAGTGGTGATGGTGCAGTTGCAGCAGCACGGACATTCTCATTACTGCATTCTCAGTGGCATCTGACATTAAACACATGCATATGCAAGTCACTATGACGAACAGTGTAGTATATTAGTCAATACTGTTACGTACTGGGTGACAGGCACCCAGTTAGCACGCAATACCGGCCCGGTGCCGGGCCAACGCTGGCAACCGTCATGGCACCATCACGGCATGCCAGCACCGGGCCGTTGCCGTTCTGGTTAACGGTCCACTGCCGGCCCTACACTGCCGGCCCGGCGCCGGCATACCGGCATGCTGCCAACACCGTTGTAATGTACTCTTTTGCATTGACTTACCGCTTTCAGCTGTTTATATTTATTTCGGAGGTTAATAAGCTACTTACTAATAACTTACTAATAAATCAAAATAACACAGTAACTGGACTTGTGCCTCAGTAACTATAAACGGAATTTATAACTTTATCCATCTGCATGCACTGCACGTTTCTCACTGTTCCTGTTTACATGCGTAATCAAATATTAGTACTTGTACTTAAAATTACAATACTGATAAAGTAAATGGTAAAGTGATCAAAGCAAGGACAACTAGACAGTTATGTACACAAAAATATCTGTTTTTTTGGCCATAAAGCGGTAAATTTTTGTCTTACGTCAAAAATAATTATATTCTTGGAATCGGGCAAATTTTCTGCATCATACAAAATAAGGGGGCACACAATTTTTTTCCGCTATTTTAGCGATTTTCGGGGTCCCGTAGCTCCGAAACCGTACGAGCTACGATTTGACGACCTAAGCGGGAACACTCACGGGTGTGTCAGCTTTCCATTATTATTATTATGACATCGTACACAAAGTACAGATAAAAAGAAATTTAAAAATAAAAATAAAAAGACAATAGAAATGCACAAATCACAAATAAACACATAAAATACACAGCAATTGTTAACCTGCAGCTAAAAACTTTATAAGATCACATATCTCATCTGTACTGAGAATGCACTCATCGTCCGAGCCATACCAATCCCGACACCTTATCAAATCAAGAATAAACTGACACAACCTCTCACCCGACACACTCATGGCCCTTCTGCAGTGCTGCTGTATTAGTCTATTCACGTTCACAACTCCTGACGCAAACTCGTAAGTTTTCAAGTTATACCGAGCAGAGCAAAATGTAACGTTCTTACCCATTAAAGATAACCCAGCAGCAAAAAATATACCATGAGATGTAATAAAACGAATCAGTCCTGAACTACGCTGAAGACATTTTGCAACAAAACAAAGAGAACGCTTGTACAACTCATCCAAAATTGGTAACAGTGGTTCGGCTGAAAAGTGTCCCCGGTGACCTGTGTGTGTGTGTCACACAAAACGCACCCAAAAATCGCCACGAAGTTTTTTGCTTCGGGCAGTGCCCGTTTAAATTTCTGGATTTTTACGCCATTCACCATGTACACATAGATCCATGTCGTTTGACAGCTAAAAGATTAATAGCCAAAAACTGGCGTGGTGCCAAGTTATATAAGACATAATCACCATTAAATTACTAGCACTTAATGTGAAGCAAATTAAACTTGAGTAACATAACAGTATAAAACCAGGTCTAGTGTTGGTACGGTTCCGAAATTTCGAAAACGGTTCGGTTCGGTTTGGGCCAAAAAATTGCGGTTTTCGGTTCGATTTTGGCTCTGGTGATAAACAAAAACCACTTTAGTGATAAACAAAAACAAGTTTTGGGGTTATTAATAAGCCAAAAACCATCCAAAAACAAACTTTTTGATGACGCAGACCAAAACCGAAACCAAAAACCGTGGTTTCGGTTCATTTCGGTTTCGGCCGAAAACCGCGATTTCGGTTCGGTTTCGGTAACTGTTACCAACACTAACTCGGTCGCATAATAGTGTAAAACTAGGTCACAGTACATCAGTACTGGTGAACAAACAGATCATGCTAACACATCAACAAATATGACTGCGGTTTCTTAAAGCTAAGATGGTCGTATTACCAAAATGACATCATGCAAAAATACTTGTCACTGAAACAGTCAAAACCATAGCACCTACAATTAATACTGTTACAGTAATACATCATATAACAAGCGCAGAGTTTATCATGCGTATGCCCAGCTTTCCACACTTTATAACTACGGCATATACGTCAACACATTACAGTCAGCTATTCCACATCTGACACTGTTGGAGACTCGATGCGCAATCTGTCTTCAGACGAACGTCGCTTGTGCTGCGCACGCTTATAGCGCTGCATCCTGCCACCGTGTCGGTCTGCAGCACCACGCAGCCATGCCTTCATCCGCCCTTCTATCTCCGTATCGCTGGCCTTTGCTGTCAGTGGATTTCTGCGCACAGCATCTGTAACAAACAAACGACCGAACAAACGCTCATTTACGCCGCATAACCACCCCTCGGGTATCATACAATCAACTGCAATATCCACGTGTTGCCCAAGACAAGCCATTCCATGACAGTTCTGTAAATAAGTCTCTTTCAATTTCCACACAGTGTCTCCTGAATATTCATGTAAGAGAATCCACACTAAACATCTCTTCCTCCCCACAGTGGTTGAAACATAAGTAACTAGAATGGCACTCAGTAGAGCGCACCTCCACCAGGCCAGCGTGAAATGAACGCAGTCAGCAGCACCTCAGCTGGATCCATGGCAAAGTAACAACGTACATTGACAGGCACAGGCATGGCATCGATGGATTGCTCGATGCTAGTAACACAACACAACGCCTGTTCCTTGTCCTTCTTCATGTTTAGTAACGGCAATATGCTAATAATTAACTAAAACCATTATGCATTCGTTACACATTCATGCTTTAAAGTCAAGGCCTATCCGGAAACAGTGGTGCTAAACAACACAGTGTTAGAAATGTAACAGAATGCACTTGCCAACTGCAACAGCCTTCAGCTTCAAGGCATTAAAAGCCTTTTTCCCTTCACTGCGGCCATAGTAGGTGAAGGTCGTCCTGATAAGCTCATTATCAACGAGCCGTTCCAAGATCCGACTGACGCAGTCCTCGACGGTACTTCCTCCAATGAGAGAAAGATATGCAACCTACGTGTATACAATTAACAGACATATATTAAATGCCAGATATACAGGTGGACCAAAAAATGAAGACCACCATTTCTAGATATACAGGGTGACCCAAAAAAGAAAATAAGTAATTAGCTAACTTACTTTCGCGAGCATTGATGACGTCACGATGGTCCGGACGCGTCAACCGGAACCGGAAGTGACGTAATTTTCTTACTTACTTATTTTCTTTTTTGGGCCACCCTGTATATCTAGAAACGGTGGTCTTTATTTTTTGGTCCACCCTCTGTATCTGGCGAGCTCAACCTCTACCTACTGACTGCGGCCAGCGGTCCCTAGGTGTGCAAAAATCACTATGTACAAATCACTATGTATGAGTAACAGTAGGGATGGGTCGGTTCTGCTATTTCGATTTCGGTTCGGTTTCGGTCGAAAACCGCGGTTTCCGTTTTAAAAACCGACCCATACCTAAGTAACAGGAGGCTAATTATTTTGGGGAAAAGCTGTAACTGTCGCCAATTACAGAATTGTTTATACCTGAATAGATTTGATTAGTTAGCCTTTATTACTAAGTCTTTGGAGACTTACGGGTAACGTAACTTAGTGATTTTTAGCTCGTTACAAAGATCATAGTCGACTTCCTACTAGTAGTACAGGCGACTTGTGCTAGAATTGCTCAGTAAGTGATACAAGCATGAAAGTTAGCACAACGATACTCCATTGTATACTAGGTATTTCTAGGGGTAGTGCCAATTTCTAGACCATGTCCCCTAGCAATGGTTGCTAGGCAACACATTCACTATAGATACTGGCTATGCATATCTATAAATTCTACCTTTAAGAGATGCTGTTATCTCAAACACTGCCTTAAGGCATTCAAAAGGCATGTACCTTCGAAACAGAGCGCATGGAAGGGCACAAACCCCAACCAACATTTACACACTGTTTGACAGCTGGATGACTGCGCTACAACGTTGCCACTGAAAGTTTTCAAACAAACGACACTTCTTAACACAGTTTTGCCACAAAAAAAACCGATTCTACTCGCTAAACAAACACAAGTGTATACTTTAGCGCTTTAGCGTGTGATGACATAGAAGAAACAAAGTATGTCAACAGACCAGCTGCGTGTACGTTTCATTGGAGCGCAGTTGTCCTTCAACTGTCTCCACTTCCTTTATTGTTGCCACTGGCAGTTTGAGACCATCAGGTAATTTGCCTGAACGGACCACCTCACTGCTCTTCTGCCGTCGCAGCACTTCGTACAGTAAGGATTTAACAACACGCAGCTCCTCCTTGAGTTCAGCATTCTGCTGGAACAGCCTGCTGATAGCCGCACTCTGCAATCCTGTCAACCAAGTGTTACTTTAGACATGCACCTATAAGGGACTAGCCGATTATCGGTCAGCCGATAATCGGCACCTAACAGTCAGCTGATTATCAGCCGATTACCGATTAATGCAAAACGCTTATTATTTTGCTGTCTTATTTAAGTTGTTGATTTAGGCTCTGATTGTTATCCGAGGACCCTTATTTAGTTGAAGGATTGCAGATTGCAGACAAAAGTACATTCAAAAGCAAAGTTACAATCCCCAAAATTAAAAACGAGTTCATTGGGTTGTTGGTTGGTTGAGTAGGGTTTAACGTCCCCACAAACACAATATTGGTCAAACTGGGAATGGTTTTACACATCAAAAGACCCAACCAACAGTGTCAAAGCACTGAAGGAAGATATGGTCATAGGAATCAGGCCTTGATCCCGCCAGGCCCACTTCACAAAGATAACACAAGCAAACACAAAGCTAAGCACAGTGAAATGGCGGACTGGGTACAAAACTGACATCAGGGACCTGTTAACTGCTCAAACTGTGCACACAAAAGATATTACAGAATACTGCACAATACAGTCAAGCAGTTATGTTGATACTCTGTCTGACTGTGGCCAGCATCACTGTCAGATGTCGCTGTTTAGTCAAGGGGTTACTGGGGGGTTGATATTGCACCACCTCTTCTCCCATTTTATACCACAAAACCACCATTTTAGGCCAAGAGGTTAATTTTTGATTTTAAAACGGACCCATCACCAGCTGATTATCTAATTTACATGTAACAACACTTCCACGCAGCTTAGCTTCAAAGCAGCAAAAACAAGAACTTAGCTATCGCCCATACAGTGCGCGATGTACCCTTATATCCACTTCAAGGACGTGTTTAGCGCCGAATAAGTCATTTTCTGTTAATGCCCCAGGTACTCACAGCATAGACTATGCAACTACAAACTTAACACGTTCTAAACTGCACCATGAAAGACCATTCAAGGTCACTCAAGGTCATCGATCATTCGCCAATTAACTACCAGTTGATGAATACGAACCTGATGTTGTGCCGGAACTCGTGCGCTGGTAAGATGTTACAGTAGGTACAGGAGTCACAGGTGCTGATGTTGTGCCAGGACTCATGGCCTGGTGAGATGTTAAAGAAGTTACAGGAGTCACAGGTGCTGATAGAGCATCGATCAGTCCGGGCTGCTCACCGTCTATTTCCACTGCTCTGAAACTGGAGGAACCGGAGGACTCAACACAAACATCAGAAAGGGCTTGAACAGTTTCATGAGACTCCATTACAGTGGGAGGATGAGAGGAGGATGAAAAGAGTGGAAAAGACAACGCAGCTGGAACTGTGGGTGGGTTATGGAGAGGTTGAAGCCCGTTTGCAGCAGACGCATCAGATGGTTGGGAATGTGAAACTGTTAAGGACATCATGGAGGGAGGCGACTGTGGAACTGAAGAAACCTTCTGTTGTACTTTGTGGCAACGTTTGCGTCGCTTCACACGCTCAACTTCTGACTCCTCCGTCGACAGATGAGAAGTGTCGTTATCACTTGCCCTCTTTAGGCGACGCATAGCGGCTGAGTAGTCACCTGTCACAACACACAGCCTCATAGAGCTCCGTATACTGCCACTACAGGAAGTGCCTATCCTGAAACTTAATGATCTTGACCTTTCAAATTTTAAACACTTGCGGATTTTGTTAACAGGCAACATACACACAAACTTTCATCAAAAGCGGTGCAGTAGTTATTGAGTTATCCTGCTGACAGACACAGAGACAGGCACATAGACAAACAAATAAACAAACCGACAAATGCTGGCCGAAATATAACCTCCTGGTGGAGGTAACTCGCTGGAGAGACATATATATTAGCTGATCAAGTGTACACATATCACACATGAATAAATGTGTATGATTAAAGTGAGATCACAGCAACCTGTTGCAGAGGCACTGTATAAAAATGTGGGCCTAAGACACATTAAGCATGTACAACTTTTGCATACATTATTTTGCTGCAAAAATACCTGTAGTTGACAGAACACGACCTTTGTACTTCATCCAGTCCACCTCTGGCATTTTATGTTTCATCAGCGCCTTCTGTTGTTGAGACCTGGAAAGTCTGTCCGGTGGCCAGTAACAATATCCTTTACCAACCCACTTCTCAGACACAATGGACACATCACGATCATCATCCCACTCAAACACGGCAAACATTCCTTCTCACTGTCAACATCACACAAGCCTCAACTGACTCTTGGTGTGTAACATAGGCAGACTTTACACTTGTCAGCATCTGCCCTGTGTGGTATAGCTTGTGAGTATCAACGCGAATCACCGAGTGATGTCAATTATAGTCCACGTATGACAAGCATTGGCCAGACACAGTGTCAGACTTTATGTTACAGTGACAAAAATAACAAATGACATCCAATGTCATCACTAGTCAATCAGTCATCAGTTTCAATTAACACATTTGCCAGTCCATACATCACACTCTATGAAGGCATCAGCATGAAAGTAAGATTAGGACAACTAAGTTTGTACGCCATGTAATTGGTTTATGCTAATTACATGGCGTAAACCAGTAACTTCAAACCAAGTGCACAAGTGGAATTATCACAAAACTTGCTGGTCTCGAATGCCAAGAACGTGGCAAGCAAACACATTTTCTCAAAGGGGAGGAAGCTGAAATAATGACTGTCTTTTTCTTTGCTTCTGCAGCAGTTACAATACCTAAATTTTCGGACGGCAAAGGGTATGTGAATAGATTTTTCAAATCAGGGAATGTGCTGCAAACAAGCATGGTGTTTTCTTGGATCTGAAGTACATTGCGTACCAACATCGGCCCTTTTCCCTCCACGATAACATACGAGTCAGCACCGGTCGCAGATATCACAGTATTTCCTTTTCTCAATCGAGAAAACTGTTGAGCCAGTGGATAATCGTGAGGAAGTGGGCCACTCGTATGTGGCTTGTAAGCTTCCAAAGTGTGTGACACAACAACGGCGTTAGTAGTGTTCAACTGAAAGTGCCGCTGCTCACATACCCGCCGCAGAACTTGACTTAGTGGGGAAGAGCCTTTCCTCACAAGACGTTTTAAGCTCCCCAGCTGACTTTCGAAAGGAAATGCACTGAAAGCATCCAGAGGACCATACCGACGAACCTCTGCGGCCAAGTGTACCAAAGCATGAACATTATACACAAGAAATGTCGGACCATATATTTGCTTTGCTTGGTCAACAAAACTAACAAGCAACTGTGCAGCATAGTCATTAAATTCTACACACATTCTTTCACTAGCCAAAATAGTAATTGCAGTGGACAAGAGCAAAAAATGATGAAATATTTTATCAGGCAGGATACCATCTAACACAACAGGTCCAGTATACATAAGAAATGTTCTGTATTCGGTGGCTTTCCAACGGTCCATTTCACTTAAGGAACGCGGTTTACGGGCAAACTCTCTAGGAAGGTGGCTAGACAACTCTTGTAGTCTAGCTGACAAAATTCGAACAGATGATGCTGGTAGTCTAGACGCAACATTTCCGCCAACACAAATAGGCCCAGAAACCCAAAAATGCAGCAGTTTCCTCATTACACCCAAACACACTAAATGCATGTAATCGAGAGCAAAAGACGTTACCAAACCAATGTTCAAAGCACTAAGAGGGGTAGGGCCACGATGATGGTCTTCATCCAATGACCCGGCAAAACTACTGTCCGTGCGAAGAGTTGCATCACTAACAGGGAATGTCATTCTACCATCAACATATTTGCCTTCCTGAGTACACTTGTCGCAACCAAAGTAACCCGAATGATATTTGACATTTTTCACGTAGGCCCGTGCTGGAGCATCACATATAAAACAGTCAACAGTGATGCCAAATTTGCATCCGTTCACAGAAACACCATCACGTAAAACTGTCTGCACATCAGATACAAAGTCGCCTAGGAACTCATTTAAGCAGCTCGGCTTTCCTTTGCCTGAATACAGGCCTACAACAAATGGAGCAGTGGATGTGTGCTTCACCAGACACAAAATCGGCCAAAATTCAGTGCTGGATGATTTAAAAAGCGGTAACCCGTCAATATTAAACTGTAGTTTAAGTACATCGGATTCCACGAGTGACAGATCGAGTGACTGGATGCCTGCAGCAATACCGAAATGAAAATACTGTCCTTGTGTAGAAATTTCCCTGATGTGATAGTTTCTCGGAGTTTGCAACAATGTTCGGGGATCACATGGTAATCCAGGGTGATGCGGGCGCAAGATGGCAAGTAGATCATGCAATGCAGAAAGAGTAATATTATGGTTTACTTTCCATGATGCTAACTGAGATGTTAATGATGGCTCGTCACGATGACAACCTGTGTTAGAGTCTGACTCAGAACTAGGGCTACTGCATGCAGGGGACCAAGCTTCAACATCACCATCATCACTGCAGTGACCATCACAGTCACTATCAGCGGACTTGTCATCTGCATCAGCATCAGTACTACAAGACGCGTGTTCACTGGTAGCACTGCTTGTAGTAGTACAGGAATAACTACTGACGATGTGGCTAGCAGCAGAAGGTGGGCAATTGCCATCATTTCCATATTGTGCAGTGCTGCACTCAGCTATCACAGCCTGCCAACTGGCGCTAACTGCATCTTTCACGCGACGTCGTTTGGCAGAGTACGAGTGTCCTTTGCATGCAGTATTAATGTCAGACATGTCATGAACGTAACAATATGATGCAAGGTAGTGCAAACAACAGATCAGTATATCCTACCGTCTAGCGAGCTAAAACAGAAACACAAAATTATAATTATTATTCATAGTGCTGGGTCAATTCTGCTATGTCGATTATGGTTCGGTTTCGGCCAAAAAATCGCGGTTTCGGTATCGGTTTCGGTAATAAGCAGAAATGACTTCAGTGGTGAACAAACATCTGTGTCACAGATGTCAGACGACATCTGATGACAATAGCCGAAAGTTGCATTGCAACAGTCGGCTAAAAGCTGAATTTAACGACGAGACGACGACTGTATCCCCAGTAGGTCCAAAGCCCCAAGTCCGAAACAAAATCATATATCTAGAACGTTAAGCAAAACCAATCGGATGCATTTTTATTTAGTGATTTCCGGGATTTATAATTACCGCAGGAAGGGCAATTCCTTACCGGCTATATGCCTGGATAAACATTGTGCTAATGGCCAAATGCACATCAGGCTGAGAGTTGGCCAGGGTTGCAAGCCTCTCTACAGAAAGTCTTTTTGTATGGTTTTCATTTTACAGCTGCCTTACGGTAACGTATACAGTATAGTAGGATTGGGTTACAGTTTGTTGTAGTTTGCTGTTTATTCACTTCATAAATATGTTGTTTAGTCTTTCTGCTGCTTATTCTGTTATATTTGCATTGTCTGATAGCACACTGAACTTTGACAGAAATGCAGTGTCTACGAAATACGAATTAGGTATATGGGTATTCACCAGCCCCACGTCCCCCAACCACGGTTATTTGCGCATCGCCTGTCAAACGTTCCTTTCTCTTCCCCACCAAAAGACTACACCCCTTTTAAAACTATTACCCCTCTTGTCTTATTCTATCCCCAAGATAGCACTAGTTTCAGTGCAAATTGCCAGAGAGCACGCTAGAACATCACATGACCCCACCCCGGCGTGACCCACACAGCCTCCACACACATTAGACCTTCACAAAGTTTAACGTCGTTTAATGTCTACACCTCTGTATCCTTATGGGTTCAGGTCAGTAGCATTCGGTTAGGGTTCCTTTTACTTTCATATTTATTTATTTCATGCATATATTCTTTTTTTTCTTTCTGCTGCTTACTCCGTTATAACTGCAGGGTCCAGTGGCACCATCTGGTCTACCCATATCCGTAGCCACTGCCACCTAGAAGACCAAACTGGGCATGGGTATTACAGAGGGGGGAGGAGGGTGTATGGGGTTGCGGGGAGCGATATCATTATCATTGCAATTAACTGTCACGTACATAATCAGAGAGAAGCTTGTCAAGCGCTGAAAGCTTCCCCCACATTCCCTGAAAATGTGGTGAACTTCCGTCAACAACGTATACATGCAAGCCAGTGTTTGGACCCACCCGCTGCAATTCTGTCTTGGTCGCCGTGTTACCGTGGCGTAATTATCAGGGATATCTTTGCGACGACATGTGAACCGACAGTCAGAAACTGCAGACAGTCAGAAATAGTGACCTGGTTGCATTCTCAATTTGTTATGTTATCCATACATTTCTTCCAAGTATGCACCACACTGCGCAAGAAATTTTGACTTTTAATAGCGGTAGTCACGTACAATGTGGCATTGCGATGATGCCGTGTTTTTATACACCGTAGGCTAGGCCCTATATTACCAGTGCATGTGACAAAATTTGAGACATTGAAGACATGATACATCTTAGCACATGGTGACAATGCAAGGAATGAACCGATTACAGGCCAGCAAAAGGACGTTCTCAGTAGGCCTATGTTGTAAATTAGTGTATGTCTAAGGTAGTATTAGGCCTACCGGTTTGACTAATTACCACATCGGACCACATAGGACTATCTGGAGACCACAGCTGAACGTATGGCCTTACCACATCGCACTTCGGCGCAAAAAGACGAGGTGCGTTCGTCCCCCTAATTGCCCATAAGGATAACCCAAAACGCGACATCTATCGTGTAGCGTATATAATCGGAGTTTGCGTCATAAATGTGTGCTACAAAGCGTCATGTTTGAAAACTATGAGCGGAAGTCGTCCGGCTTTCCAACGATGATGCGTACTGATTTTTACACAATGCTCTTGTTTAAACGCTTGTGCACATAACGTTCAAAAGTAAACATGTCTGGTCTGCGAACAAATTACTTGGCTGCCGCGGTGTATAACTCTGTGTAGGCATATTTCTCACTATACTAGAAGCACTGCGTTGCTTTTTAATTACTGTCCCATGTAACCCCTGTGGTCTGGTGTGGTCATATGTGCTCCGATATGGCCCCAGATAGTCCGATGTGGTAATTAGTCAGACCCTTAGGCCTACAGCCGTGTCTGCAGGTGCTGTTTCCCCACGTTTACAGCCCGCACCCCGCACAGCACCCGCGTTATACCCGCCGTCCCCGTACTTTATCCCCGCACTACTGGCCCGCAAATTACCCGTTGTCGTCCCCGCAGGCCCGCATTTTACCAAAACCCCACTGAAGTATAGGTTCAGTGCCGGGCTACCGGCATCGCGGTGCCGCACTAACACTAGCACTATGCATCCAAAAAATCGCACACTATTACTAATACTGCAGCAGAAAGCACGACTTCAAATACGTCTACAAACGTTAATAAGTTACAACTTGTACCTAATATCGTAACATTGCCAATTCCAGCTATCACCCTCTACGCGCCAAAACAAAACAAACTAGCAAGAGCAGTACCGCACACTACGGGTTTAAAATTATAAATTATAATTTAAAATTATTATTCGTAGGTGGGGTCATTGAAACATTCCTATAATAAAAACTAAGTAAATCGTGCCAACTGTCTGAAAAAAATGTTGGCATGTATAAATTCTCATATTAGCGCATGAAAGGTGCCAGCAGGTTACGGCTGTATGCCATCGGCCACACGCCGGCCCGCTGCCGTCAGCCATTGCCGCATTTGCCGCATCTTTGCCGGTGCTGGCCCGGCATTGCATGGCTAACTGGGTTACGAGGTGATTTAATAGAGGTATAT
>Ga0209365_1000145_pt1 | contig 12380 bp, 13 predicted proteins | sample WorMetimpBELIZE2_FD_187389 | JGI IMG/M metagenome (GOLD analysis project Ga0209365, IMG submission 187389) | Marine gutless worms symbiont microbial communities from Max Planck institute for Marine Microbiology, Germany - Olavius imperfectus... | ecosystem: Host-associated > Annelida > Digestive...
GACGCGGATGCTGACGGCGGTGATGAGGAGGGCTACGGCGACACCGCCGATGCCGAGCAAGAGTTCGGGCAGGCTGGGGGTGTAGAGGGCCATAGCGCCGTCGTCGTAGAAGCCGGATTCGAGGACGGTTTTGCCGGGGAAGAGCTGCATGGGGTAGGCCTGACCACCGATGATGATGACATATAGGCTGGCGAGCCCGCCGAGTATGATGAGTCCGCAGGCGGAGGCGATCCAGGCCCGGCTCTTGCTCAAGGCGGGATGGAAGAGGATGCCGAGGGGGAACAAGGAGCCGGCAAGGATCCAGACGAGCCAGAAGAGGCTGGTGTAGAGGCCGCCGTCGATGAGGTAGAAGGCGACGAGGTCATAGTTCTTGGCGCCGTAGAGCTTGGTCAAGAAGTAGGCGAGCACGAAGAAGAGTATGGCCCCGATGAAGATCCGGAGCAGATTTCGGAGCCGGAAGAGCATGGATTCGCCGATGGGGCGATCGTCCCGATGGAAGGCGAAGAGGAGCACCAGTATGAAGATAGCCAGGCCGTAAGCGAAGGACATGGCGATGAAGAGGGGAGCCATGATTGCGGTATCGTAGGCTTGGCGGGCGACCAGGAAGCCGAAGATGGAGCCGGTACCCATGGTGAGGGCCAACCGCCAGAGGAAGGCGAAGAAGCCCACGGGCTTGGTGTAGGGGTTACCTTTGCGCTCTATCATGGTCCAGAGGTAGGCGATGACGATGACCATAAAGCCTGTATAAAGAAAAATGTTCCAGGCGAAGATGGAGCGGAAGTTGTAGGTGGTCATGGCAACTACGAGGCGGTCGGGACGGCCCAGGTCGAGCACCAGTACTAACAGTCCGCCGATCAGGAGGGCGATGGCCAAGAGGCCCGAGAAGCGGGCCAGGGGTTTGTAGAGGGTTTTGCCGAAGACGCTGCCGATGGAGGCGACGTTGAGGGCCCCGGAGGCGGCGACGATGAGGAAGACGGCGAAGACGTGGGGGGTACCCCAGACGATCTGGTTGGTCATGCCGGTAACCCAGTGGCCTTCGTGCTCCATGTAGGCGAAGGCGAGTCCACCTAAGCTGGCGATGGCCACCAGGATGGCGAGCAGGCCCCAGTAGTGTTGGGGGGCGAGCCTCCATTCCCGATAGACGATTCTTTTCATGTCAGCATCTCCGGGGATCAATGCCATTCAGTTCATCATTGCAGTGCATGGTGTCGACTAGCCTTCGGAACAACGGATCAACTCGGGGCATCCCCTTTTTACACCCTTTCCCCTTGTAGGTGTAGAGCTTACCGTGGGGAATCGGGTTGTCTCCTGCCTGGTATTCGGATGTGTAGAGAAATTGGCTATCGTTGAGACCATAAGTGATAACCTCCTGGACTCTTTAAGATAGCGGATCGGGATCACTGTGTAGTCGGTGCCCAATTTCAGCGTCCCAAAGTTGCTCGGCGCAGCTTCAGCCAAGTTTAAATCGAATTCCAGGGCATGGATATTAGGTTAGCACTAAGAATTTCTTGCCATCCTCAGAGAAATCTATCTCGGTCACGACTCGGTGTATCCATTTTAGGAGGCTGTCTACGAATGCGTAGTCGTCCGGAAAAATCTTAATCAGGTCGAACTCACCGACCAGTTCCATTTCCAGGGGTAGCGAGCCTACCTCATATTGGCTCCAACTGGCTCTGGGAAGCTTGAATATATGGGATACGCGGGCAAACTTTGGTTTGAAGTTATAGTTCTTGCTGATGATGAAGAGAGCACCTGATACTGGATGCAGAGCCGCCATACTCTCAGCATTGACTTGCACGTTATCGGGGAACCGGATGGGGATCACCTAGTTCGGAGTCAACTCATCGGGGAAGTGTTCCTGCTCCTTTATGACCAGGAGCTTACGTACCTCGCCCTTACGATCACCTTTACTGAGGCCGATGTCGCCGATGAACAGACAACGGCTATCGTTGTAGCAAGGTCCGTAGGCCATATCTTCGGTATCCAGAAGCTCGACTCCTGCGAGCTTGACCGCCCTGTCTCATTGCCGGCTAGATCCGTTTGGTAGAAGGCTAGCGTAGAGCCCGAGTCGTTGATGTGGTATAGCCGATTCGGGAGACTTGGAAAAGGCAATTCCGCTGGATTCAGCAGAGATACTTTGGGTCCAACGTCCCGATCACCGGTTCCGGTTTCCATTCGGTGCAAAACACCTGGTCACCGGCAGCCTGTACTGCATGCTCCTGAGCATCAGCCATATAAGTGGCACAACAAATCGCTCCCGCTACAAGGGCAAGGGTTATCGCACGCATAATTGACACTTATAAGGTTAAAGTCCGATGGTAGAATAGGTTGTCGGGTACGCCTCCGGTCGGCCCAGAGGTGTTCTTCATCGATGGGCACGCTTCGCTGTGTGCGTCCGATAAACCGTCTCGGCTCGGTAATCTCCTTGAGATAACCCATCACCTCCCTACCACCATCTGGTAGTGGTAAATTTTGTAGTGATATGGGGAATTGCATAATCGTTCAAACCTTACCGTCATTCCGGCAGGAAATGCCGGAATCTACCGATGCCGGGGACAGCAAAAGCTGGGAGATCTGAACCGTTATCGGACCGCTGGGTGGCTCATTATCACTTGAAAATTTACCACTACCAACCATCTTACTATGCCACTCTAGTATTTACCACTACCCCTGGCCGATCCCTTATCCACCTCTTCCTTCAGATTTTTGGTCTTCTTAACCGTTTTCTCGGCCGCTGCCGAATAATCTTTGGCGTAGGCCGGTTTCATATCGACGCCAGTCGTAAAGGAAAAGGCGATGGCAAGGCCCAACAGCAGACCGAGTGCTTTGCGTGAGCGGACCGCGGGAACGATAGGGTTCGACATGGGGTAACCCCTGTAAAGGTCGAGGTGGCCTTGCTCAGAATGGCAGGTCGTCTATGACTTCGACCGTTGCGTCGACGGTGTCATGGGCGGTGTTTCCAACCACGGAGATGATCGAGACGAAAGGAGGCACCCGGAGCTGGAAAATACGACTCTCGTTAAAAGGCCAATCACCAGAAGGGGGCGTTTGATGCTCATTTCATCTCTCCCTTGTATGAGGATGTCGCAAAAGCCCATCCCTGGACTTTTGCGCCGCGGAAACGGAAACCGAAAATCCGACCTGTCGCCGAGACGGGCGGGTCAGACACCGGCATAGCGCACACCGGTGTTGAGGGCTAGGTCTTCGCGGAGCTGACGGCTCGGATAAGCCGCCAGGACCTGCACCAAGCGGCTCTCGGGGTCTGCAAGGTCGCCGAACAGGATGGCGCCCGTGGCGCAGGCGTCGGCGCAGGCGGTGGAGGATTCTCCGTTGTCCCGGCGATGGACGCAGAGGTTGCAGCTTTCGACGCAGCCCTTGCCGCGGGGTGCTCGGGTGAGCTTGGCACCCACGGCTTCGTGGATGAAGGAGCGGGCCTTGTAGGGGCAGGCCATCATACAGTAGCGACAGCCGATGCAGGTGTGCCGATCCACCATGACGATGCCGTCGGCCCGTTTGAAGGAGGCGCCGGTGGGACATACGTCCACGCAGGGCGGATGCTCGCAATGCTGGCACATGATGGGCAGCCGGCTTGTATGGTTGGTCAGCTGATCCTTGACCTTGACCAGGCGGATCCACCTGGCCGCTTGGCGATCCCATTTGGCGGCGTTGGCATCCGCCGGCTTTGCCTGAAGGTCCAGGCCGTTTTCCCGATCGCAGGCGGTGACGCAGGCCTCGCAGCCATCGACGCATTTGGTGCTGTCGATGAGCATCCCCCACCGTACTTGATCGGTAACCGCTTCGGACCGCGGCTCGGCAACGGCCAGGCGGTACAGCACGACGCCGGGCGCTAGGGCCACGGTGGTGGCGGCGCCGAGGAATCCGCGCCGCGAGCTGTTCACTGGTTGTTTATGCTGGTTCATGGTCACTCGCCTACCCCTTACTCGACCTTGGGCGTGATGCGCGGCGTCTTGGTCTCCGCAGCCTTTGGGGTCTTTGCGGTCTTAGCACCCGGAGGTACGGGTACGGTGGCGTGGCAGTCGAAGCAATTGATCTTCACCGCCGCTAGCTCGTGGCAGGTCCGGCAAAACTGCCCTTCCGCATATACGGATATCGGGTGCCCTTGTTGGTTGCGGCCGACATGGCAATCGATACAGCCCGCCAAGCTAGCGTCGGTTTTGCGGATCCCCCGGTGTACGGTTTCATCGCGCTGGTGCTCGATCAGCTCCATGTGATTGCGCCGCATGAAGGGGGTTTCCCGCACGCAGTTTTCGAGTCCGGCGGCCTTGGAGCCGGGTATGACGTAGCCGACTTCCGGAAGATCGGCCGCCCCGGCGGGAATGATCCAGGCCCCCGCGGCGATACCGAGCGCCAGAAGGCCGTTTTCAACGACGCCAAGGCGTCGGGACCGGCCCCCACGCCGGGGTGTGGGAGCCGGAGAGATGAAGGCTTTGCCCATGATTCCGCCTGCGTTATTCGCCGAGGCCCATCTTGATATAGCCCGTGGGACACACGTCAGAGCAGATGTGGCAGCCGATGCACTTGGCATAGTCGGTGTCCACATAGCGGCCGGTGGTGTTTTCTCCCTTCTTGACCCGGAAGACGGCATCCTGGGGGCAGAAGATGACGCAGTTGTCGCACTCGAAGCACAGGCCGCAGCTCATGCAGCGCTTGGCCTCGTCGATGGTCTCTTCTTCGGACAGGGCGATGAGGCGCTCGTGGAAATGGCCCAGCACCTCTTCGGCGGTGGGAACGTCTTCCTTGCGCTTGTTGCGGGCCTGGTAAGCGAAGTGCCCGAGGAAGAGCTCGTCGTGGGGAATGACTTCCGCTCTGGAGCGATCCTCGTAGTTGTGGATGGCCCAGTTGCCCTCGGAGGTACCCCGCATGTCACCCCGCTCCTCAGCGTCGAACCGGTCGGGGGCCAAGTTGGCCTCTTGCATCTTTGCGAGCAGGTTGAAATGATGCACGTCCACCTTGGGGCGACGGGCGTGGGGCTCCTGCATTACGTAATCATTGACGGATTGGGCCGCGACCCAGGCCTGGCCGATGGCGGTGGTGAGCAGGTGCGGACGGATGATGTCGCCGGCCACGAAGTGGCCCGCCCGCTCCGGCACCTGGTAGAACTTGTCGGAGTCCATCAGGCCGCGGCCGTTGTCGAATTGCTCCAAGCCCGTGAGGTCGCCGCCCTGGCCGATGGCGGAGACGATGAGGTCCGCTTCCAGGAGGCGTTCAGTGCCTTCGGTGGGGATGGGCTTCATGCCGTCCATGGTGCAGTCGCAGATCTTGAGGGCCGTGGCGCGACCCTTTTCGTTCTTGATGACCTCCAGGGGCATGACGCCGTCCAGGATGGTGACGCCTTCGGTCAGGGCATCGTGGACTTCGTGCTCGGCGGCCATCATTTCGGTGCGCTTGAACAGGGAGGTGAGGGTGACCTCGGCGCCCTGGGCGGCAGCGGTGACCGTGGTATCGTGGGCGACGTAGCCGTCGTGGATGACGGATTCGGGACGCTCGGCGGGCTTAATGTGCTCGATATGTCCCAACCGCCGGGCAACCGAGACGACGTCGATGGAGGTATCGCCACCGCCGATGCAGACGACCTTGTCGGCGGTCACTTTCATGCGGCCCTCATTAAAGGCCTTGAGGAAGGCGACGCCGGAAACGCAGTTGGGGGTGTCTTCCCAACCGGGTACCGGGAGCCCACGACCACTCTGGCAGCCTAGGGCCCAGAGGACGGCGTCATAGTCCTTTTCCAGGTCCGCGACCTTGACATCGGTGCCCACCCGGCTGCCGAGCTGGACCTCGACGCCCATGGCGATGATGCGGTCGATCTCCGCGTCCAACTCCCTGCGCGGCACGCGATAGCCGGGGATGCCGTAGCGGAACATGCCGCCGAGCCCGGCGTTGGCCTCGAAGATAGTGCAAGCGTGGCCCATGCGGCGCAATTGATAGGCGGCCGCCAGCCCCGCGGGCCCACCGCCGACGATGGCGATCTTCTTGCCGGTATCGGCGTTGGCCTCGAATTTGTACCCTTGGGCGATGGCGTTGTCGCCGATGTATTGCTCGACGGCGTTGATGCCGACGAAGTCCTCGATCTCGTTACGATTGCAGCCATCCTGACAGGGCGCGGGGCAGACCCGGCCCATCATGGAGGGGAAGGGGTTGGCGTCGGTGGAGCGGCGGAAGGCGTATTCCTGCCAGTCCATCCCCTTCGGCGGCAGCTCCTGTTGGCGAACGATAGCCAGCCAGCCGCGGATGTCCTCGCCAGAGGGGCAGCTACCCTGGCAAGGAGGCGTCTTGTGCACATAGGTGGGACACTTGTGGGAGGTATCCTGGACGAAGATCTTTTCGGTCAGGTCGTCCCAAGCATGCTCGCCGTTCTCAAACCTGCGCCAGGAAAGCTTGGTTTTCATTTCGTCGCTGGTAGTCGCCATCGATCTTTACTCCTGGTAGGGTGGGCTATGCCCACCACAACACCGTGCCTTTGCGGTGGGCACAGCCCACCCTACGCTGAATGTCAACATGCCTAAGTCGAGTTTTAAAATTAATAAAGAGTCCCTCTCTTCCCAATGTGTTAGGCGATCTTCTTCAAGACATTCCGATCCAAACCGAGCGTATAAGAGAAAAGGGTATCCAGATTCATCTTGTTCGATGCTTGCAATATTTCGATGCCCGTGAGCCTTCCATCATCTGTCGTATCGATATTCAAACCCTCCGTCATTTCAATCACTCCGTCCGGTTCCTCATTGCCGAGATTCAAGTATAGCGCATCGACCTCTTCATCGTAGTGTACTCTCATGATTTCTTCCTTTTTTCAATAGATAATTGGTCAAGACGGTACACGTATCGTTCTCTACCACGATGACCACCTTTATCAGGTATCTGAAACCCTTTACAACTCTGACGATTTCCTGGTTACCTTCGTGCAGACTGAAATTCTCTATGATCGTTGCAACGGTATTCTCTAGAATTTTGTAGAGTTTTGCTCGCCGTTTCGCATGCCGCGAGAACTTGATCTTCACTTGGCGTCGACTCTTTATTGATCCCCTCTCCCCTGGAGGAAGCCCGTAGGACGTGGTGAGGCTAGGGATAACCGAACCGCATCAATGGATGGCAGCGCGCCTACGCTTAGCCTATTGAACGATTATTTCGGTCTCGTCGCGTCCATCTATTTGCAGTTAACGCTTCCGTTCCCGGATTGACCGATATTCCCGATGATGCGGTTCACGCCTACTCGTGATGCCATCCTGTAAGACCCTACTGCGCTCCCCGCATCCTACGCGGCCTTGGCGACTTCTTCGTTTTCGTCCTCATCGGTCTGCTGGCCGGTAAGGATGATGGCGTTGGAGACCAGTTGGTGTACGCTGACGATCTGGTCCATCTCTAGGCCGTAGTAGGGCAGGACCTTGGAGAACTGGCTCTTGCAGATGGCGCAGATGGCGGCCATGTGGGTGACGCCTTTTTCCTGGATCAGGTTGTTGAGGGCCTCGACCCGGGGCTTAGCGCCCTTAATCCGCAGCTCCATGAGGTCGTCGGTAAGCAGGCCCCCTCCCCCGCCGCAGCAGAAGGTGCGCTCGCGGATGGTTTCCTCGTCCATGTCGTAGAAGTGATTGCAGGTGGCCTTGATGATGGCCCGCGGAATCTCGAATTGCCCCCCCGGCTGGTCGCCCATGCGGCTGGCCCGCGCCACGTTACAGGAGTCGTGGTAGGTCAGGACCATGTCGTCGTTCTGAGACTTGTCGAATCTGAGCTTGCTTGCCCGGATCAGATCGTAGGTGAACTCGCAGATGTGCTGGGGTACGGGGTAGTCGGGGTCGAGGAAGTCCCAGGGACCGGCCAGGGTGTTGAGGAAGCTGTAGGCGACGCGCCAGGCATGGCCGCACTCGCCGAAGACGATGCGCTTGACGCCCAGGTCCATGGCGGCCTTGCGGATGCGCTGGGAGACGCGACGCATGTTCTCGTAGGAGCCGATGAACATGCCGAAGTTAGCGCCCTCGGAGGCATAGGAGCTGAGGGTCCAGGATACGCCGGCCTCGTGGAAGACCTTGCCGTAGCCGATAAGACCGTCCACATGGGGCTCGGCGAAGAAGTCCGCGGAGGGGGTGACCAGAAGAATGTCGGCGCCTTCCTGATCCAGGGGGTAGCGGACCGCCACGCCGGTATCGTCCTCCACGTCCTCGGACAGTCCTTTCAGGGTATCCTCCAGCGCCGGACTGGGCAGACCTAAGTTGTTGCCGATCTTGTAGACCTTGCCGATGATCTCGTTACAGTATTTCTGGCCTACCCCGATGCTGTCCATGATTTCCCGTGCGGCCATGGAGATCTCGGCGGTATCAATGCCGTAGGGGCAGAATACGGAACAGCGGCGGCATTGGGAGCATTGGTGGAAGTAGCTGTACCAGTCGTCCAGTACTTCGCGGGTCAGGCCCTCGGCTCCCACCAGCTTGGGGAAGTATTTGCCGGCCGCCGTGAAGTAGCGCCGGTAGACCTTGCGCAGCAGGTCCTGACGGCCCACCGGCATGTTTTTGGGATCTTTGGTGCCCAGGTAGTAGTGGCACTTGTCGGTACAGGAGCCGCATTTGACGCAGGCATCCAGGTAGACGCGCAGGGAACGGTATTTACCCAGCAGCTCCCCCATTTTATCGACGGCCTTGTCTTCCCAGCCATCTTCCAACTCTCCGGGAAAGCCGAGGGGCTCCTGGAACTCGGGTTTGGAGAGGAAGGGCTTGCTGTGGACCATCGCATCCGGCTCGATGGTCGGTATTTCGGCGTACTCCTGGAGCTCGGGTACGTTGAAATCTGCCTTTGCCATGTTTCTACCTTGTCAGCGGATGCTGCAATGCGCTGCCTACCCCTACCACCGGGCGGTGGGCACAACCCACCCTACATTCGGGTGGTGGGTATAACCCACCCGTTGTTCAGCCCCCACCATTTTCACTGTCTCTTGCTATTCATGACAGCCTTTCCGAACATCATTAGTAAATCTCTATTAAATTCCCTTTTAACTCATCCAGTATTTTACCTTGGCTTTCATACTCGGGGTATTCCTGTATGTGCCCGACAAACCATTCTTTTTCCTTTTTATAGACAACATTCAATTCCATCTTTCGAGTTTTTGTTATCCATTTTCTATAGTATATCGAATTCTTCGCGGTTCAGTACCACTGATCTTAGAAAGAGCATTTTTAAATTTGGCTTTACTTGACCGTTTTGCACGCTTCCCCAAGTACTCTACCGTCATTAGTGCAGACATTTTTTCCGCTACCGCGGATGATACAAACTGGTTGATTGAAGTACCGTTTTGTTCAGCAAGTTTTTTATTTGCTCATGCCAAAGAATCCGGGAGCCTTAAACCTAATGTATCCATTTTATCACTTCTATCAGTTTTAAAAACTCTTGAGGAGTTAAAACCTTCAGATCGAATTTCTCAATATTTTTAAAATCCTTCTTGTTTATATGAAATCATAAAACCACTTTCTGATTCAACAGCTACTTCCAGCACTAAATCATCTTTCGGGTCCCTGAAAAACGATCACCATAAAAAGTATATTTCTCTTTTATTACCTATTTCAGCCAAGTAGTCTAAGACATCATCTATGACTGATCAAAAAGCCATAGTTGGTCTTTATTTCGTTTTGCAACGGATTCATATTCCATGAACAAGGGAACAGATAAAGAAAACTCAAATAACCTACTATCAAAGAAGCTCCCCCAAAGAAGCTCCCCTGGATGATCGCAGTGCCGAAAGAATAACATTGGTATCGATTACAATCTTGTATTTTTCCATATGTGAAAATAACGAAATCTAGTAAAATCAACAAGTCAGACCAAATGTGACAAAGTAGAACTAAGGATCACTCTCGAAGCGCTTGGCCCAGTCCGCGAGGTGGCGCTTCTCACGGGGGTTGTCCACCTGATTGCGGGTGGGGCTGAAGAAGAGTCCGGGGGCGTGCAGCAGCTTGCTGAACGGGAAGACGAGCATGAGCGCCACCACCAGCAGCAGGTGCAGGAGCACTAGGGGATCGGTGGGAAGAGGAGAGAACTCGAAGGTGATCAGACCGCGGATGAAGAGCTTGATGGCGACTACGTCCACATGGACGACGTAGGTCATTAGCAGGCCGCTGAGGCCGAGGAGGATCAGCAAGACGAGCAGCAAGTAGTCCGAGACCGCGGTGATGTAGCGCACCCGGTCGACGAGGAATCGCCGCGCCCAGAGGCCGGCGAGCCCTACCGCCATGGCGATGCCTCCGTAGATGCCGAAGGGTTGGACCAGCTGAATCGGCAGCCAAACCGGCTCGATAAAATAGCGCAGGTGGCGCAGGGTGACCAGAAAGAGTCCGAGGTGGAAGATCCACCCGAAGAGCCAGGTCCACTTGTTGCCTTTGAACAAGCTCTCGAAGAGGACGACTTCCCGGACCAGGCGCAGGGCGACTCCGCCCTGGGTGACGGGCGCCGGCGTGGTCGGGATCTTCAGGGGCGCGGGCGTACGGGCATATTGTACGATTTTTCGAACCAAGCCCCCCACCAGCACGGCGGCGGCGAGGTAGAACAAGATGGTGTATAGGACCGTCAGAAACGACATCTTCCCGCTACCCTTGAGTGGATTCGCTTCAGGACCGGGGGAATAGGCACATCCCCCAGTAACCCGCAACGCAACGAGCCAATCCCATCCCGCGATTTGCGCGGTGCGAACGGGGGGCTCGCCCCCGTTGCTTCATATCCCTCGGGCTACAGGCCTCCAAGGGACCGGGATTGCGTATCGGTGGGAGGGCCCGCTCAGACGCAGCCCGTGGGCTTGGGCAGACCGGCATAGCGACAGGCCTGCTTGGCGGGACCGTAGGGGAACAGGCCGTACAGATATTTGCTGTTGCCCTTGTCCTTACCCATTTTTTTGCCGACGGCCTTGGTCAATACCCGCACCGCCGGGGCAATTTGATACTCCTCATAGTATTCGCGCAGGAATTCGATGATGGCCCAATGGTCATCGGTCAGCTCCAGGTCGTCCTCCTTGGACATGATCTCGGCCACGTCCTTTTCCCATTCCTGGATGTTAGTGAGGTAACCCTCTTCATCGGTCTCGTAAGTTTTGCCGTTGACTTCGATAGGCATAATGGTTTTCCTCTCGCTTGGAAGTTGAAACTATAACCAGGCTTGGACCTTGTCGTTGTTCACCGCCAGATCCACGAACCCCGTATAGTCCAGGATCTCGACGCCGTCGATCACGCGCTCCGTGGTGAATCCGCGCGCCGCTAGGTCAGGGCCCAGGACATACAGCGACTGTTTTTTGTCGAGCGCGGTTTTGATCCGCTCTTCCGCGCTCGTCCCTTTCAGGGCGGCGTAGATACCGTCCTCGAACAGCAGTACGGGATCGCCGGCACCGGCGAACTTCAGGCAGGATTCCAGGGCATTACGCTCGAACGGCGATTTGTTGACTGTGTGCAAGATGCTCATCGGATCCCCCTTAGAAACTGAAGATCACGTCGGACTCGGCCATGAGATCGGAAACCCGGGCGGTATCCACTACCTCGACGATGTTCTCGATTTCTTCCTCGGTCTCCCAGTCCTCCCAGGCGATCGCCACCAGGTCGTCCTGGGTGAGCCCGCGGGCCGTGAGGGAGTCCTTGTCCACGTAGATGCTCTTGACCTCGTAATCGCCCAGGGTCCGATAGGTGGGCGAGAAGTTTTTCATGCCGATGTCGGTGGTATCCTGGTTTTTGGTGAGCTGATAGACCCCGTCGTCAAGGAACATCAGGCTCACTTCCTGATCGAAGGCGGCGCCGATGAGCACGACCTCCAGGGATTCCCAGGCATAGATGGTGCCGTAGGGGGCCTTGCGGTTGAGGTACAGGAACTTCTTGACGGTTTCAGACATGATGTACCTCCTCAATCACCGAACACGACGAGCCGGTCCGCCTGGATGGCCGCCTCGACCAGCTGCCCCAGGCCGGAGATGCGGAATCGTGGATGGATGTTGGTGGCATCTTTGCCGTTACGCTGGGCCTCGCCCTCGTCCACGATGCCGCGGCGTTGGGCGGCGGCGACACAGACCACCAGTTCCGTCTGCGCGACCTCCCGGCCATCCTTGTCCTTGGTGCGGGATTCGATCTTGTACTGCTCCGCCAGTTCCGCCCACCGATTGACGATGTTGCGGTCGTCCTGGGGCGGCGTGGTCAAACGGGTCCCGTTGTTGACGCCGTCATGGTAGAAGAAGACCCGAAATACCTCGTGCCCCTTCTCCAACACGGCCTTGGCAAAGAAGTACGCCGAGTCGGACGCCTGGTGCTGGTAGGGCCCCTCGTTGATCTGGATTGCGAACTTCATAGCGACCTCGATGTGGTTGTGCCCGTTCCCCCCCCGCACCGGGGGGGGAACGGGCACAACCACAT
>Ga0209365_1000146_pt1 | contig 12352 bp, 10 predicted proteins | sample WorMetimpBELIZE2_FD_187389 | JGI IMG/M metagenome (GOLD analysis project Ga0209365, IMG submission 187389) | Marine gutless worms symbiont microbial communities from Max Planck institute for Marine Microbiology, Germany - Olavius imperfectus... | ecosystem: Host-associated > Annelida > Digestive...
TCACAATATTGCGTGATATCCATCGGTTGAAGGTGCCGGAGAGAGTAATTGAAATAAACCTATGTAACAACATAAGCTCCAATATTGTTGCCTTGCCACGTAAGTCCTCGGTTTGGCTTGAAGGTAGAGTCTTTGGCTTTGGCCTTGGTTTTGTATATCAAGTCTAGGCCTTGGCCTTGGCCTTGCAGGTCAAGTCCTTGTTAACATCACTGAGATGCAGTGCCCACAGCTGGTACAGCTACAGCCCATGGTCAGTTACATGTATTTAGATTTCCGGTGATAATCGGAGGAGGGGCAAAATTTACCAATATTCTTACTGATTACAGAAGGTGTTCAGTAACATGGTTAAAATGAAAAGGTGACGTACATTTTGGTACATTTTGTCTCCGTAAATATGAATCATTCGTCTGTATGTGCCCCGAGAAATGGGAAAAGAGGAAAGGGAGTGGAAGAAAGGGAGGAGGGACGAGGGAGGATGACACCCCAGTTTTTGAGACGTGGCGGCGCCCCTGAATAGCCAAATGGTGCATTGCAACGGTCAGCTAGACGGCGAGGTGTACGTGTTTGTGTTAGGTGTTCTTGCTGGGCACGACAACAGGGTGAGCTGTCTCGGAGTGACTGACGACGGTATGGCCGTCGCAACAGGATCATGGGATAGCTTCCTCAAGATCTGGAATTAGCGTCCCTACTTCCGGTGTCTCGATGCACGTCTATGATCGTTATCATCGAATGTGGCTCGTGGTTTGCGCCAGTCTGCTCGACGAACTTGTCATATCACGGATGAACGAGCGACGTCGTCCTTGCGCATCTACCAAGGTCACTTCAAGGTCATTGTGTGGCTTCAACGAGTACTTCTTCGTTGCTTCGAACGATTTCGCCATTGTCGAACGAACGATGGTTGTTGTTGTCGTTCGCCGCGCTTTGCTTGCTGTTGCCGCTGTCTGTCTGTCTGTCTGTCTGTCTCTGTCACTTGTTTCACACAATATACAGTAACTATAATTAACTCGCCAAGTCGATGTTCGTGTGCTTGTGGCGCCGTAGTAGTCGTGGTGTTGTTTCTAAAGCTGCCGTTTATACATCATTACTAATATGTCACATATAATACCATTATTATACATTATATGCAATACTAATACCAGTGCGACACACGATAATAATGGGATATTATTACAATTAAATAAAATGTTATAATTACGATGGTACTAATCAATGTAATGTTTTACTAAATTTAGAAAATAGTCTGAACTTCCGAGATTGCATGAAGCTGTAGTAATATCAATTGTGTTGTTATCATCATCATCAGCATGTTATAATTGTAAAGATTAACAATCAGTTTGTTAATTGATAGCAGCCCTAACGTATGTTATAATATGTTATATTATATTACATTATGTCATGTTATATATTATGTACAGTATATACAAGCAAGTGTTGATTGTTGTGCTCGTGATCGTGGTGTGCAAATTATATATCTAAGTGGCTGTGATCTCTCTTGCAGCACGTTATCTGTACAGTCTGTTCCTACTTTTACTTATCAACTTCCACCGTGTTACGTCACTGCCTTGCCGTCCAAGGCCCATACAACTGATACTTATAATTGCATGTTTAATCACGTGATAATCTTGCCGATCAAAGCGACACATTACACGAGTCGTTTTCATCAGCCGCTAATTTAGCCGCAGAATGAGCGTCGCAGCAGTCACCGCAGGCGTTGCTGCCACACCTATTCAGCAGCTGAATCACGCCTGGTGTCAGTTGGGTAGGCTTTGCGTCGTCTCTTCCGGTTCGACTCACTACCGGTTCTTAGCTGGTCTGGTTACTTATTTTCGCAATGGCCAGGACAGTCAGATGTTGCGTGTCAACTTGTGGACGAATTTCCGTAGATTACCGTATTTCGCACGCATACGCAGACACGCATAGTCGCAAGTTATGTCTTGTGATAAGCGATGTATTTTGTCATTGCTTTGGCTGCATGCAGCTTATCAACACAAGCCATTGATAGCTGATTATCCTTATGAATATTCATCACATAGCCAACGTTATTGTGCGAATGTATAGGCTGTTATGTATGGTGGTTCGCGTGTGGTAATAATTGTATGCACATTTGCATACATTGTGCATATCGCAGCTGATTGAGTGGGCTATCTGGCGATTCAGCTGAAAGATGTTTTGCGCTGTTGCTGCTACTATGAGGACGCTTTAGTCATGGCTTCTCTGTCCGTCCGTCCGTCAGTCTGTCTTGTAATGCACGAATGGAAGATCATAGAACGTTCAACACAAGTGTAATTTTGAGGTCAGGGTCAGAGGTCAAGTTCAGAAAGTCGTTCTGGCGTGTGGACGTCAACATTAAATCTCACTTTTCCCGAACTTCCGAGTGTCTTGTTTGTAGTAGCTGCAGTGACTTTCAATGTCACTCAAGGTCATCAGCAGACCACAATATGACTTCCCATTATAGTGTATGTTTCTCGATTACTGCGCTGCTCTGTTACGCCAGTTGTTATTTTGCATAAATTGTTCGTATCTGAAACTGTTTTTGTCAGGCATATTTGCTGATATCCTGCTGCGTAGCCTTTAACTTCTTATTGTCTATATATGATCATGCTGCATAGTCGTCACGCATTACCACAAAAGACTCGCTAAATTCTATAACAGTTGCTAGCAAATAAAAGGTCTGTTTATGTGGTCTGTGTTTTGAACTCGCTGTGTATTTATTGAGCACTAAATTACTGACACGAAAAGTCAAAGTATATGCACCTATAGTAAGTAGGTTGCATATCCATTACAGGGTTGACTTAATTTGTTGCAGTTGTTTAAATGCTACGTTTTTACAACATTTTTGACCTGGAACCCTGTGTCACCAGAATATTGTGATCCTGATATTAATCGAGCATTTCTCCAACTATTTGGCCAAAAAATCAGAAATGCCGTTTCCAGTTGGTTAGCACATACAGATGTTGAGCACCGACTGTTCGGGAACTGTTGGAAATTATGAGAATTGCTAATAAGACGAAATAAACTTCATAATTTGACTTTAGTTCAATATTAACTCATGATTTCCCTGAGATTTCTAAAATCGTTGCGCAAAACGAAATAATGCAATGGTTGAAGTCTGCTATAAGTTGGCTAGTATCAATCAACACTCGCAGAGCACGATACTTTGCTGTTTTATGCTGCCCAAATGTTGCCGTTTTGTGTGTGACTTCTGCGCAGATGGAAGTGTGACTTAAATGTTGCGCGCCAGGACGTTGTTGTGCTGCCACTGCAGATGTAATACTGGCGAGTGATCGAGGCCGTGGCTGTCTCATCGTTTTGTGATTCTGTTGCGACGTTCGACGCTTTCCGTGTTTTATGTTGTACATCTGCTAGCTGAATGAATGATCTAACGATTACATCGTATCGTCTCTTCATTGTATCTCACATAGCTTTAACTGGTCTTCACAAAGTTTTCCAGTTTTGGTAACTATATATGTAAATTAGCATTCTTACAAATACGACTATCAGTAGTGAGTTTTCGTTTAGTCACAAAGCACGCGTGTGACGGACAAACAGAATTTCGACAGCCAAGACCGCGCTAACATTGCGTCGCGCGGTAAAAATCGGTAGTTTATAACGAATCCACCATACTTTTGACGGTTAACCCTTCCCTTCGATCACGTCTCGTCCTCAACCTCAAACTTAACAAACTTAGCTGAGAGATCTAAAGGAACAGCGTATACTTATCAGTGAAAACTGTACAATCCTTGCTTCGTCTTAATAGCGGCAAAGCTGCAGGAAAATTATCTACTTAACTGCTCACAGTAGGTCCCTATAGTTGCGTGGATTATAGGAACGTAACCATTCAAACTAGCATCGCGAGTTAACTAGGACTTAAAATACATGTAGTTTTGTCAGCATCTCTTTTCTTAGCAATGACATTAACGATGTCTGCTCGGCCATGCACTGGTCGCCTAACAGGCCGTTAAGCAATGCCTACTTATTTTACCTGCTGCAAAAGTTTTTGACGATGACAAGGAACCACATTCGCCTGCTGCGCTTTCCACTGGTTTTACAGTTGGGTAGAGAAGTTAACTGAGATTCGGTTATTAAATGTTTTGTAGTTAGTTTAGTAACAAACCTACATCAGCATGTCGTTCTCGTCAGTCTTAACATCAGCCCCAACTACTACGACGGTTTTGCTGCAATGCTTTTTCGCCTTCAAATAAGACAGTTTTGATCTTGCTCTTCAATCCACTCGTTCATGGTCATACTGACTGCTTCATCGTCCTCAAAAGCATGCACACGGAGTGATTCCTTTAAATATCTGGAGACCAGACAATTAGAAATTCGAAGGAGCCAGATCTGCAAAATAAGGTGTTGACGTGTGCGCTGGTGCACTGTAAGTCTGTAACTCCTGCATTACTTACTTGTCAACGGTACGTCATGTTATCTAATAAAGCAACACGAGCTGACTACAAGTGTTATAATATTAATATAAATCACAAATACACTGAACATGCAGTTCTAAACATTCTTCAGTGACATTGCGACAACACAGTAGTCAAGTCAGCAGTGAACACTGTGTAGGCTGTCTGACGTTGGCAATCGTTAGCAGACATGATTAATGTAGCTGGAATGCTGACAGACTCCAACTGTTTGAAAGACAGATGCGACATGATTAACTAGATATCTTATTAGCTATCGCAGTGTACACGCTGAATAAAAAACCTTCTGCTGTTAAACACAGAACACACTAACTAGGCTAACATGAGTCTACTGCACAGATATCAATGTCAATGTCATCTGCTGTTCGACTCACACTGTACAACAGACGACTGACTTTTCACTTTATTCATCTGGTCTGGTAAGTAAACTAAGTAAATTGCATATATAGCAGTTCGCAATCTTAGATCACCACAACGCTACCTGGTATGAGAAATCACATGCCATATGGGATCACACTGCCACCAGGCAGCGGTTACTTTCCCGCCTTTACCCCAGCTGAAGCTGGTACTCGACTTGGCGACCCCGGAGGGATGCAAGGCTGAGTTGACCTGGGTGGTGGTTACATCCCATGATAGTTCACCCGCCAAAGGCGGTCACCTATCTCAGAAATAACCGGGCAATGTCATGGCCGGGAATTGAACCCTCGACTCTGACATCCTAACCACTACACCACTAAATCCACCAGGTATTGCCTAGAACATAGAGTGCACAGACCACACTGGCTGGACGCCTGCTGTAAACAGTGTAACAGATATATATTCGAATGTCACTCAGCTGGCTTGTTTCGTGTACTGGAAAATGTATAACATCACAGACTTTGGAAATGATGAGCAGAAAAGAGGACAGGTTTGTATTCTCTGTCCAAAAAGTACAACTAGAACTATATCTCTACGTTGCAACTGGTGTACAAAGCCTTACTAGCTGCACTTACAAACGTTTGGTAGTTCAGTAGACATTATATGTGACAGTGTTTCGAGTATCAATGCAGTAATTTCATAGTAAAACTGACTTTACAACATTATTGCACAGAACAGACAATAATAACTCTAATGCAGTCAAACATTGTCAAACTATCTGAGCTAATGACACCAGTAGACGATGTGGCTATGCACGGCCTGTCAATGACTGACAGAATCACGTCACATGCCTAACTGTAGTTATCATCAATCTACCACGAAACAGACAAACGCTTAACTAACTAATTTCTCTATATTCCATAGTGTGATTAAGTGACAGTTCTATATGATCGCAAACTGGGCTTTATTTCACACTACTAAACTGGTACAATATGCTTTACTGAAACCAATCTCTTGACTAAAGACATAAGCATTTTAATGTTGGCAACATACAGAAGTGGGACATTGCACATATTACAAACAGATTTAGGAAAAGAAAAAATTCCTTATCACCACGACAATCTAACAATCTAATCAACTCGCATTCATCTTATTGTCAATACACAACGCATTCTGTGGAAATTCATAGCTACTGAGTAATAAAGCTTGTAACAGACAGACAGACAGACAATAGACTAAGACAAAGACATAATCTCGATAGACTCAATCACTAAATCACATGTCACACGTGTAACATTCATTATCATCAATGTTGACACATAAAATGTCAACCGTTATTCATTAGAAAATGCCACAACAAAAAGACAATTATTTCTATGCCCGAAAACGAAAATAAATCACAGAACCAACGAACAAACTGAATGGCTGCAGACTTCGTTCACATACAAGCTAGTAATGTGTTATTATCAAAATCTGCACAAGTTTCGTGTTATTAGACACTTCTTTCACTTCAAGTGGTACATATTAAGTGGACTGTCATATGGAATCATACAGTATAAAATATTTATCTCAATGTTTACTTACTTCCTTAGCAGCAGGATACACAACACGCAGTAGATGTTGCAGTGTACAAGTGGTCACAAAAGATTAGTGATATATTAGAAACAGTTGTTAGTGAAAATTACTCACACAGAGCTGTCTTGAGTTATCAATGATGGGATAAAGTCAACGCAATTATATACGTCAAACAACATCAGTTGATACAAGTAATTCACGTCAAGGTTTGGCACAATACACTACTACTACTACTACTACTACTAGTAGTAGTAGTAGTAGTAGCGGTACACTTATCACAGCCCCAAATATATTCATAGATAACTCCTCTGAGAAATATCCATAATTTTTGTTACGGCGACTTCTATCATTAAATGCTCCCTTATAATTAATGGTATACTGCAAAAATTATCCGGGGTCCATTTATTTGAGACCAGTGTAGTTAGTTAGTAGTAGTACGTAATAGTCAGATGAGAGCAATGTCACCTAATTGTCTACGGACGCAATGACGGACGACGATGAGGACGATGATACATTATTAAGCCAATAGCAAACACAGCAAATATTGATGAACATAAAACAACAAATACTGCATTGACAATACAACGTTGCAGGTACTCGGTTAAAACTGTATTTCAGCGCAGCACTAATTAGCAGTAGCATGTCTACTAGCTAACACACCTGTGACATGATCAAATGTGATCAGTTATTGAGACTAGAAATAATCGTATTACAGACAACAAATAGAAATGACAATGACACGGACTAAATCTGTGAAAGACAATGTTTCACGTTTGACATTATCAACTATCACCCTCCACAGTCAGCATGTCGCGCTCTATCAAATATCACCTACCACAGAGGTCACCAGTTGTAGCATGGCCACCTCGGTTTGATTTCCACTATGGATAATCGGTGGTATGTGTCTATGAGAACAAAAACATGAGAGTGTAGAAATGTTACAGCTCAAAGTCTATAAAACACAGGACAATGGTCTCAGCTCAAATACACTATAGTCAGAGGTATATGGATGTAAGCCTTGATGTTCAACCAATAAATGACTTCATCTTCTCCAGCATTATGTTAGTCGTGTTCATAGCAGATTCATGCTGCTTTGTTTAATATAAACCCGAACCTTGGAAAAACTGTCTTCGAGTAAAAATCACTTTAGAGTGTCTACAAACCCAGCCTAACAAATTTCCAGGAGATTTCCAGGACATATTTAACAAAGTTCCAGTAGTTATTTTTACACTGATCGAGCCTACTTGTCTTTTCAGCAAAAAATCTGCGTCAAACTAACGTAGGATGTTTTGTCATAATACACACGTCTCAAACATAATACCAACAACAAACAGACAGTATAGGACTGAATTGTAAATTTTTCCAGGAGCAACAACAAATTTCCAGTATTTCCAGGCACTCTGCACTTTTTATGGTGACAAACATTATAATAATTGAATAAGTACGTATTATTTACACGAAGACAACACAATAACAACAGTAATAATAAGTTAATTATGAGGTTAGACATGAACAATCTCTGGTGAGTCTGGTTCACGAGGCCGCGGACCAATGTTCCATGCAGCTAGTTTGACGTCGAAGTTGGCGGATATCAGCGCTGCCTTACAACGCTCAGTGTCTTCATTAGTACTAGACATCAGCTGACGAAGTAGTAGTAGCTTTATTGCATTGTTCACGTCCCAGCCGGTCTCTGATAGAGCATACAAGCGTTCCTCACAACTCACCTAAACACATCATCAGTACAGAGGTAATTTCCAGAACTTCAATATTGCCGGACGTTTTCCGGAAATATTGGCTACAGCCTGGAAACCACCATCTACAGTTTCCTTTGAATGTGTCTTGCCTTAGAGACCTGTATGATTAAGCAGAATCGTCAAAACTCCTACGCATCTATGGTGAAGACAAGTGGGTGAATAACTCAAACACTGCAATATTATACCCTAAAATGCGAGTAAAATGTAATTAATTGCAGTCATGTGAAAGGTCTGTATAGTGGCTAGAAATTTCTGGCGAATTACAACAAATTTTTTTGCAGGAAATTTCTGAACTCACAAACGAATCATTATCATTGCACCTCTGACTTGTTTTTAACGAATTATGGCATTATATAAGTTTTTAATTGTATTTGTATTGTATTCGTATTGTATCATCACCATCAGCAAGATCCATACATAGTACACACTAGACCTGTGCACAGGCCGAGCTGTTTGTGGGCTGGGCTGGGCCAGGATAAAAATAGACGTGGCCAAACCGACCGCGTTGGACCGGGACAGGCATACATATCTGAGTCTATAATACAATATTACATGGTGAATGTGATTGTGGTACCTAATGTGCAAGGACCGGGCCAGGCCGGGAGATGGACAGTAAGTACTCCATGGATAGCTAATAAGTCAAACACTGCAATATTATGCCTTTTAGGCCGGCCCGATGGGCCGGGCCTAAAAAGCGAGCTAGAATAACCAGGCCAAACAGTCAACAGGCCAGGCATAATAATGTGAGCCCATGCACAGGTCTAGTACACACAGATACAGTGACTGCAGTTTTGTGTTAAATGCCAAATATTGAAATAATTAGGGAGAAAAAATTACTGTACCAGAAATGAAAGATGAATGTGGTTTATGGTACTACATGTGAGAGAATCAGATCATATTGATACTGTTGATAGACTTTTTCAATGTGTTAATATCAGCCTCTCAACATCTCTGCTGAGATCCATGGAGTACTTATTGTAAAACACTTATTTTTGGCTGCTCTTAATTTTGGCAGTCAGGTCTAGCACATTATTTTTGCACCCTTAATTTTGGCGTTTTTGCGTGTTGGGTTGTATTAGTGATGTAATTAAGGAATACTCGCGACCTGCTATTTTCATGAAAGAGCCAAGGTCGCGAAATTCACGAAATGAAGGGCACTCGAAAAATACGAGTTATACAGTAATCCAGGACAGTGCACTGTAGTTTCTTTATAACACATCATCAAACATCACTCCATTCAACGCCAGTTATAGATAGATACATAGATAGATGGATAAAGTTGATTTGTATGGCGCATAAGAACAATAGATTATCTATATGGACTATGTGCTGCAGTCACTGAAAAACAAGAATGTCTTCAGGTGCTGACTGAACGTGTCGAATTTCAGTTCAGGCTGTCACAGTTCGGGTGGAAGAGAGTTCCATACCCGAGGACCGGCGGCCGTGAAGCAGGCAGATGTGTGAAGAACAGTAAAAAATGGACAATAAACAGTGTAGCAGTAGTAGTAGCATTAGTCATTGTTCCCACTCTCTTGGTTACAAAAAATTCCAGGACTTTTCCAGGACCCCAGAAGCATTTTTCCAGGACCCTGCTGTAAGCCGACGATGTTTAAATATAGCGTCAATCAGTAGCTAGGGAATCTGGGAGAATGCTCTAAGCTCCTCCAGTGGGGTTGGGGCCAGATCCCCGGGCACAAAAGCATTTTTTCGTACCTGCAGCCCAGAAAATGTACTTGGTGGCAACAATTATGGTTATTTTCGACTGCAGTAACATGTCCATTTGAAGCCAAAAGCTGCCATGTGCATCACTGCCTAGGAAATTATAGGATTTTCCAGGACCTTGCAAATAGTTTTCCAGGACTTTCCAGTACCAAGGTTATTTTCCTAAACTTTCCAGGTCCTGGAAATTTTCCAATAAAAATTCCACGACTTTCCAGAATTTTCCAGGAGGCGTGGGAACCCTGATTAGTAGTCAGTAAGCAAACTCACATCAGCAATGACAGCATTCATCAACTGTAAGTCGGAAGTAACTTTTCGTCCAGAATCACTAAACACACAATACAACTGATATATATCTACAACACATCAATACTGTCATCTGATTAGTGACACGTCCATTGTGCTTACAGCAGCAACAGATTAAGCCTACATGTAGTATCAGTACTACTAATTAGATTAGATTATTCGCAGATTATTCCGTGATTCAAGCTGACTACCACATTTTGACAATGACCTAACGAGAAGAGCGCAACTGCACATTAAAGAATGCAGCCCGTGTCATTGTGTACATATGTTTGAGGATTATGTATACATGTAGTTGTACATAACTTGTATTATTTTTTTATGATTTTGTTTTTACTGTTCTTGATTGTCTGTTATCTGCTGCCTGTCTATTTTAATTTTTTTGCTTTTTGCTGAATAAATATGTTCATTAATTGACTACAACAAAGAAACGACTCTCGCAGATGTAGTAAGTAATTACATTTAAACAAACAGCTAAGAGGCAACACGTCTAAAAGCAGATATCATCTTCATAGGCTGTAAATTCTTTCATAATCTATTTACAACAAAACCCAAGATGGTCTCTCTCTGTCTAATTCGTCCATTTTCCACAATAATGATCAACTGGCTCTAAGCTCCTCCAGTGGGGTTCCTACGCCTCCTGGCAGCTCTACATAATAAATGCAGTCAACTATCTACACAGTGTGATCTAACTCAATTGAAAATACGACCAGTGCACAGTGCCAGTTGCTGTCAGTTGGCCACAAACACAATCGGCAAAATTTTGACAGTCTAAACATACATTTAAAATTTCATTTGCACATCAGGACAGTTTCTAATTGCAAAGTGCTCTTGAAGCAGCCGGTGTTGCTATGTAAGGCGTCTAAATTACATTATATTACACATTACATATCAGTTAAATCTGGTCAGATTGAATCGTTTTGATGTGCAGTGAACTATGTCATATAACAATTTCGTATTCAACGTCACGAACTGACTTTAACAAAAATATACAAAGTACGTAACTGGACCACTAAAAGTAGAGCTGTTTACTGACTTATGAAAATCAAGTAATGTCTAACAATTTTCAATTAAAATACGCTAACAGATGATTTTTTGCATAATCTGTCAATATTGAGAACGTCGACAGAAGTGCATACTCGCATAAAAACCTATCTCATTATGATGTCAATGTATAAGGGTCAGTCAAGTTCAATCAGTGATAATTGCTAATGCACAGTCACCGACCAACATCTAACCCGACTAAAAAATTCTGAAAATGTTCGGAGTAACAACATCGATTGCTTTTGACATCACATCGCATCAGTGAATGGTGGCCATTTTACAACAGCTAGACAACAGCCAGGCACCCAATAACAAAAGACTTGAAAAATATAACTGTGCTAACATACAAAAAGACATGCAGGGTGTATACACCTCGGGTAACATTTAACAGTTTCAGGTTCAGTTCTCGATTTAACACATGCAGCAAGTCATATCACTAGTGAAAGCAAAGGTTACAGCTTTGCATATAATGAACTAAATACAAAACACAACAGTGAACTGAACAGTGAGAAACATAAATGAAATAAAGCACATTGAAAGTTAACATAAAATACCTGTACATATCAATGCAGCCATTTAGCTCACACTCCATGCGGTCTTCATAACACATGTCAGTCTGTATGTTATACCTGTCTGCAACACGCGATGTGCCGTCTCTTGCTTCTAGGTTGACGAAGTCACAGAAGTTAACTGGACAAGTCCAGAAGATGTCCTGCTTGTCACTAACGCCTAGTGAGACAGCAGTCGCTGCCGAAGCCGTCAGTCGGCCAGTCGGTGTCTTCTGATCATGTCGAGGTCGTAGCTCGTCGGCCGACGCTGCAACGGAGTCGTCAGAGTAGACGCCTTCGTCTGATGGCTGTGTCGTGGTGCTGGAGTGTTCTGAGTCGTGAGAGAAAGAGTCGTGTGATTCTGTCGACTGACAACTGAGACGAGTCACTTCATTCTGTGACGTATACATCGCTGATGTTATAGTCGTGTCTACATTCTCAACACTACTAGCTGCTTCACTACATTCAGAAATGACCGATTCACTAACTAGACAACTTCTAGAATTATCAAGCCATTGATGGCTCAATGTTCTTACTGGCACTGAGGACTGCACATCATTACTGCTTTCAATTGGTTTTGTGTCATCATCTTCGCCGTGATCAGAGTTCTGTGACTCCTGCTCTCGCAAGC
>Ga0209365_1000147_pt1 | contig 12292 bp, 10 predicted proteins | sample WorMetimpBELIZE2_FD_187389 | JGI IMG/M metagenome (GOLD analysis project Ga0209365, IMG submission 187389) | Marine gutless worms symbiont microbial communities from Max Planck institute for Marine Microbiology, Germany - Olavius imperfectus... | ecosystem: Host-associated > Annelida > Digestive...
GTTCGGAACCGCCGCGGGGCGTCCCCGGAAAATGGCCGACACAGGCGCTGCTAGAGACTGAGAGGGACCACAAAAGGTGCCACAAGCTTGTCATTGAGCATTCAATGAAGTGTCACCCGACATCGTCAGTATGCGCGCACCATGCAATAGCCAGAGGGGCCGCAATATGGGTTCCGTGCTCAACATGGATCGGCTGCGTGACGAATGGGTGCGTCGCGCGCCCGAAGTCTCCTACTGCAATCCCGACGATCCCTTGCTGCGACAGGTGATGATTCGCGCGGTCGAGCTGGTGACCGGTCAGCCGCGCCTGCAGCGCATCTACAACGATTTCAACCGGGCATGCCCGGAGCAGGACGACTTCTGGGTCTCGGCGGTGGAATGGCTGCGCCTGACCGTGAATTACAATGCTCAACAGCTCGACGCCATTCCTTCCGAAGATCCGCTGATCGTCATCGCCAATCACCCCTACGGTGTGGTTGACGGCATTGCCGTCAGCTACCTGACGTCCCTGGTGCGCAAGGACATCAAGCTGCTGGCGCACGCGACCCTCGGGCGGGCCGGGGCACTGCGGCCCTTTCTCATTCCCATAGAATTCGAAGGCGACTCCAGCGCCCTGCGCAGCAATGTGGAATCGAAACGCACGGCGATCCGTCATCTGCGCGACGGCGGCGCCCTCGTCATCTTCCCGGCCGGCCAAGTCTCGACGGCGCCGCGGGTCTTCGATCAGGCCGTCGATGCGCCGTGGAAGCTGTTTGCCGGCAAACTGGTCGCCACCTCTCAGGCGACCGTCGTGCCGGTTTTTTTTCGAGGGTCAGAACAGCTTGCTGTTCCATCTCGTCAGCCGGTTCAGCACAGCCCTGCGCGAAGCGCTGCTGCTGCGGGAACTGGCCAAGCGAATCGGCGCCGACGTCACGGCCCATATCGGCGTGCCGACGTCTTTCGAAGAGCTCGCCGACTGGAGCGACCGTCACGCATTGGTCGAGCATTTGCGCGATATGGTCTACAGCCTCGATCCCGATCGCGACCTGGTGCCGGTGACGCCCTGTCCGACAGACTGAAGCCGCGCCGGCGGCAATTGCTGCGTATTGGTGCCATTGCGGCCCGGCCCCGGCGACCCGCAGCAAGTTCTTTGACGGAATGGCCGAAGCGGCATGGACTCGCCGGGGTCCGACACATAGACTGCGCCTCCGTTTCGGCGAATTTCAAGGCAGGCTATTTGTGGTCGCTACAGGGGTGTAAAGCCTTTTCGGCGCGTTGCGGCAGGCCTTGACGCCTGTCGTGTCGGCAGTCCCGCGGCACTGGCGCAATGTGCTTGCAGCGCTTGCCTTCGCGCTGGTCGTGCTCGGCGTCGCGGTTGCGGCGCGGGCCGATGTCGGTCAGGGCTGGCAGGCCTATGAGCAGGGCGACTACGCCACGGCGCTGGAGATCTGGACCGACACCGCGAAGCAGGGCGATGCCGTCGCGCAGTACAATGTCGGCGTGCTGTACGACGAGGGCGCCGGAGTCGGCCGCGATGTCGCGGCCGCCCTCGACTGGTGGACAAAGGCCGCCGACCAGGGCCATTTGATGGCGCAGCACAATCTGGCCATGCTGCTCATCGAGGAAGGCGGAACGCAGAATCTGAGAAAGGCCGCCTACTGGTTGAAACGGGCGTCGGCGGAGGAGTTCTACCGCTCGCAATACAGTCTCGCCAAGCTCTACTCGGAAGGGCTCGGGGTCGAGCAGGACATCAACCGTTCCCTCTACCTGTTCCTGCGCTCCGCCACTTCTCTAGGAATTAAGCGGTTTTCAGACGCAGATTCCGCATCAGCCCATCATCTGGCCCACAAATAGGCTTGTACGCGGCGCCAAAATGCGGCTCGGTACGCAGTGTCCCGGAACGGTGGGGGCACCTTGGGTGGGGGCAGGCCACGGGCGCGGTGTGTATCGAGGTCAGCATTCTGACGTAAAGCGGGCTTCTACAAGACCTCGATGCGAAGACCGCTCCTGACCCTAGTCGGTCTTCCCGACAAGGAAACGGCGGCTTCAAAGAACCGCCACAGTTGGTGCTCCTTCGGAAGGTAGGAACGCTTAGGCCGCTTTCCGCCGACGCATCCAGCCGAGGGCAGCGAGGCCGAAGCCGAAGACGGCGAGGGTCGTGGGTTCAGTTGCTTTGACTTGTTCGTTCGGGCCCAGGATTCGTTCATTTGGGGCTAGGAACCCGATTGTCCTCGGAGTTGCGTTTACGAGCTCTGCGTCGGAGCCATGTCCTGCCTTCCAACTGTTCACGCTCCCCCCAACCACCTGGGCACTCCAATGGCCTGGCATAGCGAACCCGAACACAAATGATTCGCCAATCAATGCGCTTTCGTCACCCGGAGGGACACCAGTAAAAGTCGCAAGAAAATCGTCGATGCCCAAGAGCCACTCAATGTCCTCCGACGCATTCATGACCCAGTCTCTAAGTTCCGAGTCTTGCTGGTAAGTAGTGAGGTCCACTTCATTGACAGAACCAAACAACGTATGAGCCAAATTAATGGGAAAGAGCCGATACTTACTCATGAACTGGGAACCCGGGACAATATCATTTCCAGGAAGTGGTTCTCCGGGTGCTGAAATACGTACACCGGAAATGCCGGTGTTACCGCTACCGGTGGGAGTCGAAAAGCTAAACGAGTTACCTGAGTCATAGTTGACGTTTGTGATCTCGTAGACGAATGCTTCGGCCCCCTCAATTGGAATGATTGTCGATCCAACCGTTAGCAAAAGGTCTACCGATATGGCAGGGGGAATGACCGGGGGATTGAGGTTGAACGGGCTTCGTGGAAGGCCAAGGACATCCTGTCCGGCGTACCAAGCTTGCGTCTGCGTCTGATCGATGTGCCACGACTTGATATCTAGCAGTCGTGTCGCGTCGGGCGCAATTGCAGGAGCGACGCCCAATGGTGTGTGTAGCAAGATCGGGAAACTCGGATCGTACCACCAACTTACTGAACTACTTTGAAGAATTGTTGCATTCGACGTTGCGGGCATAATCAACAAACTGGCGAAGGCAAGGCCCTTCAACAGTCGCAATTGACTTTTCATGGTTCCCCCCAGTTTCGGCCGAAACCGGCCAGCACACGAGAATGGCGACAAATCGCGCCAGACTAAAGCAAGCAATTAGTGTGCCATCGACGTACAACTTAAGATTCACAATATATTATGGCGAAATTTCTGACCATTTCAGTTCAGTCCGTAAAAACAACCGACAGTCAAAATTGAGTATTCTTCAATGGTAAACTGCAGATTTATTGAACGGATCAATACGTGTATTGGAGATCGAAAAATAATAAATTAAATCAATGGCATAAACTATGCTCGCGGCTGCTCGACGCTCTAGCGCAGGTGTAAGAATTTCCGACGGCGGACGGGGACTGTTGCCGCCAGCTAAGCCTGCTCAATAAGCTCGTAGGAGGCTGTGTTTTCGGACCTGTTGAACTGCAAATTCTCTCGGGCATTGCCAACACGCAGTACCCGATCTTCTCTGCTGCCATGGACGCCATTCTGACGCTGGGGTATATCGATGACATCGTCTTACATTGGGCTTAAGCGCCACCCCGACGAACGCTTTCGCAACGCCACTGCGGCGCGTGGATACTTCGGCATACTGGGTCTTCCGCAAACCAGCTTGGCTGCGTCGCCGCTAATCGCGCGCCCCTCCGATTACGATCCGGCCAGGAGTGGGAATATGAGCAAGGGCCAATTGCGGCTCCGGCGCGCGACGCTCCCAACTTCCGTATGTGGCTAAGAGCACCCGCTTCGCGACAAAGGAGTTCGAGTCCGAAAAGCGTCGCTAATCGGACGTCATGCAAGATCGACGGAGAGGGCTGTCCGAACAATGAAACCTCTCCCGAATTGTTGGGGTTCTTGATCCGCTACGCTAAACGACGGCAACGAACCCGCCCCACCTGCAGCGGCTTACATCGTGCTCAGCGCCGCGCTTGAGTGATAGTCGCCATCATGTCGACGATCTCGCGCTTGTCCGCCAGGCTGCGGCACATCGGCTCGTCCATGGCGCCAAGACCGATGAAGCGGATGGGCGCCATCCGCGCAGCCGTTCGGGTCTTCGTTTGGTTGCTCTCGCTGTTCGGATGGTTCCCCGGTCTCGGCGCTCAGAGGCCCCAATAGATGCTCTTGCTCTCCTGATAGGCGCGCAGTCCCTGAATGCCCTTCTCGCGGCCGAGACCGCTCATCTTGAAGCCGCCGAACGGGGCAGCGATGCTGAGCTGCTTGTAGGTGTTGATCCACACCGATCCGGCCTGGAGCCGGCGCGCCATGCGCCATGCCCGCTTGTAGTCCGCGGTCCAGATGCCGCTGGCGAGGCCGTAGATGCTGTCGTTCGCCTGGGCCACCAGGTCATCCTCGTCCTCGAAAGTGAGGGCGCAAAGCACCGGACCGAAGATTTCCTCCTGCACGGCCGTGGACTCGTTGCCGAGGCCGGCGAGAATGGTCGGCAGGTAGTAGGCCCCTTCTTCGTACTGAGCGCCCTTCGGGCGGGCGCCGCCGACGACGATCCGCGCCCCCTCGGCAACGGCGGCGTCGACAAATCCCTCGACCCGTTCGCGATGGGCGAAGGACGACAGCGGTCCGATCACCGTGGCCGGATCGGTCGGCGGACCGACGACGAAAGTCTTCGCCTGGTCCACCATGAGATCCAGGAACTCGTCGGCGATCGCGCGCTCGACGAGCAGGCAGGCGCCGGCGACGCACGACTGACCGGTCGATTCGAAGATGCCGCCGACGCCGATCTCGCCGCGGCACCGAGATCGGCGTCGGCGAAGACGATGTGCGACGACTTGCCGCCGAGTTCGAGGATCAATGGCACCAGCCGCTCGCTGGCAACCGATGCGATGCGCCGCCCGGTGGCGGTGCCGCCGGTGAACGAAATGCAGCCGATGTCGGGGTCCGCCACCAGCGCCGCTCCGAGATCGCCGCGCCCCGGCAGGACGCTGATCAGACCCGCCGGCAGACCGCCGTCGACGCAGCATTCTCCGAGCGCCAGCGAGACCAACGATGTCGTTTCCGCCGGCTTGAGGATGACGGCGTTTCCGGCGGCCAGAGCCGGCGCGATCTTCTGTGCGCCCATGGTCAGGGGGGAGTTCCAAGGCGTCAGCGCGGCAACGACACCGAAGGGTTCATGGACGGTCATGGTGACGTAGTTGCCCCGCGCCGGCGGCATGTCCTCGTGCAGGGTCTCGCAGACGCCCGCGTAGTATCGGAACGTCGCCGCGGCGCTCTTGGCCTGTGCGACGGATTCCTTGCGCGTCTTGCCGTTCTCGCGCACCTGCAGGTCGGCGATACGGCCGATGCGGTCTTCGATCGTCCCGGCGATGATATGGAGGACGCGGGCGCGCCGGTGCGGCTCCCAGCCGGCCCATCCGCTCTCGGCGAGGCCGGCCTTGCCTGCATCGGCCGCGACCGCCACCTGCCCCGCCGACGCGGTGCCAACGGTGCCGAAACAGGTGCCGTTGGACGGGTCGACCACGAGCAAGGGATCGCCCTCGCCGGGGACGAACGCGCCGCCGATCAGGATCGGGTGGACCGCAGCAAGATGTTTGCCGTGGACAGGGTCACCTTTCGCTTCCATGCCTGCTTTCCCTCTTCGAAGTCCCAGATCGGCGTGTCATCGACCCGCTATCCCGAGCGATCCGAATCGAGAACGCGATCGAGCACGGGCATGAAGTAGGCCACGAACAGGCGCAGGTTCTCAGTCATCGGAATTCCGTGTTCCATCGGAGGCGGAACGAAGAAAGTCGTACATCGAATGCTTTCTGGTGAATAATCAAAAAACTTTTTTATTATTAATCAGTTTTTTTTAGCAATATAGTCGTTGAATGTAATTAATTTTTACTCCGTTATTACTTCCATGAAATGCCGTGAACGGTCAAGCCGTTTCAGTGGTCCTCGCACCCGACCGGCTGTTTCGCCACACCCCGTGAGCCGGGGTTGTCGTGGCCAAAGATGTCAAGCACATGATGACGCGTTTCGTTCCTTCCAGGGGTACGCGGGAGGTCCGACGGAAAGACGGAAAGGACCGTTCAAACAAAGTCGGGTGACAAGTCAACGGCGAAACCCGCCACACCTGTGACAGCTGCATCGGCCGCAGACACTGTCGTCGGGAAGGGTCCTCGCCGCCGCCAGCATTCTGAGAAACCGTGGCGACGGAAGCCACGGCAAAGCCGCAAAGGCGCAGGTTGAGCCGTCTCAAGGGGAGGATATGTCATGGCAGGCATAGTTCGTACTTCTGCAGTAACGAGAATCGGGATCGTTCTCTCGGTCCTTGCCGTCATCGCCTGCGGGCTCGTGACGCCGGGGCGCGCGGACACCAAGGAGCTGAAAGTCGGATTCATCGCCGCCCTGACCGGCGGCGGGGCGAGCTGGGGCATGGGCATGCGCGGCGGTGTCGAGTTGGCCGCCGATGAAGTCAACGCCGCCGGCGGCGTCAAGGTCGGCGGCACCAATTACATGATCAAGGTCATCGCCTACGACAGTAAGTACGCGGGACCCGCCGCGGCACAGGCCGCGCAAAGGCTAGTGCCCCAGGACCAGGTCAAGATCATGTTCGGGCCCCTGGGATCGGTGCCGATGCTGGCGATCGCCGGCATTACCGAACCGGCGAAGGTTCTGGTGCTGTCCAACTCGTACACGTCGAAGGCGCTCAATCCGTCGAAGAAGTATACCTTCCGATTGACACCGACGACCGCCGAGTTCGCCGCACCAATGATCGACTTTCTGGCCAAGGACGCGCTGAAGGGCATCAAGTCGGTGGTCATCATGTCGCCGAACGACGATACCGGAAAGGAGGTCGCGTCTCACGATATCGCCGGCTACGACCGCAACGGGATCAAGGTGCTCGGCGTCGAATATTACGAACGCACCACGCAGGACTTCGTGCCGATCCTGACCAAGGCGTTGGCCAAGAATCCCGACATGATCGACTTCGACGGCTCGTCGCCTTCGACGACGGGCGTGATCATGAAGCAGGCCCGGCAGCTCGGGTTCAAGGGCCAGTTCATCAAAGCCGGCGGTCCGGGCGTCGAGTTCACGGTGAAGGTGGCCGGCGATGCCGCGAATGGCCTTTATTTCTACAGCCCATGGAATCCGTCGGATCCGGCCATCGTGAAGCTGTCGGGGCGCTTCAAAGAGAAGTACGGACAGCCGATGAACCCGCTGGGCATCTTTTTCTATGAAGGCGCGCATATGCTGTTCAAGGCCATGGAGGCAACCAAGTCGATCGACCCGGACGACCTGGCGAATTACCTTGAAAGCTAGGACCACTACGACGGTGTGCAGGGCCGGTATGTTTGGGGCGGTAAGGAAGCCTATGGGATCCGCCATCAATGGATCGCGCCGTTCTATGTCGGGCAAATCCAGAACGGCAAACAGGTGATCCGCGGCAAGATCGAGTAGTCGACGCTCGGATCGCGAGAGCACGCGCTCCCTGAAACTGATACTTCCCCGTCCCGTCAGCACGGGGCGGGGGAGGGCTTCTCGCCGGGCAGAAGGGCGATCGGGAAACGGCAATGTCGACCGCCGCGATTACAACCCAAATCATCACCAACGGCTTAACGTTCGGGGCTTTTTACGTGCTTATGGCTCTCGGATTTACGTTGATATTTGGAATATTGCGACTCGTTAATTTTGCCCACGGCGAATTTTACATGCTTGGGGCATTCGGTGTTTATCATATAACGAACATCCTTGGCCTGGATTACTTCAGCGCGCTGCTGCTGTCCGCCGTTCTGGTCGGATGCATCGGCTTCGGGGTCGAGAAGATCGTCTTCGCGCCGCTTCGCCACCGCGAGCTGAGCATGTTGATGAGCGCGCTGGGCCTTCAGATCGCCATCCTCGGCCTGATGTCGGTCGTCGCGGGCGTCGACCCCTACTCCATGCCCTCTCCCGTCGACGGCGTATACCGCAGCCCGTGGATGAACGTGCCGTACGAAAGGCTCCTGGTGGTGGGCCTTACGCTGCTGGTGCTCGGCGGATTCTACCTATTACTCAAGCGTACCGAGCTGGGCCAGTCCCTGCGCGCGGTTGCGCAGGACGGCGAAGCCGCGCTGATGCAGGGTATCCCGGTCGACCGCATCTTCGGCATCGCCTTCGCCATTGGCTGCGCCCTGGCGGCCATCGCCGGCGGATTGATCGCTCCGGTGTTCTCCCTCGAGGTCTACATGGGACAGGCGGCGCTGCTGAAGGCGTTCATCGTCGTCATCCTGGGCGGGCTCGGCAGCGTGCCCGGTGCGGTGGCTGGCGGGCTGATCCTGGGGCTCGGCGAAAGCGTGTTCGGCACCCTGCTCGGCGGCCTCACCGCGGACATGCTTGGCTTCCTGATGATCATGGCGATCCTAATCTGGAAGCCGACGGGCCTCCTGGGACTCGATGAGGGCTGAGATGGACGAGCGAAACGCGATCCTCGGCCGACTGCCCGTGATCGCTATCGCCATCGCGGTGGTGGCGCTCTACCTGGTGCCCACCGTTGTCACCGGCACCTTCTGGCTGCACCTGTTCGATATGGTGCTGATCAACGCGGTGTTGGCGCTGGGCCTGAACGTCATCCTCAAGACCGGCCAGATCTCGCTGGCCCACGCCGCGTTCATGGCGATCGGCGCCTACATGTCGGCGCAGTTGACCGTCCAATTGGGGTTGCCGTTCATCGTCGCGTTCTTCGCCGCAGGCATTGGCGCCGCGCTGGTGGCGCTGATGATGGGCCGCATCATCCTGCGGCTCCGCGGTGTGTACTTCATCCTGTTCACCTTCGCCCTCAATGAGTTCGCCTTCCTGCTCAGCAAGGACGTCGAGTTCCTGACCGGCGGCAACACGGGCGTCATCGGCATCCAGGCGCCGAGCCTGCCGTTTCTGTCCGAGCCGCTGGCCTCCAAGGGCGACTTCTACTACTTGGCGCTGACAGTGTTCGTTCTGACGCTGGCCGGACTCGCCGCGCTCTACCGCTCACCGCTGGGGCGGGCGATGAACGCGGTGCGCGAATCCCAGCTTCTCGCCGAATCCACCGGCTATGATCCGATGCGCGTCAAGGTCATCGCCTTCGCCATCGGCTCGCTGATCGCCGGTTTCGGCGGCAGCCTGTTCGCCCATTTCCTCCGCTACATCGCGCCCTTCAACTTCACCTTCTGGGAGTCGGTGAACTTCCTGTTGATGAACATCCTGGGCGGCGGGCAATCGCTGCTGGGCCCGATCATCGGAGCGGCGGTGCTGACCCCGCTGCCGGAGCTGTTGCGCGACTACGTGATCTGGCAGCAGATGCTCTACGGCATCATCCTGATGCTGTTCATGCGGTTCATTCCCGACGGCATCGTCGGCCTGCTGGTGGGACCGGCGCGGGCGCTATGGCGCGGACTCCGTCGGACCACCAGCGAGGATCGTTCAGAGGGAGCGACGGCGGAACCGTGAGCACGCTGCTGGACATCCGTTCCGTATCCAAGCACTTCGGCGGCCTGACCGCCGTCGACGAGCTGTCGTTCGAGGTCGAGCAGGGCGGCATCGTCGGATTGATTGGACCCAATGGTGCCGGCAAGACCACGGTGTTCAACCTGATCACCGGGCAGTTGGCGCCGTCCAACGGCGAAATGTACTTCAAGGGCGATTCCATTGCCCGCGTGCCGCCACACCACCGAGTCCGCATGGGCATGGTCCGCACCTTCCAGTCGACCGTGCTCTACCACGACTCCACCGTGCTGGAGAACGTCATCCGCGGGTTCGCCGGGCGCGAGTCGCAGGGCTTCCTCGGCAGTATCATGAGTCTTGCCACCATCACCCGCGACGAGGCGCACCTGCGCCGCCGTGCCCTCGAACTGCTCGACGTGGTCGAGCTGGCCGACAGCCGCGACGAAACCGCCCGCAGTCTTCCCTACGGCCACCAGCGGGCACTCGGAGTCGCCATCGGACTCGCCACCGAGCCCGAACTGATCATGCTCGACGAACCGGTCGCCGGCATGAACCCGGGCGAGACGGCGCAGATGGCCCGGCTGATCCAGCGCATCAACGAGCAGGGAACGACTATCCTCGTGGTCGAGCACGACATGAGCTTCGTGATGTCGCTCTGCCGGCGGGTCATCGTCATCAACAACGGACGCAAGATCGCCGAAGGCGAACCGTCGGTCATTCAAAGCGACCCCGAAGTAGTGACCGCGTACTTGGGCAAGCAGGACGATGACGACGCTTGAAGTCCGCGATGTCGCCGTCTCGTACGGCAAGGTCAGGGCGTTGCACGGCATCAGCCTCACGGTGAACGCCGGCACCATCGTCTCCATCGTCGGTGCCAACGGCGCCGGCAAGTCGACCTTGCTCAAGGCGGTAATGGGGCTTGTGCCGACCGTCCAGGGAGAGATCGAGTTCGACGGCATCCGGCTCGACACGGCGACGGCACCACGCATCGTCCGCGCCGGACTGTCTATCTCGCCCGAGGGCCGGCGGCTGTTCCCCTACATGGAGGTGCGCGAGAACCTGGCGCTCGGTGCCTACCAGCGCGACCGCGCCCATGCGGCAAAAACGCTGGAGCAGGTCTACGAGTGGTTCCCGGTGCTCAAGGAGCGCTCGACACAGCTCGCCGGCAGCCTTTTGGGCGGCGAGCAGCAGATGGTCGCCATCGGCCGCGCGCTCATGTCCGGACCCAAACTCGTGCTGCTCGACGAGCCGTCGCTCGGGCTGTCGCCGCTGATGATGCGCGAGATCGCGCGGATCATCCGGCGCATCCACAGCGAGGGCATTTCGGTGATGCTGGTGGAGCAGAACGCCCGCATGGCGCTCAAGCTGTCCGACTTCGCCTACGTGCTGCAGACGGGGAATGTGACGCTCAGCGGCACCGGCGAGGAACTGCTCAACAACGTCGAGGTCCAGCACTCGTACCTGGGAGTTTAAAAGGGAAGAACGTGGCAAGGCTGTTGGGAATCGACGTTGGAGGCACCTTTACGGACCTCTTCTGTCTCGACGAGGCGAGCGGCCACGTCCAGACCAGTAAGTCGTCGACGACAGCGGGCAACCTGTCCGACGGGCTGTTCGATGCCATGGGCAGCATCGGGCTTTCGCCGGCCGACATCGACTATTTCATCCACGGGACCACCATCGCCACGAACGCCCTGATCGAGCGCAAGGGCGCCCGTTGCGGGATGATCACCACGGCAGGATTCCGCGACGTCATCGAGTTCGGCCGGCGCGACCGACCCCATTCGTACGGCCTCTACGGTATCCAGCAGCCGCTGATCCCCCGCGACCTCCGTTTCGAAGTCATCGAGCGCCTGGACAACAAGGGCAACGTGGTCGTGCCGCTGGATGAGGACGGCGTGCGCCATACCGGCCGCGCGCTCAAGGCCCGCGGCGCCGAGGCCGTGGTCGTCTGCTTCCTCCATTCCTACGCCAACCCGGCGCACGAAGAGCGGGCCAAGGAAATCCTCGAGGAGATCGTTCCGGACTGGGTGGTTAACACCTCGTCGGGGCTGCTTCCCGAGTACTACGAGTTCGAGCGCTTCAGCACCGCGACCATTCACACCTTCCTGCAGCCGATGGTCGAGAAGTACGCCGTCGCGTTGCGCGATCGCCTCTCCGATGCCGGCTACACCCGCGACGTGATGTTCGTTCAGTCGAACGGCGGCATCATCTCCAGCGCTTCGGCGTGCACATGGCCGGCGAACCTGGCGCTGTCGGGGCCGGCGGCCGGAGTGACCGCGGCCAGCTACCTCGCCGGTCTCGCCGGCTTCGAAAACGTCATCTCCGCCGACATGGGCGGCACCAGTTTCGACGTCTGCCTGATTCCCAGGGGGCGGCCCCGAACCACCGAGGAAACCCAGCTCGACTTCCGGCTTCCGCTTCGCGTTTCGATGATCGAAGTCAACACCGTCGGCGCCGGCGGCGGCAGCATCTCCTGGATCGACCGTTCCGGCATCCTCCGCGTCGGTCCGGCCTCGGCGGGCGCCCATCCGGGACCCGTGGCCTATGGCCGCGGCGGCACCCGTCCGACGGTGACCGACGCCAACCTCGCGCTCGGCCGCATTAACCCCAACTATATGCTGGGCGGCGAGTCGACCTTTCGCATGGACGTTGAGGCGGCCCGCGCGGCAATCGCCCGCGATGTGGGTGAAGCCTTGGGCTTGCCCGCCGAGGAAGCAGCCATGGCCATCATCCGGGTCGCCAACAGCAGCATGGCCGGCCGCATCCGCCTGGTCTCCATCGAGCGCGGATACGATCCCCGGAACTTCGCGATCGTCGCCTTCGGCGGCGCCGGGCCGCTGCACGGCGCCGCGCTGATGAAGGACGT
>Ga0209365_1000148_pt1 | contig 12288 bp, 10 predicted proteins | sample WorMetimpBELIZE2_FD_187389 | JGI IMG/M metagenome (GOLD analysis project Ga0209365, IMG submission 187389) | Marine gutless worms symbiont microbial communities from Max Planck institute for Marine Microbiology, Germany - Olavius imperfectus... | ecosystem: Host-associated > Annelida > Digestive...
CTTTCATGGTGTGGCGTTTTTTTTCCACTATAACGTTCTTTTTGGCCGGCCATCTCGACCCCATCAATGATAATATCATTATATTGATCAACAAGTTGAGAGAGGTCTTCCGGGGTTTCCAGGGTGACTTCAGGGAGTTGGTCCAAATCGGTGAGTGCGCGCTCCAAGACGTGCAAAAAGAGCTCGACATAATCGTGGGCCTGCCCAGCGCTCAGATCAAAATGAAAGCCAAGTGCATCGAAGGCCGGATAGGTTTTGAGATAGAAGAGAACAAAAAATAAGCGTTCTTCGTGACTCGAAAAACGCCCGGTTTCCCGCCCTTCGGAAGCCGTTTAATTTCCTTGTTCTGATACCTCTCTTCTTGAATTTTTTGGTAAGCCGCCGAGAAATTCGGTACGAGCCCATCAAATTTCTCTTGGTTCATACCAATAACGGATTTTATGGTCTGATCAGTTGTGAGGTGTTTGAAGTTTTCATAAATCATGCGCTTAAATATCCTCTTGAATCATAAACCTGAATGGTTATCATACTCGAATAATATTCGGACAGTATAACTCTATTGAAACAAAAGTGCATACTTGTCGAAAATGCCACAGCAAAGACCTGACTAAAAACGGCATCCATGTGTGCGGCAGCCAACAATATCATTGTAAAGCCTGTGGCGCCTATGGCGTACTTGAACCCCGAAAACGCTATACGGAGGAAGGAAAGGAGCGAAAAACCTTGAGTGCTTGGTTAAAAAAAGGCGGAACAGCTCCCCCCCTTGAAACTACCCTGAAATCCGTTGATCCCCGGAAAACACCCGTGCTGGAAGCGGATGGAGTTTGGTCCTTTGTCTTCCGTAGCCACACCAAAGTTTGGCTCTGGATTGCATTGAGCCGAGAGACCTGAGAAGTGGTGGCTTACGCCTGCGGTGATCGCAGCAAAGAAACCTGTTAAACACTCTGGGATCGCATTCCACCGGCTTATAAAAAGGCCATAATTTTCACCGATTATTTGGAAGGCATATCCAGCGGTTATTCCCCCGGAACAACATCGCCCCGTGGGTCAAGAAACCGGAGAAATGGCCCATATCAAACGTTGGAATAATACGTTACGGCAGCATTTAGGACGCTTCGTGCATAAGACATTATCTTTTTCTAAATGCTTCTCTATGCACGAGATTTGTTTAAAGCTCTTCTTGCACCGTTATAATACCGAGTTATTGCCATCTATTGGCTATGATTCAATTTAAAAATAACCACTACCAGGACTCCATACCAAGCCAAATCAATGAGTGGGTTTTTAGACAGCCTCTGAACGATCGCGGAGGTAGCACCGGATGCCCGCATAAGCTACCGTATTCACTACACCGAAATGAAAGAATCGGGACATCGCTAGGTTCCGATTCGCCAGTCGCAAAGCCCAGGGATGGGCTTTTGCGGCACTCTTAACCCAACGAGGGGTTCTTCCGGCCACGGCCGGTCGGGTGAATCCTCAAGGGACCTTCAGCCGGAGACTTGAACCATGCGGAACCATCGAAGCGCTTTTTTCGCCGGTATGATCCTGATCCTGGCCGCATCGCCGTTGTTCGCCGATGCCGAGGCCAGGATCAAGTCACGGCTCAAAAAACTGCTGCCGGAGTATAAGGTTGACAGCATCGAGAAAACGCCGGTCAAGGGGCTTTTCGAGATCATCGTGGGCCCGAAGCTAGTCTATATGAGCGGTGACGGCAGGTATATGCTGGAAGGGCGTCTGGTCGATCTGAAGACGCGCGAGGACCTGACCGAGCCGCGCCGTGCCGCGGCCCGCAAGCGGGCCGTGGATCGGATCGGCGAGAACAAGATGGTAATCTTCGCCCCCGCCGAATACGATCATACGATTACCGTGTTTACCGACATCGATTGCGGGTATTGCCGCAGGCTGCACCGCGAGATCTCGCATTACGGCGCCGCGGGGATCCGGGTCCGTTACGTCTTCTTTCCGCGGGCCGGGGTGAACAGCGATTCCTATCGGAAGGCGGTGTCGGTCTGGTGCGCGGATGATCGCCGCCGGGCCCTGACCGAGGCTAAGGCGGGCAAGAGCCTGAAAACCAAGCGTTGCAAGAATCCGGTCGAGGATCACATGCAGCTGGGCCAGCGGCTCGGGATCTCCGGGACGCCGACCATTGTGGTCGAGAGCGGTGACGTGATCGGCGGATATATTTCGGCGAAGCGTCTGGTCGCCCTGCTGGATACCCGGAAGCCTTAGCGGGTGCCGGTGGATACCTTCGGTGCATGGGGAGATACAGGCCACAACCGTAGGCGGCACTCTCGTCGAGTTGAGCTCGACCCATGAACCACGATCAGAACTTCAAGAACCTCATCTTGGACTATCCGCGCCAGGCGCTGGCCTTCTTCGCCGCCGAGGGGGCCGCGGATCGTCTGGTCAGTGCCGAGGTAATACCGGTGCGTCAGGAGCAGCTCAAGAACCGGCTCGGCGATCGCTTCCGGGAGCTCGATGTGCCCTTGCTGGTCCAATGTCATCGAGCAAGGTAGACAGGAGGACCATCGAGAAGGCAAATTGGAAGGTCGCCGGGAAGGCGAAGCCATGGTCCTGCTGCGGCTGCTGCAATTGAAATTTGGGGGTGTACCCGAGGCGATACGCCGCAAAATCGAAGGCACCGATCCACAGACCTTGCTGACCTGGTCGGAGCGGCTATTGACCGCCGACGGCATCGAACAAACAGGTCATCGGTGAATAATCGGCTCGTCTCGCTTCCCTTCTGCGCACCCTTTAAACCCCACGGCGTCATTCCGGCAGGGATTGCCGGAATCCAGGGGCCGAGGATAGCAACAACCGTGGGGGTCCGTGAACGATTACCCGGCTGAACTTGGTTCTTGTTCGACGGAATCATTACCCGATCACTACCTATCGAGCACCACCGATCGGCAAGGCTCCACCACGCCGCGGATGTGCATCACCTCCGGAAGACTCCAATGCCCCTTGATCGTACCCGGGTCGAAAAGATCGCCCAGCTGGCACGGCTTACCCTTTCCGATGCGGAAAAGGATCGCTACGCCGCCGATTTGTCTAGGATCCTGGAGCTCGTGGCGCAGCTGAATACGGCGGATACCGACCAAGTCACCCCGATGGCCCATCCCCTGGACATGGTGCAACGGCTACGCCCGGACGAGTCCGCCGAGCCCGACCGGAGGGAGTTGTTTCAACGGCTCGCATCGGCGACCGAGGCGGGTCTGTACCTGGTCCCCAAGGTAATCGAGTAACTTAATCCCCATCACCTACGGATTTTCCGCCACCCAATGCACCAGGAAACCATCACCGAGCTGGCGGCGGGCCTGCGCCGCGGCGATTTCACGAGCACCGATCTGACCCGCCGCTATCTGGCGCGGATCGAATGCCTGGGGCCACGCCTCAACAGCTACATCAGCGTGGACGCCGCGGGCGCCCTAGCGGCGGCTAGCCATGCGGACGCGAGCCTGCGCCGGGGTGAAGGCGGCCCGCTCACCGGCATCCCCATCGCCCACAAGGACATCTTCTGCACCAAGGGGCTCAAGACCAGCTGCGGCTCGCGGATGCTGGACGGTTTCATCGCGCCCTACGACGCCACCGTAGTGGAGCGGCTCACACGGGCCGGCACCCTCGTGCTCGGCAAGACCAACATGGACGAGTTCGCCATGGGCTCCTCCAACGAGACCAGCTTCTACGGACCGGCGAAAAACCCCTGGGACGAGCAACGGGTCCCCGGCGGGTCCTCCGGCGGCTCGGCGGCGGCGGTGGCCGCCGGTCTGTGCGCAGCGGCCACCGGCACCGATACCGGGGGCTCGATTCGGCAACCGGCCTCCTTCTGCGGGGTTACGGGCATCAAGCCCACCTATGGCCGGGTATCACGCTACGGCATGATCGCCTACGGCTCATCCCTCGACCAGGGCGGCGTCATCGCCCGCACCGCCCAGGACTGCGCCCTGATCCTGCAGGCAATGGCCGGCTTCGATTCCAGGGATTCCACCAGCGTCGAGCGACCCGTGCCGGACTATTCCGCCGGCCTGGATACGGACCTTAGCGGGCTGCGCATCGGGGTCCCGGAGGAATGGCTGGGAGCGGGCCTGGACCCAGGGGTCGGGGAGGTCATTGCCGCCGCCCTGACCCGGTTCGAGTCCCTAGGCGCCCGGGTCGAGCGCATCCGGCTCCCCCACAACCCCCTGTCCATCGCCAGCTACTATGTAGTAGCCATGTCCGAGGCCTCGTCCAACCTAGCTCGTTACGACGGGGTTCGCTTCGGGCACCGATGCAAGGACCCCACCGACCTGTCGGACCTCTACCGCCGCTCCCGGGCGGAAGGCTTCGGCGCCGAGGTCAAACGGCGCATCATGATCGGTACCTATGCCCTCTCCTCCGGTTACTACGATGCCTATTATCTGAAAGCGCAGAAGCTCCGCCGCCTGATCGCCGAGGACTTCCGCGCGGCATTCGAGCGAGTCGACGTCATCATGGGGCCGGTGGCCCCAACCCCCGCCTTTCCCCTGGGCGACAAAACCGACGACCCGGTGCGGATGTACCTGAGCGATATCTACACCCTCTCCCTCAACCTCGCCGGCCTCCCCGGCCTGTCCGTCCCGGCGGGATTCAGCGCCGGCCTGCCCGTCGGCCTGCAGCTCATCGGGAATTATTGGGAAGAAGGGCGCCTGCTGGCTATCGCCCACCAGTGGCAACAGGCCACGGACTGGCATCGGGCCGTCCCCGCCGATGTCCTACCCCTGGCGGATAAATAGTTCGCAAACCGAATTCAGAGCACTCACTGATATCATTGCTCCTGCCCATACCCGCCTACCGGTCGTCACGAGTCGGGATACTGCCGATCAGCATCTGCAACAATATACTGCCGGATCCGGGATCTAGAGTAAGCGGCAAACCGCGCCCGTGGGCGCGAGTAAAAGCAATCCCGCGAGTACACCCGGCAACGGACGCCTTCCGAATGGCATGACATTCTCCGGTCGGTTGCGCACAAGCCCCACGGTACTAGTTACGGACGTCGGCGTCATTTCGGTTCGGCTTGCGGCTCGGATTTGATGGGCACGTTCCACTTTGCCCATCCTAAATCCAGGAAATCCTGTCCTACAAAACCTCCATGAGGCCAAGGCGTGAGAGCCAGAGACAAAACAAAGAATCCCATTTTGGAACTTTACCAATCAGCATTCGGAACAGGATCATGACGGATTGAGCACTACCAGGGCCGGCTTTCCCGCAGGGGGCCGCCAGAATGGCGCATGAACTGCATCTCTTGAAACATGAATTGATTGCGCATCAGTAGCGAGGGATCACCCTCTACCTGCTGTAGACGCTGCTCCATGATGGCCATACCGGGGCCGCGTACCGGAAGCCCGCCCAAGGCGGCCGCCGCCGCGGCCTGCTCGGCATTCGGCTCCTGGTCGGTCATGGGCTGCGCGCCGAGCTGGTCGAAACGGTCGACGGCGGCCGCAGCGCGTTCTTCCGAGGGCATATCCGGCAGCTCGTCCCGCGGCGGCTGATCGGGTCGCGCCCCACGGCCATCCGTCCGCGGCTTGTCCGCTTGCTCGTCGTCGGCCTTGCCGGCTGTCTCCCGAGTCTCGTCCGGGTGCCAACCCTCGCCGGGCGCCTCCTTGTCCTCGCCTTCGCCGGAGAACTCCTCCCGCTGCTCCTGACCCCCTTTTCCCCGGTCGGAGTCCCGGTCTTTTTCGCCCCCCGCGGCCTCCTGCTCGGATTCTTGTTCTTTATCTCCAGCGGTCTTTTCCTCGGGCTTCGGCCTTTCGCCGCCTCCGCCTTCCTCATTCCAGCGCTCCTGGTCCGCCCCGGTCTGTTCGGGTCGATCCTCCTGGGATTGCTCGCCGCCGGTCTCCCTCTCGGTCGTTTTCCGTTCCTTCTCGCCGCGGGTCTGCAGCTCGAGGCTTTGTTCCTCACCGCCGGCCTGTTCCTGGGACTCCCGCTGCTCATCGCCGCCGGTTCGGTCCTCTTTTTGGGATTGTTCTTCTTTGGACTCGCCCTCTTGCTGTTCCTCTGTCTGCTCACCCTCGCCTTGGATTTCTCGCTCGTCCTTCCGGCGACCCGCCTGGGACTGCGTGGTTTCGGACGTGGATTTGCCTCCCTGCTCCTGCTCGGAGGCCTTGCCCTTAGCCTGTTGGCTGTCTTTCTTTTGGTCTCCGTCACTGGATTCGCTGTCCTCGCCGGGCTTGCCCTTGGAGGATTCCTGCCCGGAGCCGCTTTGTTGCTTGGACTCTTGCTCTTGCTGCTCCTGCCCCTGTTTCTGCTCCTGTTGCTCCTGTTTTTCGCCCTTTTGCTGCTCTTGCTTCTCCCCTTGTTGCTGCTGTTCTTGCTTTTGTCCCTGTTTTTGCTCCTGTTGTTCCTGCTCCCGCTGCTGTTTTTCCTGTTGTTCCGATTTTTTCTCCCGACGTTCCTGCTCCGGCCGCTTCTCGTCCTGGCCTTCCTGTTCCTCGTTCTCCCGGCGTTCTTCTTCTCTCGCTTTCTTCTGCCGGCGGGTTTTCTTTTCCTTCTCGTACATCTCCTGCTCGATGCGCGCGAGCATAGCCCGGGCCAGGGAGAGATTGTAGACAGCGTCTTCGTGGTCCGGATCGACACTCAATACCGCCTCGTAGGCCGTCGCGGCCCCGGCGAAGTCGCCGAGCTGGAAGCGGGCATTGCCCAGGTTGTAGCCGGCATCCTCCTTGACGGCCGGGCGCTGTACTTGGCCGAAGGCATTGGCGGCCTCCCGGTAGCGCCCGGAGCGATAGAGGGCTACGCCGCGCCGGTAGTCGTCACCGAAATCCGCAGCGGCCTGCGCGTAATCGCCGGCCTGGAAGTGCCTGTAGGCCGTTTGCTCCTGGTTCAGAAAAAGGTCGGCCCGCGCCCCGGCAATCAGCACCAGGGACAGGGCGGCGAAGGTGATGGGCAGGATTCTGGTCATGTCTTGGATTCAGGCTGAGCGCGTGTTAACAAATTTTTTATTCTGTGGTAACGGCCGATTTTTGTAAATCCTGAGAGGCTGCCTAAAAACCAACCCATTGATTTTGCTTGGTATGGAGTCCTTAACCGGATCGAAGTGAAGCCATCGATTCCCCCTCTCCCCAACCCCTCTCCCACCAGGGGCGAGGGGCTTTCGGCCGTAACCAGCCTTGGAGGACCACGGCTCACATGGACTGCGCGGCCTGGCTTGAGTTTTTAGACACCCTCTGAGGCATCGGTTAACCTTTAAGTTGTGATGAGCCGCTCGGCGACCCGATGGTACGGATTGATAGGCACGCGGCGCTGTGGATATCCGACAGGCCGCTACGGCTTGCGGGGTGCCGGCTTTGCCCATCGTCCTCATCCATTCGATTTATGAGTGGACGTGGATAGGCACAGATGTTTCTAAGTTAGGAACAACAAGCCTGTTTCCTTCTTCGAGAGAGATCAGGGAGATGAGGATTGTCGGCACCCTCTTGCGATGCCATTGGTTTGCCATCCCTGGACGATTAAGTGCCCCATTTCACCTTAGCTAGTATCCCGTTTCACCCTATTTTTCCGGCTGAAAATCTCCTGTTAGGAAACGGCCTCTCCGTTCCGCCGGGCCGGGCCCTTCTGCAGGCTGTTGGAATGCCACAGAGGGCGTTCCCTACGAGCATGTAGAATAGGATGAAACAGCGTGCTAGAGCACAGCTTCGGGGTAAGAGCCCAGGATTTTGCAGTAGAGCGCGTCCTGCTCCAGTTGTTGCAGGGCCTTGCCGACGGGGGCGTCTTGCCGATGGCCGAGGAGGTCGATGTAGAAGACGTAGTCCCAGATGCCCCGCCGGGAGGGCCGGGATTCAATGCGGGTCATGCTGAGGCAGTGCTCCGCCAGAGGGGCGAGCAGCCGATAGAGGCCGCCCGTCTCGTTGCGGCAGCTGAGCAGCAGGCTGGTCTTGTCGCGCCCGCTGGGGGGCGAGTCCTGCCGGGCGATGACCAGGAAGCGGGTGGTGTTTCCCGGCTCGTCCTCGATGCGATTGGCCAGGACCCGCAGGCCGTAGAGCTCCGCCGCGGATTCCCCCGCCACCGCCGCGGCGCCGGCCTGGGCGGCGGCCCGGTCCGCGGCTTGGGCGTTGCTGCCCACCGCGACCCGCTCGATGCCCGGCAGGTGGTGGTCCAGCCAGCCGCGGCATTGGGCCAAGGATTGCTGGTGGGAGAAGAGGGTTCGAATGTCCTCCAGGTTGTTCTCCCGGCTCATCAGGGCCTGATGAATCCGCAGGGTCACCTCCCCGGCGATCTTGAGGGGCGAGCGCATGAAGATGTCCAGGGTATGGCTGACGATGCCTTCGGTGGAGTTTTCCACCGGCACCACGCCGTAGCCGCAGGACCCGGCCTCGACCTCCCGGAAGATAGCGGGGATGTCACCCAGGGGGGTGACCCGTGCCGAGTGGCCGAAGTGTTTGCGGGCGGCGGTCTGGGTGAAGGTGCCCTCCGGCCCCAGAAAGGCCACGCTCAGGGGCTGCTCCAGGGCCAGGCAGGCGGACATGATCTCCCGGAACAGGCGCGCAATTTCTTCCCCCTCCAGGGGGCCCGGATTGCGTTCCTTGATGCGCCGCAGGACCGCCGCCTCCCGCTCCGGGCGGTAGAATTGCCGGTCGCCGTCGGCGGCCTTGACGGCCGCCACCTCCTTGGCGAGCTTCGCGCGCTCGCTGATGAGCCCCAGTAGTTCCTGGTCGATAGCGTCGATGCGCGCGCGGATGCGGGCGAGGGCCTCGGTGCTCATGGGATGGGATCAGGTCTCGGAGCAGCCCAGGCAGCGCACCGAGAGCACCCCGTCGATATCCCGGATTCTGGTCACGGTTTCCTCCGGGGGCTCCCGATCCACATCGATCAGGGTCACGGCTACCGCCTTTCGGGAGCGATTGAGCATGTTCTGAATGTTGAGCTCCACCTGGGCCAGACAGGTGGAGATCTGTCCTACCATGTTGGGGACATTGCTGTTGACCACAGCCAGGCGATAACCCCCGTTGCGCGGGAGATCGATCTCCGGGAAGTTCACCGCGTTGCGGATGTTGCCGTCCTCCAGCCAAGCGCGGACCTGGTCGGCGACCATGACGGCGCAGTTCTCCTCCGCCTCGCGGGTGGATGCGCCGATGTGGGGCAGGGTAATCACCCGCGGATGGTCCTTGAGGAGGTTGCTCGGAAAATCGCACACATAGGCGTAGAGGGTGCCCGCGTCCAGGGCCGCTACAGCCGCCGCGTCGTCGATGATACCGTTGCGCGAGAAGTTCAGCAGGACGCCGCCGGGGCGCATGTGCCGGAGGCGCTCAGCATTGATCATACCCCGGGTCGCGTCCGTGAGCGGGACATGGAAGCTGATGAAGTCCGAACGCTGGACCAAATCGTCCACGCTCGCGGCCTGCTCCACATTGGATTCGAGCTGCCAGGCCCGTTGCACCGTGATGGTGGGATCATAGCCGATCACCCGCATCCCCAGGGCGCAGGCGGCGTTGGCAACCTTGACGCCGATAGCCCCGAGCCCGATGACCCCCAGGGTACGGCCCGGCAGCTCGAAGCCTACAAACTGCTTCTTGCCGCTCTCCACGGTCTTGTGGATGGCGGCATCGTCCCCCGTCAGCCTGCGCGCGAACTCCCAGGATCGGGGGACGTTGCGGGCGGCCAGAAGCATCCCGGCGATAACCAACTCCTTGACCGCGTTGGCGTTGGCGCCGGGGGCGTTGAACACGGGCACCCCGCGCTCGGTCATGCGCGCCACCGGGATGTTGTTGACGCCGGCCCCAGCGCGGCCCACGGCCTTGACCGTCTCCGGGACCTCCCGCTGGTGCATGTCGGCGGAACGCACCAGCACGGCGTCCGGACGGGAGAGCTCGGAGGCCACCTCGTACCTGTCCCGCGGCAGCCGGTCGAGACCGGCCACGGAGATATTATTCAGTGTGAGTATCTTGAACATTTTTCGTCTTTCGTCAGGGTAGTCTGTCGGTTGTTTCAACCACCAGCGAAGCCTTGCCTCTGCATTCTCGTGTCTTAAGGGCATCTTAAGCCGTTCGACATAGATATAACTATCGGTTTCACATCGATTGAATAGGGTTGATTTCCAGCCCCATAGGGGCTATCTTTAACCAGCAACATGGTCCCTTATCGATCGAGCCGCTTCAGCGGGGAGATTTCTAAGGGTTTTTTTATTGCGCAAAGCGCATCCATGGCCAATAGTCGCAATTTCTTATCGAATACATAGAATTCGACGGCATTTTCGAATGTCACGCTAACCTTGAAACGATCCAGGGCGATTGTTGTCTCCTTCCTTTTTTCCCGGCCGGTTTACACCCGCGCTCATCGAGCGGAACCAGGAGACCTGATCGCTCGCGAAAGGGATACCAATAGCCGTTCAGCCGGTGGTAACCGATACGTTGCAAATACTCCAGGGCCTTGGCACGATCCGTCACCGCCATACCACGGAAGATCAAGAGATCCAGCTACTCCTCGTAGCTTTTCCATGGTTTGGAATAGGCCATCTCGGATTCTTCCCAGTCCCCCTCTCCCCAACCCCTCTCTCGCCAGGGGCGAGGGGCTTCGGGCCGTAGCCAGCCTTGTCGGACCACGGCTCACCTGGACTGCGCGGCATGGCTTGAGTTTTTAGACAGCCTCTTAAGGACGGCGGACTTACCCAACGACCATCTAACCATATTTGCGCTCGAACTCCCGCATGAAGGCGATCAGAGTCAGTACGCCCTCCTCGGTCATAGCATTGTAAAGGCTCGCCCGCATGCCGCCTACGGAGCGATGGCCTTTAAGGGTAACCAAACCCGCCGCCTTGGCCTCGGTCAGAAAGGTTTGGTCCAGCTCCGGGTCGGCCAGGGTAAAGGGTACATTCATCCGGGAGCGGCTGGCGGGCTCCACCGGATTGGCATAGAAGCCGGAGGCATCGATGGCCGCATACAGGGCCTCGGCCTTGCGGGCATTGATCGTCGCCATGGCCACCAACCCGCCGCGGCGCTTGAGCCACTGGAACACCAAGCCGGCTAGATACCAAGCATAGGTCGGCGGGGTGTTGTACATCGAGCCGGCCTGGGCATGGGTCCGGTAGTCGAACATGGTCGGCGTTCCGGCTAGGGGCTGACCGATGAGGTCCTCCCGCAGGATCGCCACCGTCAATCCCGCCGACCCCAGGTTCTTCTGGGCCCCGGCATAGATAACCCCGTAGCGCTCCACCTCGAGGGGCCGAGACAACAAGGTGGAGGACATATCTGCCGCCAGAGGCGCCTTGCCGGTCTCGGGTATATAGGGAAACTCTACCCCCTCAATCGTCTCGTTGGGGGTGTAGTGGACATAGGCCGCCGCCGGGTCGAGCGTCAGCTCGTCCTGGGCGGGGGCGCGGGTGAAGCGCGCGTCCTCGGTAGAGGCGGCGATCCCGACCCAGCAGAACCGCTTGGCCTCCGCAATGGCCTTTTTGGACCAGGAGCCGGTGTTCAGATAGTCGGCCTTATCGCCGCCGCGCAGCAGATTCATGGGCACCATGGCGAACTGGCTGGAGGCCCCCCCCTGCAGAAAGAGCACCCGGTAACCCTCGGGAATGGCGAGGAGCTCGCGCAGATCGGCCTCCGCCTGCTCGGCAATGGACATGAACTCCTTGCCCCGGTGGCTCATCTCCGCGACGCACATGCCGCTTCCCCGCCAGTTCGGCAGCTCCTCCCGGGCCTGCAGCAGAACCTCCGCCGGCAACACCGCGGGGCCGGCACTGAAATTGAACACTCGGGCCATAACTGAAACCTCCTGGAGACCAGCATGATTGTGCCGGTTCTCTCTTGGTATTTTCAGACATTATGTCAAAGTAGTAATCCAATCGGCTACGCAACAATGGCCCGATTTTAGTCCCTATGTAATCGTTCGGGACCCGACACTATGGAATACAAAGGACCATAATTCATCCATTTCCAACAATCAGCCCGGCACCCCTGGCAAGCGGCTTGATAGTGGTAAATTATCAAGTGATAAGGTATCTCCCTGAATCACGTCGAACATCACACAAAGCCACCAAGAGAGACAAGGATGAAAGGGACACGACCATGGTCGCTGTGCCTGCGATGACAATCGCGCGGATGAGATCGGCGACGGCCTGGAAAAAGGCTTGTGTTTGGCTCTTTAATGGATTCCAGACTGTTAGCGCAGCAGCAGACCGAGGAGGGAATCCATGAGCCCTTTGCCGCGATTTTTGGTATTGTGGACAAACTCGAAGAAGCCGAGATAAAGAGGCAAGTGCTCCTGAGCGATTCCGCGGTGGGGTCGCAACCAGGAACGCAGCAAGGACCAGAACCCTTCCATCGTGTTGACATGGAC
>Ga0209365_1000149_pt1 | contig 12267 bp, 11 predicted proteins | sample WorMetimpBELIZE2_FD_187389 | JGI IMG/M metagenome (GOLD analysis project Ga0209365, IMG submission 187389) | Marine gutless worms symbiont microbial communities from Max Planck institute for Marine Microbiology, Germany - Olavius imperfectus... | ecosystem: Host-associated > Annelida > Digestive...
CTACACTGACCGTCTGACTGCTACTTGTGAAATTCCAAATACCCACAGTCTCAGTAATTGTGCATTTGGATTGCAACTCTGGAGCAGCCTATTTCTTCACTTATGTGACACTTTTGACCATCCTTCAGTTTGGCCAGTCATAGAAGATGCATTTGTTCTGCTGAATACGGCAGCACCTAATGAACCGCTTTAAGTGTGCCTCAAGTAAAATACTAACAATCACAGCTGTACATTAATGACAGCAGTGTATACATGACGTCAGTTTCCCATGAAAGGTCGGACTCGCCTAGGGCCAAAATGCCGCTGGTGGCGCCTATGGCAATCAGTTTGTTTGACTAGTTTTTATATCAGAGTGCGCCTTTTGGCACATTCATCCAAAAATTTTGACACCCACTCCCAGACCCCCAAATATCAACATTTTCCAGTGAAAATAATTTTCCATAAATCATGCATTTCCTTTACTCACAGCTTCATAAAAACTGGAACTGCATATAAATTGCAAAGGCCCATCATAAAATAGCACCCACAGGAAAAAGTGGGCGTTGCCTTGGGCTAGGGAAGCTCCCAAATATCTGGGGTTCCCCTTTGATATTTCTGCAACAGCTGTGCTGTCCTCTTAGCGTCAGCGGAGCTCCTTGTTACGAGTTCGTTGGGGGTCAATATCGCACCATCCCTTCCCCTATTTTGCCCATAAAAACCCTTTTTAGGCCAAAAGGTTCTGACAATCCATGCAAACATAAACAAACCCATATCTGCCTCGAATGTTTGTGAACCACCGAACTTCGTGTGTCTTATAGGAAATGGGAGGTCTAGGAACAGAATGGTACGTAAGATTTCAGACCTGATATAGAAACATGGCCGTTTCATGCATGTGCAATGAAAAATATGCATTACGACCCTTATTTAGCCGAAATACGAAATGTGTCGAATGGGTAATTAACATACCAAGACATGAACCTGCCAGAGGCTGGAGGATTATGTTCTTCGGATGTGCTATAGATAGACTAGCAATCTATGAAACTACTCCGACCATAATGATATAAATAGTCCAGTTATTGTGGACTTGGCTATGGGGCAAAACGTATTTTTAGTTATCTCTGAAATGGATGAAGCCAGTTAATTCAACTTTGGTAAGCAAGCCCAAGTCCCACTGTAGAACGTATTCATCAACACATCAGCGTTTATATACGTTACAGTAATCTGTGCAATCGGTAATTTTGCAAAATCACTAGTAATTTCGTGAAATATATAAAATTTCAGTAAAGTCGTGTAAATACTGAGTTAGGGCTAGCTTTATAGGGTTGGATTGGACTCTAACCCTGACTCACTCCAACCATTAACCCTAATGCTAATTACACAAAATTACTGAAATGTTCAATAATTTCACAAATTTACTGATTTCACAGATTTAGTGTAACAATACAAGTGTTATATAGCACATATCTAATAGACAGCAAAACTAAGTAGTGTGAGTTTAGTTTTACGTGATGTCCACATTTTGATGATGTGGTCTCCAACTAAAATTACACTACTGTTTCAGATGTGAGATTTAAGTCATTAACATTGGTATATTAAACTTAATAATAATAATAATATACACACTGTAGTGGTAACATTAATACTGGGAAATGTAAAAACTATTTCAGTATTCATATAATGTCAGTTTCCATCCAAAAACTGCAAATGACACTTCAATTAATAAAAGACATCAACATCGGCATTTGACAGAGCAACTACCAGACACTGCTACTACGTATCTACCTGAAATCGGCGTCTGTCGTGATCTGTCTCTAACTCTTCAGCATTGGGCTCACTGCCAGCTATGACTAAGCCACTGCATCAAAACAACACAAAACCCGTCAGACTTCAATACAGTTTACATCAGACACAATGGCTACACAGTAAAAGCACAACAAGTTGATTACTGAGGTTTTCGTTGTCGCAGTTTGCCATCGCTAAAGCTGTGTCATTAAGCATTAGAACGACACACATCAGTGTTTGCAGCTTGAAATAAGCTGGACACTCACTATATTTACACAGAGAGGTTGAACGCTGACAATTCAATCACTGTATTCGTGAAATACCGGCCTACATGTAGATGGGGCAGACAGTCTCGGTGCAATATCATGATCTAGTAATAGTAACCTTTTTATACTATACTGTGGTTCAAAAAACCAGACCCCTGTTACATCTTCAAACAGCTGCACAGAATATGATCCAATATCAGTAAATTTTGGTTTAGAGAATCGTCAAAGAGTCTTCAATCTTCATGTAAGTAATTGGCGAGTTTTGATGAAACTGAGTACCAGCTTTGTTTTTTTACATGGCAATAACCATCTGCAGCAGACGACGCTAAAATGGGTCTGTGCGAAGAGGACAATATTTTAATAAAAAATCTATGAGTTCAAAGGTTATGGAGCGAAGAGACTGATAAACGAAATTCCAATGAAACGATGGAAGAAGACTACTTTGAACAATTTTTTGAAAAACAGGTATCTATCCTTTATGAGCTGTCCGTATAATAATTTGAGACGACTTATGTCTTCAAGTGTGAGAAAAAAATGGAGCTGTCTGAAACCGAAGCAAACTGTATCGACCGTTTGCTATAAAATTAACCTAAGCTGGTACCCTGTTTCATTAAAACTCGCAAGTTACAAATGGGAATATTGGAGACTCATTGCGTATTCTGTGTACCAAAAATTGTGGATATTGATCAGTATTAAAGTCATTTGAAAATATAACAGGGGTCCGGTATTTTGAACCACAGTGTAGATGGCATTTCACTTGGTGACCCCAAAATTTCTACACCCGGACTTCTCACGGGTGGGGGGTGAACCCCTATTTCACTTTGAAGGTCAGAAGCATCACTGCAAAACATCAAGACAGCAGTATTAGATGAGAAGGTCTCACAGTTTCTCAGTCGTGTTTGTCCCATGCAGTAACTCAACAAAAACACACAACAGCAGTCAGCCATACTCGATCTGGATACTGGAATCCACGTCTGATCGACAGACATCATGAAGTGTTTCAACACATACACAGACGATGCCAGCAAACCGATCCAACACACACCTTGTCATGCACAACAAACAGCTTACTATTTTCACTAAAATACTGTCTTAGAATGTGCAGACATCATTGGTCAAAACTGCATCATGTGACAAATAACCAAACTGACTGCTGCATGTGTTAAATCACACCCATTAAAACACAATCATACGTTATTCAATTCGAGATTTTATTGATAGTCTATTGCAGGAAACTGTGAACAAAATGAGGTTATAGAGAGATGCAAGAAAATGAAGTACTGAAAAACAGCACTTACCTTACAAAAAATAGTCGTATACCCAACATATTCACTGAATTTTGTGATATATTCATGACATCATCAATTAGTAAGGAATGCATGCAAATATACAGGGTGGCCCAGCTAAAGTGAGGCGCTTACATTTTTGATGGTATCATTTGAATGCATAGGTGAAATTCAATAAATTTCGGTAATGTGATGGGAAGCATAAAAGTTTAATATTTAATATTGTTCGCCAGATGGCGGCACCAATGTTAGGCATGTTCGCCCTTGTTATATTTCTCATTTTACTTACCCGTACGTACTCGCATAGGCCTATAATTTTACGTTTTCAGGCAGTTAATAAAATTCTATGGTAAAATCGTCTGCTTACAGTTTTGATGGTATTTGTTAGCCTTTGAGTTTATAATAATATTTTTTGTGAATAACTACCTGTTTTTATAAAAGTGAAACCAACTTATATTTTTGTTGAATAACAACGCATTTGTGCATTGTGATGGGTAAAATAACGCGAGAGGACAGAATTGTCATAAATGCATTATGGGTGCAAAAGATCTGGATAAAATTTGCTTAAAATTTGCATGATACCACTTCTTGTTGTATGTAGTTTACATGTGCCAAAAATCATTGAATTTTAACTCTACATGCAAATGTTACCATCAAAAATATAAGTTGGCCTCACTTTAGCTGGACCACCCTGTATACGGTGTATGGTAATTTGTGTGATGTTACGCTTTTCAAAAAATACCGCTGTAATACCAGAGATTGAAAGTAACAGTGCAACAGTCAAAATAAAATGAAATTCTGAAATGTTCCACTGCATATATTTTCACAAACGTCTTAATATTAAGCCTGGACGTATTTTAACCAACTGCAACAAAAACAAATTCTGTCACAATTTATTCAGAGTTGACAATAATTCAACTGCAGATTGGACTATTATTGCATTTCAATGTTTTTCAACACTGCAAGAATGACACTACTTAAGACTCACAAGAAACAGCAAAGCATACATCTGTAACAATAACATCCACTTCTTGGGTACAAGGAAAGAAAAACATTGGACTTCTTACATAATCCTATCATTAGTGCAACAAATAGAATTAAAGTCGGTAAAACACACTCAATGACACTCACTCAAGCAACAGATGAGAACAAGGTCAGCACATCTGACAGCAGCGGAACGTTGCATGTCAACTAATTAATCTATGGTAACAAAAATATATAGCTTGTTTGACCGTGCAACTGCCGACAAACAAACAAATGCATGACGGAGGGAGTGTAAGTTCGTTCGATTCACACTTCGCTAATATTAGCGATCGGCACGAAATCGCTTACTTACGAAATTGAGTACACTTATAAATATTACCTGATGAAATTATTCATAGGCAACGTAAATTTTGATTGATAATGCTGTACAAAGTCAGTAAACATTCTGCGAATCTGCAAATCTACGTTCCGTCATCGGTATACTTCTACTTATCGCACGTTCGTTCGTTGCCATAGATATGTGTTACAAGTCTCAGTAACTGCGAAATATGGCTGCAAATAAAGCCAAACCTAGAGGCCAGTTTAACTTTGGACACAGGCGAATTGGGACGTATGCTTGAAATTCGAAGGGATTCCCTTTAATTTCGTCATCAAACTTAATATGCAGATAGATGAGGTACAGTGCTACTTTATAGCAAAAACTGCATGATTCTAGCCTCAGCGATTTGGTCAAAACATGCATAACTCTGATGACAAAGCAGTGAATTGACGTTCAAGGTCATTCAAAGTCATCAACCATGTATGACTTCCTATTAGTGATTAACTGTCACCTAAGCTCTATCTCGCACCATCTCCGAGATATAGCTTCACGAAGTCAGAAACCAACCCATCCCAGTTTGAGCTCCAATCATGGGGACCCCCTTTGAATTTCGTAATCACACTTGGTAGGCAAAGAGTTAAGGCAATGGGCTACATTTTAGTGAAAACTGAATGATCCTAGCTTCAGCCGTTTTGTCTCAATACACTCGCGTCACAGACGACAGAGAGACCACAGACAAAGAGACAGATGACAGACGACATGTTATGGCAATAGCAAAACTTGCAATTTGCAACGTTCCGCTAAAAACACATTTCAGTATTGCACTAAATGTTAGAAATCATTTTTGGAAGCAACATAAAAAATCTGACTATAATGACAATGTTACATACGGTACATTGGACGTGAGCATTGAAGCAAGAGCGAGCACAGATAGTTTCTTATCAACAGCATTAACGACATTGTCTGACGCATCCAGCCAGTGATCAAGTACGGATAGTATCAGATGTGAGCTCTGCATTGTCGCACAAGCATGTGAACAATTTACCAAAATGCTTTTCATACTGTCAATTAGACTATTAGCATAGGAGATTTGCTGACAGGAAACATGCAGTTCATTGAAATAGCAATTACTGTTGTTATAGATTTCAATGCATACAAGTTACAGTCATTCATATCAAATAATTACAGTGCACCAAGTAATTCCACATTATCACAGAATGTCAACAGTAGAGTCATATAACAAGACAGCAACGTATACCGTGCAGCCATACTGCGCAGCCATCTTGTTGATGAAAGACCAGAAGAACTGTGGAGTGGTGAACACAAGTCTTGACAGTAATGCAATATATGCAGACGTCAATACCGGCATATTCTGCATATAAACTACAGCATGTACTATGTGCACCATCTAACAATAGTAATATGACAACTTGCTGTAGTAATAAAAGCATCAGTATACCAGGTGAGTCAAAAAAAGTAATGAACTACAGTTTATAGGTCGCTCGTAGACACATAGCGTCTACGTACGAGCTTCTGTTCTGCCTTCGCTCCTTTTTCTTTTTTCTCCCGACCTAGTACCTCCGCCCTACGGTAACTCACATTTGCTAAATTTTGCCACACCACGTCGCTTTGGCGTCAAAAAAACCTTTGCTATGCCAATTTCGTTTCAAGGGGCAAAAACGCAAAATTTCGGCAATTTTTCTCAGCAGCACACGCACAAATGGCAGCGTCATTACCAAATGCAAACGGTAATCAAAACTCTAAAACCATAGTGTATTACGGAAATGTCTGCTCTATGTTCGGGTAAAGACTGATCAAGTGTTTGATAAAAAGTGGGGAAGAACCGTTGTCTAAAACAATACACTTTGCCCACATTTCGCCATGGCTGCCTGCTTGACCTGACAACGGCTCATCGAGCATCAACTGCATCTCATTTGCACCGGACGACGCTCGACTCTGCCACATGGCACCACTTCACAGGTTTCACGAAGGCAATGACCTCTCCGGTATAATATTACATGCAGCAAGTGATTCCACTGATGTTGCTAACAAGCGTGACCACTCAACTGGATCATGATACAGACGATGCAGTTCGCCGTATGCGGCGAGTGTGTGTCGACTTCAGTTGCCCTAGCACTGGCGGTTGATGGCAGGATTTTTATTTCTTCTTTAATAAAACAGTTGACAGAACGCAACCGTGACAATCAACGAACAACTAGTAAATGTCTTTAAAAAGTAGTCTGTTTAGAAAGTTGTTGCAGTCAGTCTTGACAGTTAGTGACAGAGAGTGACGACGAGATCTGAGGTTATAGCTACGATCTGTTTTGTTCGGAAGAAATTTGTGTGAAACATGGTGAGTGTTATTGAGTATGTTCGCGAAAAGCCGGTCGTCAGACTCATCCAACAGTTCCTCAAAGTCAGGCAGGTCAGACGAGCAGTAGCCACAACGTTTGCAGCGTCGCAGGAACGCCTCGACTCGTTTGAGGTCCGTCGCCGCTACGAAGCCTCTCCGCGCGGGCGAGGCGTACAACAGCCTTGACACCACTACAGCTCTGAGACAGGATGGCAATTTGACAAGTGTCTTACAGCGATACAACCATATTCAGCTATCAGTACTGCAGCATAAGTCGTATCAGTCTGGTTGCTTTCCACAGCGATTGATGAAACAGTGGATGGGCAAGAGCCTTAGAGCCTTCAGGAGTCAGGAGTGGTTCTGTAGATTATTACTACAACAAAACGTTTACAAGTAGCTCAGCCTGAGCAGAGAGACCGCGCGCAGCTTGATACGGTTTCGATTAACGTCTAGCGTTATTCGCAAAATCAGGTAAAAAATTGTATTTTTGAGTCACCCTATATGGGCATCAAAGGCAATATAAGCGCTTTATCTGAAAGTTTTAACGCAAAAAAACTTTGTATGTGGCGGAGTTTCATCGAGAGAATGTCAATTTTACTCGAAAAACAGACAATTAGCGCAATTGAGCCATCGTTTGGCGGCTTAGATGTAACATTTAGGCACATACGTTTCATCTTCAGCTCGTTGGATAGCTTGTAGTTGACTTCCTATTGTTATTATTATTATTATTTATAGGTTATAATTGAACATTTTCGCTAGCTCTTATGGTTGAGGCATTAATACGTTGAAATCGGCAACAGCTAGTGATGGTAGAATTTTTTCAAGTTTCACAATCACAAATTAGTGTAGCAACTCGTTATCAGATATTAAGCAAAATAATCAATAAAATCACTAAGTGTCATACGGTTACAAAGTTTTCGCTGCATCTCTTACACAACTGACCATCATTGGACCGTAAAATAATAAACATGAAAAACATTTTACCTTTACGGAGTGGTTTCATGTGCAATAAAATAAAATGAATGGTGCAATAAAATTAAACAAAACATTTATTTTATTTTATTGCTGGTCTGGCTTCGTGTGCAATAAATGTTTTATCTTTTACTCTATTTTAGCATTTATTAGCGGAACATTGCACTTGCATTGAAAGTTCCGCTATTGTCATAATATGTCGTCTGTCTGTCGTCTGTAACGTGAGTGTACTGTGACAAAACGGCTAAAGTTAGGATCATGCAGTTTTCACTAAAATGTACCCCAGTGAGTTAAGTCTTTGCCAGCCAAGTTTGATTACAAAATTCGAAGGGGTCCCCTGGACTGGGGGCTCAAACTGGGGTGGGGTGGTTTTCGATCATCTTCATGATGCTATATCTCGGAAATGGTGCAAGATAGAGCTCAGGTGACAATTAATCACTAATAGAAAGTCATATGTGGGTTTTCGATTGCGACAAAAGTCAATGACCTTGAACGTCAATTTACTGCTCTGTCGTCCATGTTATGCATATTGCGACAAAACGGCTGAGGCTAGAGTTATGCTGTTTTCACTATAAAGTACCAATACATCTCAGCCATCTACTAATTAAGTTTGGCGACAAAATTTCTAGCATAATTTCGGATTAACATGTCGTCTGTGGTATCGCGAGTGTATTGCGATGAAACAACTGAAAGCCGGATCACACCGTTTTTACTGCTAAGTAGCTCAGAATCTCAGCTGTTAGCATTGTAAGCTTGAAAACAAAATTCAGGAGGTCCCCTCGATCGGGGAGCTCAACATGTTGTGGTGGCTTATGACATGGCGGAACTGTAGATAGCCTATTGCATGTTACATACTTACATATGACATCACATTATTTCCAGATAGCTAGAGACAATCGTCGATCGTTGTAGCTGTATGTGTAATCAATATGTGAAGTACAACCATCCACTGTCAGGTGCAATACAGCAATCAGTTTGACATAACAACTGCCACCTTGAGACACACATGTGCTGCTAAAAAATAATCAAATCGTGGCAAGTTCGTTCGTGTTGATATGCAATGCACTGTTCAGCTGTTATTGTCATACATGTGTCTGTTTGTCGGCGGTGACACCGTCAAACAAGCTAGATATCGCTGTTAACCATAACATTATACTCTCAAGAGTCAATCAAGTTAACTACTAAAGTTGAGCAATGATATACGAACCACTTGTTCTACAAAGGCTTTAAGAATGTTTGCAAAGACAGGACTGAACAGCTCGGAGCCTTTGTCGGGATTAACTTTCAGCAGTGTTTCCATCAACTGTCATAGAATACAAAGACAAGAATTGAATGTTAGTTGTTGGTTACCCATTCACAATCAAAATAACGTGCTGTTTATCGACATTATGACTAGCTGCTAATTGCTCATTAGATTTCAACCTGCAGGGCATTAACATTTAACATTATACTTATACAACTTTAATGTATGCACACACATTCTTACTTGATGAAAATACGAAATATAGTCAAGTTTTGTGAAATAGACACAAACAATTTTAAAATTATATTAATCACGCAATTAGAAAATTAATCACATGACAGCACTACAGAGTGAAAATTGCACGTACTAACGACTGTGTCACAGTATACATCATCTGACTTCAAGTTACAAGACAATACTGTTCACATAGTTTGCTGTTTCTTCAGCAATGAAACGAAATAAGTCAATAATTCAACACAAGAACAATGTACACGTTACATATCATCAGACAACTCATGAGTATGTACAGGTCAAGTCACATCGTCTGACTGCCACGTCTCAGTTACAACAAAGTGAATGAATCAGAAAACATATCAGCACTAACCCGGCAGATGAGTACTGCACCTTCATCCTTGATGTCTGATAGAATACTGGTCACTGACAACAGCAAACTGCTGCCATATTTCTATCAACAACAACAGACGAGTTGTCACATTCCTCATGCATCAGTCGAGTAGCACTCATTACACAGTCAATACAGCAGTATACACAGCTTGTATAGATGACTTGACAGCAACAGCATGTAGACAGAAATGTCTAATAACCAGCAGTCTATTAACATTCTATACATTAGACAACAAATTTGCAATAAGAGGTCGTGGCTTCAACTCTGCCGTTCAACCTAACGCAAAGATTCTGGGCAAGTTGTTAAAGGGACACTCCACTCGAAATTAACACTAGGATTTTTTTAGCTGGCCTAAAAGTTTATATTATTGTGACAAATTGCACGTTAGTAAAATTAGAATTAAGGGTACAGAGGACACGTTTCTATGATGACGCTGGGGAATTTGACGGGCGTCGTGGCATTAACCTCGGAATTTGGTGCCAATGGTTATACGGCCATGAACTTGATGGGGGCGTGGTTTAAGCTGTGCTGCACAGCAAGAGGCGGCGACGCTGCTAGGCGTAGGCCTATAGTGGCGGACGAGAGTAGGTAATTTTTAACGTGGAAAAACCGGCAATTCTAAATATAGCTGAGTGGTAATTCAAGCAATCTTACAAAACGTCGTCAAATTTTAGCACATTTCGGCCTTAAATATCTCAGTAACAACGGCAGCAATCGAGATCGTTTTCATTGTAAAAATTTACCAAAAATACATACTTTTAGGCCAGCGAAAAAAATCTAGGGTCAATTTTGAGTGGAGTGTCCCTTTAGATGGCGTACTGTTTCGAAGGTCGGTAGCCAGGATGTGTCGAGCGGCAATCAGCAACTCTTTGCGCAGATGTGCTACTTCCTGCGGGCACATTGTCAGTAATCCCAGCATGCCTTTCACCATCTGAGCCGAGTGGACGTTGATGCTCTCTTGGTAAATGCGTATGATGTATGCGAGGAAGGACAGCGTCTTGATCTGTGCAGCTATGAAGTCTACGAACACCTCCTTGTTGAACGCAGGGTTCGCCCTAATACATACATTACATTATAAGTTATTTAAAGTGGCCTAAAGAAAAGCACGTGGATTTGTATAGCGCGTCCATGCAAACGCCTCTAACGCACTCAGATATGGATCGCACAGTGTTACCTGCAAACAACACCATATCTGCCTTTACTCCCCAGTCGCAGAGCATCACCGCCCTTTGACCGATACTCATTGTGCCTACCCAGGAAGGGATGGCCAGGCTGAGTTGACCTGAGTGGTTGGTTAGACTGAGATAAATTTCCCGCAGTGGGAATTAAACCCCGATACGGTCATCCATCCCAGTACTAACTGGGTCTGGCATAGAGTAACTTCGTTGATCCGACCAACGTCGCTACCAACTGCGCCAAACCGCCTAAGTTTGGACCTAAAAGTTTTTTACTTAGGCCACCTTAAAAATTTCTATACAATACAATACAATACAAAAAAAAATCACTGCTATACACGGTGTGAGAACATGGAATAGAAAAATATTAACAGTTATGAAGGAAATGATCGGAGAGAGAGAGATAAGTTTTGAGGCGGTTCCGAAAAACAGTCAGCGAAGAAGCTGCGGTGACGTCAGGTGGTAAACTGTTCCAAAGGCGGCTTCCAGTCACCGAAAACACACAATCGCCGACAGTAGACAGCCGTGTACGTCGGATAACAAGCTGTACGGGTGATGACGACCAGAGGCGACAACAGTTGGAATCGACGATGAGCTGGATGTGGTCAGAAAGGTACCTTGGCGCCAGACCATGCAAGCATTGGTAGATGAGCACGGCCAGCTTAAAGTCGATGCATTGCGGAGACTGCAGCCAGTGAAGGTCTCGTAGTGTCGATGCAATGTGCTCGTATCGAGGAAAAGTCCACAAAAATTACAAAATCAAATTTCTTCCATGCCTTGGTGGACTTAAGGGTAATGTATACGCTTCATCCTGAGCTCGTTAGAAAGCCCGTGGTTGACATGCTATCAGTGATAATTGAACATTTTTGTTTCAATAATATAATACAAACAAAGATATGTCAAATTCAGCATTTTTTAAGGACGTGGGTCACTATGAGTGCAAATATTATGCAGAAGATTACGCCACCTGCCAACTGTTGTTGGTTTCAACAAGAAGCTCTGCTAACGCTAAGAGGACAGCATGGCGGTTGCAGAAATATTAAAGGGGAACCCCAAATATTTAGGAACTTCCCTAGCCCAAGGCCACGCCCACTTTTCCTCTGGGTGTGGTTTTATGGTGGGCCTTGGCAAACCCAAGTTGTGTACCAAATTTGAAGTCCCTAGCCCCAGCCATTGCAGAAATATTACAGGGAACCATAAAATTTTTGGAAGCTCCCGTAGCCAAAGGCCACCCCCACTGTGTACCGAATTTGAAGTCGTTAGCTTTAGCCATTGTGTAGATA
>Ga0209365_1000150_pt1 | contig 12223 bp, 5 predicted proteins | sample WorMetimpBELIZE2_FD_187389 | JGI IMG/M metagenome (GOLD analysis project Ga0209365, IMG submission 187389) | Marine gutless worms symbiont microbial communities from Max Planck institute for Marine Microbiology, Germany - Olavius imperfectus... | ecosystem: Host-associated > Annelida > Digestive...
GTTTAATAATATTCTGGAGCTGTGGTCAAAATTCATGCTGAGTCACAGCAAAATAATAAAAAGCAACAGTTTTGCAGTTCAAAACAGGCAATTTTGTTAAATATCGTCAAAAATCAATATTTTCGCCACAAGAGTGGTTTTTCGTCATTTTGTCGGTTTTTCGTCAAAAACGAAATCGTCTGAAACCAAACTATAAATAAGTGAGAAAAAAAAATAATCGTACCATAAGAACCAATCAGTTGTCCCACAGTGATATCAATGATCAAATTTTCATTGATCATGTGATACGTGACAGTATAGTAAATGTGGCACACTTGGGACCACAAATGTCAAATACACGGCAAAACGATCACACTCATGTGAAAAGTTACTTTATGAGCTTCCCTTTCTCCCCATGTAAAAGTCACTCGGATAACGTGGAACCAGAACAACTCCAACACAAAAGATAAGTTCATAACCTGATGACAAACTACTCAGACACAACGGTCGTCATTACGAGCAAAACCGCTCAATGGCAGTAATCAGACAGCGCTGGATCCAGCCAACGCCAGCAGATCTTACCCTAGAGCACCAATGAAATGCCAGATTCTTACGTATATGTCCTAGTTTTGACATCCTCCCCAATGCCGCCCCATCGTAGAACATACTTGCGCTTCCGCCACGTCAGATATCGCTGGCTGTGAGCTTTGAGAATGGTATAGAAAGACATGGACTCGCGGAAAATCCAGCCGAGCATGTAATCAAACTTAGAGAATGGCAGAGAACAACCCTAAAATCGCCAAAATAACCATATGTTAGTTATAAGTAAACAAAAATACTATGTCAAACAAATCTCTAATAATACATAAACTTAGTTTGTTAATGGTATCAAAGTATTTTAATCTTGCATACTAACTAATTACACAGTACAATAACATTCAACCTTCGTCAAATATAAGTGAAGATTCTGTAAATAACTTTCAAAATTTCTGACATTACCATCTGTATCTCTGCATTTTAGCCAAATGCTGCAATTACACTGCCAAGTTTGGCTATTGTCATAGTAACGGTATGTTGTCTGTTGTCTAACTAGTTAATCGTCTGTGACACGAGTGTACTGTGACAAAATGACTGAAGCTAGGATCATGTGGTTTTCACTGTAAAATAGCATAATGACTCAACATTTAGCATTATAAGTTTGACTAAAAATTTGAGGGATCGCCTTGATTGGAGGTTCCGCTCAAACAAGGGTGGGCAGTTGGTTTTTGACTCTGCACTGCTATAGCTCAGGAACTGTGACAGATTGAGCTCAGATCACAACTAATCACTAATAGGAAACTGATTTAACAAATTTTCGAACGACCCTGAACGATCAAGACGCATATACAATTGCTGGTAACCACAACGTAATTCGCTGCAGGGGCAACGTTTGGCTCAGGTTAGTCCTATAAACCTACTTGTTTGTGAACGCAGAAGCTGATATCAGACAGTTAAGTGATGACCTGAACCCACATAATAGCAGCAGCAGATTTGACAACAATGTGGACAGTGCACACATATACAGTGCTGCATCACTGTGATTCCAATTTAAGACATTGCAACCTTTCACAGATACACCACTTAAACGAAATAAATGACATTTTAATATCTGAGGAAACACTGCAGCAACAATTGCTGGATTCCCTAGCTGATGCCGAAGTGCAACGTCCACAAGCATCAAGAAATGGCACATACCTGAACGACTAGTAGCAAAATATAGTCTAGCAAGAACCAGACTAGACAGTGAACGAAGAAAAATGCGAGAGGACTCCAGCAGAACAAGGTGCTGACTGCCCATGACACTAATGCACCCAGGATCAACGACTCCGACACTGGCTCTAGAATGATTGTCAAAGGAATCAACGAAGCACGCAGTTTGGTCCACCTAAAAGTTATAAGCACACAGTCACCTTCATTTTAACATGTCTCTAAAAGTTTTTACCACATAATACTTATGCAAGCATTAATTAGTCTGCAACATGAAATTTTAGTCCACATTAACCCACTCCCTTTCCAAAAATGCTGATTTCGACAGATTTCAACTCTTGGTGCCTCAGCATAAGAGCTAGCATAAAAGTTTAACTATCAGTGATAGGAAGTTGGTGATGGGTTTCAGTGAGATCAAGACGAAGCACTACATTATCTGTAAGTGCCCAAAAGGTCTCAAAAATGCGAATTCACCGGTTTTTGTGAATAAAACTCAAATGCAAATGAAAAGTTTACAAAATTTCTTTGTGTCAAAACAAAAGAATGGCAAAGTTGTACAGAAATCATTCACCTATCTAATGGTGCACACATGTTGACAGATAAATAAACTCTTCAACATGACATTCTGCCCCCAAACTTTACATATCTGCGCGAATTGTCCCACCCCTTCGACATATTTCTGCACATAATGCCTTTGCCATATAAGCAGGAAGTCAGGTAAGACTAACTGGTTGTTGGTCATCTAGGGTTACATTCAGTGAATATCAGAATTCATCCCAGACTGGCAACAGCAGTGATGTGCAGAAGTGTTCTGTTCTAAGTGCGACGCAGGCTCACATTATAGCAACATTTTTGGCTTCAAGTAATCTACGTTCCAGAAAAAAATAGGGCTGCACTGAATAGTGACTTGAAGTATTCGGTGGAATAATGAATAATTGCAATATTATTTAGTCGAATATGAATATAACACGAATAGTTGTTGACATTAAAACATACGAAAGGTAAAAGACATAAAACGGCGTTCCATATGCTTCTTTACTGTTGCAATATGAAAAAATATCTTGCAGAAGCCAGCGTGTTAAACAATCAGTTAGTATTAACTGTTTCAGATACATCACGTTAGCTTTCATAAACATCAATGTTCCATGTTTTCAGCTAACAGGCAATGTCCTACAGTTATCAAATGAACTGTACAAACTCACGGGATAACGACAGTCATAATGATAGCAATATACGCATTGCTGTTAATCAATAGCAGATATAGCATTTATTGGTGGTGGCGCAAAGCAGTCAATGGAAACCTAATATAGCAAAAGGTGGTGCCACTCATCAGTCCCTCATTAATAAAAGTCTTGCAATAATATTCCGTTTTGGTACATAAAAATAAATTAAGCTTTTGAAATGAGGAGTGCCAGTAGTTTTTCTCTTTCTGACTTAGGGGTGACACCTTACCCCACAAGCAGAGTGGTGGCCTGTCTACCTAGGCCACTCATTAGATATGCTGCTGTCCTATGTGCCAGTAGTTCTACTGAGCAGATGATGTTAATAAGTGAATTATACTCAAGCAATCAGAGAATTATGTCTGACCTCATCATCCGTGCTTGAAAGTAAGAAACAGATGCAAATCCTGCATTCTGCAATGCAGGCTGAGAACAAACTCTCAACCTCCAGCCTCTGCAACATTAAAAGCACTTTATCTCACAAAACACCAAATACTGTCAACTGATATATTAGTTTGTTTCACAAGTGGGTTAATAAACATTACCCGGCAGTCACTTCCCAGCAGAGATAACTAACTTGCTGCATCACATAAAACTGCTGAAAAATGTTAATCATCATCATAACTGAAGCTCCTTAAAAACTACAAATCTCAAGTAATGTACAGTATCAAATTTTTCTGTCTAATTTCTTTTAAAAAAAACCTGCAGCAAGATGGTGAAGATTCGCTATCAAGATCATCCATCTAACTGTAAGTTTACTACTCCAGGCAAGTTGTTCACACACGTGCAGCATTGTTTGGTAGCAGCCAAATGGCAGTGATGTTCTGCATCAACGTACATTGCCAGGCTGACTGACCAGAAACTGGGACCATATCCAACACCGAAGCTCATACTATAACATAAGAGTATCTTTACGTTACTCTTTAAACAATTGAAATACACCTGAATACAACAGAATTTTCCTAAACAGCAAAAAATGATAAGAACACAGCGAAATATACATACCTTTCAATAAACAACTTGCCGAGGTAGTAATCCTCAGCAAGAAACTTTCCGAGGTAACCAAAACCACCAGCATCTTCGAGAACATCCTTCCGAAACAGGCAGGACATTCCCGTGACACAGTTAATGCCAAACAAGTCTGTGTTTAAGTATATCTTTGCATGTTGCGTGCCGAAGTATACCTGTAAAAAGCAACGTTCAAGACTGCAATTAACAACTGTAAGAACATGCAATTGCAATCACACATACTATGAACACTGATCATCAAATAATGTCTGTGTTCAACTGTTCAATATAACCTACATTCTGTGGTAGTCTGGCATAGTGATAGCATTCTGGGTCACATCAATGAAGGCACTCTTTGCCAAGCCTGGTTAATACTGCAATGGGTGACTGTATCAGGTTTCAATGTAGAAAAATTTACCTCAGTAAAGCCACCAGCCACTCAGTCTGGCCATCCTACTGTGTATAGGCACAATGAGTACCAACCAACAGTCAGTGATGCTCTGTGACGGGGAGTAAAGGCAGGTGTGGCTAGTGTTTGGTGTCTCTCTGGTAAAACTGTGTGATCACTCGTAAAACGAATGCCACATCTCAGGGCTTTAGTAGATGTTTTAAAGCGTTATACAAATTTCACCTCTGTCTTTACAAACCGTTTTCTTATCAATGCTGGTAATGCTGAGCATACACATTAAACTAAAAAAACAACAACAGTTTAAGACAGTATCATATATTACATGTAATTACCATTACTGTTTTTATGTGTAGATATATAACTGAAAACCACAATGCATGCCAGGTTAAAGAAACAAATACATGCTTAAAATCACCTTTTCTAACACTCCAGAGAAGCCTTCTCGGTCGCACACAAATGGCATTTGATGTACTAGTCCAGTAGTTTCTGACATGCAGCTGACCATATCAGTCAGTGTGTCTTCTTTAACTATACACAGAACCACATTCACAGCTGTTTCACTGCTTTGTCACTATATGCTGTGATACCACAACATCAGTGATATTACTCAGACTGGGCACAACACCACCTCCTCCCAACTTCTTTGGCAGAGATAATCTCATTTGTACTGTAGCAAGTGCAGCAACAGGAAGTTGTTATTATCTAGAATTGCTTCATTGACTTGTAACATTTGTATTTTGGTGACCACATTAGTAGCGGCACACAAGACTATGTAGTCTATTCAGTGCAATTGTCATTATACAAGGCTCTCCACTCTGTTAGACATGGTTCAGAAGTTAAAAAGCTGCTCAAGCTAACCACCACACATTATCACTGTTCCATGCTGGTATATTACTGCTGTTTATTTAACTTCTTCTCACTGACAAGCTACGGTGACAATATACTAATGCATCTATTTGTCGATAACTATCATTAAATACTGATTAGTCGTGGCCTGAGAATCACCGCCTATAGACCATGAAGTTAGAACAACTTACTTCTGAGACCACAGTCTGAGATGAGAATGAGATCGTGTCGAGCAAACTCGTAGCCCTGCACCATGTTGTTCACCTTCGGGTTCACGCCAACCCTCTTGGCACCTGCAATCACAATGCAAGTCAAAGGTCAACAACACCTGCTCCTTGCATGTCTAACTCCCACATGCAAAGTTTTACGACTTCAGAAGTGGCAGCTAATGCTACTGCAGCACATTATGCAGACTTGCAGACTTCATATAGAGCAACAGACAAATGGACGGAGTGCTGCAGCAAGCAGACACAGCCTTAATCAGCTGCATTAGGCATCACGCCATAGAATGCACTAAGCTAAAGCTACTAGAATACTGGTTGTATTGTGGTCATCGTTAACTAAAGAAACAAACAGCTTTTCCAACACTGCAAGTACGCGTATTTACTCAGAGTGTGTCACTAGATATGTAGTGACATGGCGTCGTCTGCCCGGACCACCCACGACGTCAATCACATCACAGTCATCCAGCTCGCGGTCACCGCCAACAAATCGATCACGACGTCCGTCCATTGTCTCTAACCTTCTGCTGGTCCCGCGTGGAATCCAAATGACAGTGAGGAGGGAAATCAGTGGGTGAAAAGAATGGGAAAGGCTGCGCTACGGTCCAACAGTCAAATGTGGATCAATACTAACGGACAGTGGTCAGTCACTGCAATCAGTACACCATCATCACTCAACCAGTTCAACTTCGGTTATACAGTCTTCTCAAACTGAGATTATTGCGAACAGGTACAGAGACATCCAAAGTTAATACCGGTAGTTTAAAGCAACATCAAATTGTCAACTGTCGACATAGCCACTAACTCAGTAGTCAGTATCACCTGCAGGCAGAGTTGGAATGGAGTTTCTGGGTCACCAGGTCAACAACTCTGGACTGGGTCAGGTCGGGCTGGGTCAGGTCACAGGTAATTGTGTCACATGCAGTGTTTGACCTGAAATGAACATTACATAATCGAGGAAAAATGGGTGAATATAGGTGAATACAAGTGCTCAAAGGTTACTAAACACACTGGTAGTTTGCAACTCCTGGCAGTTAGAAAACACTTCTATCGAAACTTTCTACGAATTATTTTCTACTGCCGTCTGAAAGATTGGACCTGCTAGATCACGCAGTGTGCCACACTGAGACTAACCACTGAGACTAGCAATTAGATTCAGAATAGGAAAAATTCCCATTGACCTTGACAATTTTCAAACTCAGTCCAGCTTTTCATCCAACCTATACGAATGCCAAGTTTCATAAGTGTCCTAGTTGCTGTTCATTAGATACTGTGCTGAGAGACAGACACTCAGACAAGACACACACACAACTGAAAACATCACCAGCTTTAGCTGATAACCACCAGATCTGGTCGGTCCCGGTTCAAGAATCATGACACCGTTCCATCTATGCCTGCAGCTAAATGGCTGTTAAAAGGCTGCAAATGACCTGGGAACAAGGCATGAACGCTTTAGCCTATGCTATTGGTATGCGAGGTATTTTGGCTATGGACTATTACGGCCACTCCTGGAGATGCCCACATGCTCTCCCAGACCGCAGCTTGAGCTGAAATATAATACTCAATGACTATAGCTGTACCAAGAAGTGAATCGACAGACCAGCTTAGTGCACAGACAGGCACCTAGTGGTCGGATTGTCAATACAAGTGCCCAGTGTCCACGCTGGGGCGGCACGCACGCATCGACAACGCCCCACTTGTCAACGAGAAGGTCAATTCGCTGTGGTATTATATTACACTGACATATGAACCTCAAGCTTGGTGTAGGCTATGTTCATTCAGTCTCGCCTGTCCGTCACAGTCGAGAGCTTCGGTTACATTGCTTTAACAGCAAACAGCTCCATCAGACCATGGCATTCACTGCACACTCAGTGATATATTCACTGTGATTTTCAACATCTGCATCGTGCAGTGCTACCCGGTTCATGACATGACCTTTAAATCTCATTAACGGTCACTGATAACGACACAGTTTGACACACATCATTTTGCATATACAATGTCCGTGGAAGTGGAGTGTTAATAGCACAAAAACGAACCGATTTTCAACCATCTTGTGTACCTTAAAGTCAACCAGATATCAGTAATACAGGCCTACAAACACACGCCTGCAAGAGCTGCCAACGTCTGTGGCTTGGTAACTGAAGCACCAGACATTCTGTGTCAATCAACAGCATCATAACGATTAAAGACTACAGTGCAGCATGTCACAATACAAGAACTCTGTTTGCAGTTGGGCATGCTGTTCTGGCAGTACACGTGACGATTCAGCGCAAACATCTCAGATGTAGCATGTCCTGGTAATGTACAACTGCATCAGCGTACACAGTGTGGTGTTGTCGAACTGGCAACTAGTGCAGCTGTTGTACTGGCTAATGTGATGAGTGCACGTGGGGGGGCTAAAGAGACGATTGCAGGCACTCTCCAAGTACTACTTCAAAACCAGGGTCTAAACGGCTGACAGCAGAAACCTGCCAATAATCCTCCAGCAATGAGTCCATATAATACTTGGATGTTTTGCTCGGGCATGCATAACGCCATCTTGCCACAGCAATGCGTATGCCACGCCGTCTTTCATGCTACACGACTGTTTGATGTGTGTCTCTGAAGCGAAACAGTAACTCATACAGATAACTAGCGCGACGCTCCAGCCATCATGTGATGACTGTCGACTTCAAAACTGTGAATCATGGGCGACTTTGACTGCAACCTGTCTAACAGCGGCTATCTTGTGTTGAACTTCACTAATCAGTTAAGCCTGTTGTGTTACACAGTCACTCACTGATGTAACTAGACAAATCCAATCCACTCATTTGATTCAGACAATAAGGTCCATATTTATAACAGACGAAACAAAGAAGGACACCGCAGACACGATTACATTATCAACTTCTAACATACACTTTTCCAATATTAACGGCTTACAGTGAACTCGTAACACTGGAGGCGAGGTGACATAGTCGGGGGCGTCGTCAGGAATTATTAGGTGGGTGGCACGGTTCAAAATAGGGGGCACATGAAGACGACACATGCAGGGCGTCTGGGGGACGGAAGTCCCCCAGTGGGAACCAGGAGCAAAGTCTGGGGGACTTTGTCCCCCAGAAGCTGTCGCATTTTTCCTGATACTTCACAATTTCTGTGCCAAATTGTGATGCATATTGCCTTTTGCAGACCATAAAGTTTGTGCAAACATACAAATATAATTTCCACATTACTGTTACAATTCTAACAGTAGAGACAGAATAGCCGTAATCGTGACGAATGCTTGTATAAAAGTAACTGCCAATAGTTGTAATTTATTATGCGTTGAAGTTTTAATGAAAGAAAAAGTGCCCCAATGTCGAGGAACATCAGAAAAATAATAGAATAATTTGTGTCTCCAATGGTAAACTGCATGGTCCAAAACGGAAATGATACTGGGGACTGTCATGTATTTACATTATAACAACATTTGTGGCGAGTTCACTATGTGACGAATTCACTTACTATGTGCTATATGACTAGTGAACTCGTCAGAGTTCTCCGTTTGACGAGTTCACTGGTTACAATATCAACATGGTCAATTCACCGCAGAATACTTGCGTCCCATGAGCTTTGCAACTATCGTGACTGCCGTGGCAATGTCGCCCACAGACAGAGACTAATAAGACACGACGAACAAAATCATATGAACTCTGCATGCGAATGTACTGACCTCCAGCAAACAGTCGGGCGTTGACCTGTGGGTATTTCTCAATGAGACTGTTGACGACCATGATGGCGGCGTCGCTGCTGTCTCCAACACAGAACAGCAGTTCGTACTGGCACACACATACACACTCCACAGTAAACAACAGCAACACCAGCAGCTGTTCTACTGTACCTACCATGCTTTACAAACGTCGTTTATTTCGTTTGCATTCTGCGTGTATTGTTGTCTAGACGTTTAAGTTACGTTCTGTCAGTTTGTTACCTCTGGGAGTAATTGATCATGATGACGATGATGATAGTGATGATTAATGACTCAGGTCTAGGAAAGTTCAAGGTCATCCCAGGTCAAAGGACACGCTATCAACAGAAAATCTGGGAGACTGCTCTACGAGTCCAACATCGGTACTGTTTTCGTGGAAAAAATCTCACCAAAAAGCTCTTTTTTCCACAGAAACAGTAGTGAACATTAATGCAACTTCCGGTTGAACGAACATAACTACTTCGAACTGCCACTCAGAAAAAAATAGGTACACAGATCTCCTGGGAGCTACCTTCATGGCTAGTTTGGTGAAGATCGGTGTGTACTTGCAGCGTTCAGCCCGTTTTGTGTGACATATTCACTGACACACTGACAAAATGATTTTATAATCTGTACGATGCTAGTAATGCAATGGGCAAATAATGAGGGGTAGGCGAGAGAGACACGCAAACAGGCACATACTGAGGGGCTCTAATGCATAATGCAGGGCAGGGCAGCACGACAAATGTGGTCGTACTTAAGCAAGATGTTTGAACTCATCGACGCCTGTACGCCTACAGTAAGCAGCTGAGTCACACGCAAAGCAAACCGTGTAGTAACGAGGTGTGTGTGTGTGTACATTGGCAGATAACTGCGAACAGTTAACTGCTGAATGTACTGACGTTGCCATTCGGCAGGTGCGCCTGCTGTGCTAACTGCATGTAGCCGGCGTCTCAATGATCGCGTCCGACAGAAATTCCCACGCAAGACCATTTCATTATTGGGTCAACGGTCGCGTGTATATCCATACCAGTATATTCAATGTACACCGGCATAATTGGCAGCGAGTTATTCACCGGGCGCCTCCACTAGCTTACTAAACGCATTTCATATTTCTAGGTGAGCCGCACAAGCAGTCTAACTGGCGACGTCATTAAAACCTAGTGATTAGGAAGAGACAATGACAACATAATCGCATGCAAGTGCATTGTTCCGTATTCCATGATTCTGTGAAGCCCAATGCTAACCACAGTAGTTATGTCACGACTGACATCAAAGCTGCTTATTCACAACATGTCTGTAAGTCAGCCGACGTCAGAGTACTAGTCAGTCTGCGAGTGACATTTTCTGGATGTTGTTGACGCAGATGACGAGTGGAGTAGAGGTTCTGTGTCGAAGTGGCTTCATTGTACTGTCCACTGCTGCTGGTTGCCATGACTACCGGCATAGATCGTCACCAGTCACAACATCAACATATCGCCGTCTCAACGGTCCCTCATTATGCTAGACTGGAAGTTCACAAAAAGTCCAGATTCTGCGTACACTGTAGTTTCCTCATAGAATGAGTAACACGTAGTGAGTGCCATCTCAGACGTCAAGCAATGTAACCAGGAGAAAGCTCGATTATGAAATGCGTCAAAATGCTGCCAAACAGAATGTTGTGTGTCGTGAACTTTTGAAGTTAACAGGTCAAATTTCGGGCCTAAAAGCAACATAGGGGCCGGGGCCTACCATATGCTGCTTCTTTTTATTTTACAGTAACAACTATATGAGGTCTGCAACAGAAATAAAGTTTACAACTCTTGCAAAAGTTTGCTAGCGGAATTGATCACGATGGACATATTCATGAGGCAAATTTACAGCTGGCGCTCTCTGAAATTCTGCAAATGATGAATGCAAAAAATGCCAAACTGTACACCTGATCACAGCGTTTTGTCGACACACGTGATCACGACGTGATGATGACATACTATACTCTGTTTACAATAAGGTTCACAGCAGGAGTGACATATCGTCTCAGCCATCAATCAGTCTATCTACTTAGGACTAGGTACACGTCAAGCATACAAAGTAGTGCCTTTCTACTGACTCTAGCACACGTAACACACTCGGCATATTGTGACATCATTATCATAAATTACAGTTGTCCGTTCTGTATAAACAGCAAAGACTATTATATTTTGCGCATCTTCTCCGTCTCTGGCATCTGGACACCGACCTCCTGATCCTCGCACTTTTGCCACGTACAATTCATTGCCTGGACGTCGCAAATGTGCCCGTCCTTATGTTGACCCTCAAACACTGGTAACTAGGGAGTGACAGCACCAACTGTACCGACCGGTGCTCGTCACAATACCGTCCAATGAAAAGACCGTCCAAGAATTCCTCTCCTGTCGCCATTCGCCAACAGGGAACATAGACTCAAGCGCTTTGGTTACCTCATCACATTACGGTCACCAAACTGATGAACATATCGAATTATGAACTTTTCCTTAAGATGGGCCACCCTAGGCATTCATTACACCATTTACTGCCACCTCCTCGACTGTGTGATAATTTAAAACTCATAGACACCTGTCAATTGTCGGAATGTTCGAGTTATTTGCACAAAAGATCCTATATTGTGCACACATCGTATTCTCTCATATGACTGTGTCAGTTACCTTTTTATGTCGCGTACTTCCTGTGTTTTAACTTCCTATTTATTATGCTTTTTATACGACGTGTTATCACATCTCAATGAACAGTTTACTTATACAGACAAGATATTATGACACTAGGCGAAAATGTAACTGCAACGCTTGGTCAAAAATCAACTGCTTACTTAGTTAACGGTGCACAAAAGTAGGTGGCATATCCCCTATATTAGCTCTAAATGACCCACCAATTCGCCCGTTAGCTCAGCTACTTGTTCTGTCTCCATCAGTTATTTATCTATGGCGACGAGAGTGGTGGTGAGGGGCGCGCGCAGTGATCGACGTTGTGCGGCATGACGGGACAGATCAATACCAGCATCACTCATCCGACGACCCTCTCCATGCACTCGCTTGTACCGGCCATCCTTACTACTTACTCACTTCACCAC
>Ga0209365_1000151_pt1 | contig 12174 bp, 7 predicted proteins | sample WorMetimpBELIZE2_FD_187389 | JGI IMG/M metagenome (GOLD analysis project Ga0209365, IMG submission 187389) | Marine gutless worms symbiont microbial communities from Max Planck institute for Marine Microbiology, Germany - Olavius imperfectus... | ecosystem: Host-associated > Annelida > Digestive...
CCCCAGCACGGTCCAGGGTACAACCCTGGCCAAAAACAGTGTTTTGTAATGCATTTTGAGCTTGAGAGAATCCATGTGGTGACAACCAATGTAGCATTTTCCACACTTTTTGTCACACATAATTTCATTAATTTATGTTAACTGAGGCGAGCATACTCCGACTGGGGAGTAAAGGCAGATATGGCTCACTGTTGATGGCAGGTAAAACTGTGATAAAGCAGAGCACTTGTATGGTGCATGGTATACAAACCACTTCAAAGCGCTCAGGCATGGATCACACAGTACCTGTAAGGACACCGTGACTGCCTATACCTCGTAAGCGTTCACCAGATGGCGCCTCCACCGATTGAGGTGGCGAACATCTAATTGCAGCTAACTACTCATTTATCGACCTGAGAAGATGAAAGGCTGAGTTGACCTGGTTAGCTGAGCTCCAGCGGACGGTTTACCCACATAAGTGGTCACCCATCAGCTGAAGGTCGAGCGTGTGACAGGGAAAGTTCGCCAGCCAAGACTGACGTTCTTGCCATTGTGCCACGCCATCGACCATTGTTCCCTTGTATAACATGTGTCATACCTGAGCACTTTAGAGTATGTCTATGATAAGGTGCTATACAAACCAACGCATACTTTACTTTATTACACCCCTTATAGGTTGAAAGCATAGAGATGGCGACCATCTACAGCTCAGTGCAGTCAGTTATTGATGTATTCTAAACTCTGTCAGCGCCTGTTTTAGCGTGTACTATTACATAAAGTGTGCATTATTAAAAGCCTGTTGTACAACATTAAATACAAAAAATCCCTTAAAATTTATAGTGTGAAACACAAAAACCTCATCAGTAAGAACCCCCAGACAGGGCTGCACTCCTCCAATTACCTTAACATTTTACTTAGAAAACTTCAGGGACACTTCCCTGCTCGAGCCTCACTGCTCGCATGGACTGTGCACAGTTAACCAGCAATAAATGAGTTGGTTGGTTGGTTTAAAGTTTAATGTCCCACTTAATACATTATACGTCATATCCAAGACGGTCTTCCCAGTCAATCACTTGGCAGGTACTAGCAAAACTGAATCAAACTACAACCAAATACAGTTATCAACTCAAAAAACCTAAACAACCTCTAAAAACTACAGACATACACACAAACTAAACCAAATGCAACTAAAACCTGGTTTAGGCGCCTCTTACACCATCCGGCCAGGAAACGGAGTGGGTCTATTCTACAGCTTCCGGACCCACACGGGGCAATAAAATGAGTAGTAACAGACCAGTTAAGGTTGACATAAGTATCATGAACGCCTCGCCACATTCAGACAGCTTCAACTCATCAATGTCTGCCACTTCCTGATACTGACAGCTCCATCGAGTTGGTGATGACAACATGGCATCCATCTTCTGCAGAGCAACTTCACACACACACAATCAGTCAGTTTCATCATAAACAGATCACAGATTTCAACACCTGTCACGTGACAGGTTAAACGCTGAGGCAGGCTATCGGAGACGCTTCTCTGACTTATGTTTATCACGCATGTTTATCTGGAGTCGCCAACATTATGAGCCAACAGCTTCTTAACGAAAAGACTTTTCATGTATGACAGCGAGATCCATTATGCGGTTTTCACTGTAGAGGACGGAATAGCCGGGCTATGTTCAGCTAGGAGGCTGGTTAAATACCAAGACGATATACAATCTTAGTACCAACCACGCTCAATGCAGAGCAATGTCTTACATGTGTGCAATGCTGACACAACTAAACCAAACTACTGCCATTATCCATTATAGACTCTGTCTATAAAAAATAACGCTCCGACTTCACTGACGTAACTAATCATACGATTAACTACACACGATTTCATGGTTTGAAATATTCCTCCTCCAAGCAAAGTAGAGCTACATGTTAAACTCAGAAAAACCACGACATATTTAGTCAGTTATCAGCAACCTTAATTGTTCAACTGAAGATGTGCTAAATTGGTCCCGCAACCTGTTGTGACTGCTGATAGAGTGTAAAAAGTAGTTCAGTTGTGGCCCAGGCCAGGCACATTGACCTGACATATTACACATGACCCGACATTGTTACTATTTTTAGAAAACCATGAAATCGTGTATTATTAGACCGGGTGACAATGACGTACTATCTATGTTCAGTGTTGCTGCCGCCATGTTGTGGATCTACACTGTACAATGTAAACATGATATAACAACTTGAGTTCTGCCATGCCTGCTTACTGCTGCGCTTAAAACTACAAAAATAACTCAGAAACATACGCCGTGCCGTTGATTAATTAGTTATATAAAACCTCAAGCAACGACAATTCTTTGTAGTTCCACAACATGGTGTCGTAATGCACTGCACATAGATATGGTAAAAAATGACGTCAGCGCACCCGACGACCAACATTACAGTAAATAACAAATTTATCCACAAAAACCATTATTTATTCTTCTAAATAACATAACTGTCAAAATTAAACTGTCACGTTAAAAGTTTAGCTCTGCCCAGCTCACATTTCTGTTCGATTGTCTTCCATCTGTGGAAAGGTTCTGGCTGTATGAGAACGTGTAGACAGCTGTGTAGTGGTGCTGGGTAGGAGTATGTACAATGAAGCTCTTGGTGAAACGCGAGTGTCTCGTCTATGAAATGAGCAAACAGCACATCGGACGACAACAGCTGCATGATATCAAGCTCCATCTTGTTTGTGACTAGCAGCATCAGACCTCGCATGAATTCCACCTGATACAACACACGCCAACAACCTGAACGTACCGTGACATTTACGGTTGCGACATCAGATATTTCCGGCGAACAATTTTCGGTAATTTATTGTAATCTTGGAAATTTCTAACAACTGTAGACCTTTCAAATGACAGCGCAATTAGTTACATTTTACTTGCATTATGCAGGCCTAGTACTGTATTTCTATGATTTGATGTCTCAGCAAATGACACGGCTCCACTCTGCAAGTCACCATCAGCTCATCGTGCAATGACACCGTCGCACCAAGTTCGGCCGTGAGGCGTTTTCTGTTGCAGGCCCGACAGCCTGGAACTCGCTGCCAGACTATCTCTGTGACTTGTCGCTGAGTGAAGACACTTTTAGGCGATCATCAAAGACGTTATTTGTTTGCATTGTATTAGAGCACGTAGTGCATTAAAAGCATTTGTGTAATGTTCTCTGTAAATTTTCAACTTAATTACTTACTTACTTACTTAGGCCAACTGTCCACTTCTTAGTTCTCACTGATCTCAGTCACTGATCTCAGCAGACAATCATTATAATAGATATATAGTTTTTTTGATTATCCTATTTAATCATACAGAAAAAAGCAAGTCAGGTTCGTGTGGTTTTGGCAAGTGATGACTAAGTAGAGCATGCACACTGGTGCAACTAACTTGGTTAGTTGCACCAGTGCATGCGCTACTTAGTCAGCACTTGCGAAAACCACACAGACGAGGTTCAAACGAAAACTGTATAGTGGTTTCCAGGCTGTAACCAATATTTCTGTAAATTTCTGGCAAATATCCAGCAATATTAAAGTTTTGGAAAATTTATAACCCGAGTTAGACGTTGATTCTTCGGGTCAACAATACGACATCAATCTGAACTGAACTGAATGGTGCGAGTCACCTCAGTAGTGTATATGTTGACGTGGAACCAAACTCAACTCAACTCAACCGAACAATGTGACCTAGTTCTGTACATTAGTAGGTCACGATATTTGATATATCTGAGGTGGCTCAGTGGTGTAGTGGTTAGGATATTGGACTCCATACTTTCAGACACGGGTTCAATTCCCAGCCATGACACAGCCCCATTATTTCTGAGATAGGTGACTGTCTTTGGTGAGTAAACTATCTTGGGCTATAACTGCCACCCAGGTCAACGCCGCCTTGCACCTTTCTAAAGTCACTAAATCGAGTACCAGCTTCGGCTGGGGTAAAGAGTTTATATTGTTTTCATTTTCATGTCTATAGGCGGCTGTAAGTGCTCCATTGGAGCCTTGTCTGTCTAGCTCAGTTACTGCTGGTGTGCTATCTGTACTCAGTTAATTTTGAGCAAAATATATGATGATGATGAAGATGATGAAAATGGGAAAGTCACCACTGCTGGGTGGCAAGTAACACTGTGTGATCCCATACAGCATGTGACTTCCCATAGAGGCGAGGTGATTTCCACGAACTGCTATATCCACTTTAATTTTTTATATAACCTAAAACCTAATAGTTGTACATCACAAGGCCAAATGACAGGACCGCAGTTAATTATTACGTCTATGGCTAGATCGATTTAAAATAAATAAGTATTAGAATGTCAGCAAAATCAACAAACTAACAAACTGACCAAAGCAAGACTAAACATGCAAGAATACATGAACATAAAAGTAAAAAGTTATCTTTGCTACTAAGAGTACAGCTCAGAGGGTGATAACGAGTGTCACAAAAATGAACAAATGAACGTGATTATTCGCCACACAGTTAGAAGCTGTACTTGGTTCTTTCAAGAAAAAACAATTACCAAATGTTTTACTGCATATACTAGATTACCATTCTACCTACCAAAGCACTGATATGACCAAGTTCTGCCTTTTCCAGTTCTGGTTGAATACGCTCCTTCAAGAATTCCTGATGATCCCGTATCCACGTCAATATTTGTGTAAAATACCATTCTGGCTGTGATACAACCAAACAAAATCCAACATAAGCCACTGCAATCAGTCATACATATGCAAATGAGTTTATATAAATTCTGCCTGTCTCATCACTTACTGTTCCATGAAAATGCAGACTTTTCAGATCATCACATTAAAACGTCAGTTCTGATGGCATGCAACAGCACACCATCTAAACTCCAGTCCATACATTAGCCACGAACAGTAGAATGTAACCTTGGTATTTTGAGTGTGCCTAAAAATGAACGTCATTATTTCTACCATATCTATGGTCATTGCATTACAACGCCATATTGTGGGTATAAAAACACTGTCGTTACATGAGGTTTTATATAACTACTTAATTGACGGCATAAGTATCTGAGTTATTTTTGTAGTTCCAAGCACAGTAGTAAGCAGGCATGGCAGAACTCGAGTTATTTTTCACGTTCACATTACACAATGTATACCCACAAAATGGTAGTGGCAGTACTGAACATAGATAGTACTTAAGTGAATGACGTCATTGTCACTCCATCTACTGAAGATGTTTCTCAACATTGGCAAAGTACATGCACTAATTAACCTTATCGATTCGATTTGTTTTTTCATTGGAGCAGAAATGGTAGATGAATCGCTTCTGAAATGGCTTCAGCAGTAGTTGTATAGGCAGCAGAAATGGCTGAGCACCGGGCGGCAACTGTACAGAAAATGGATTTGTGGGTTTATCAACAAGAACGTCATCTCTGTAATTGCAATGTCGTTAAGAAAAACCACAGAACTTGCGACACCTCTTAACTGCTTCATCAATTCATACAAAGTACGTAAATGTGCAAATAAGTAGGCGAGTACAGCGAAATGAGCCGTGTGACTAGCAAAAGATCATTCTAGTAATGAGTCGTTCCAAATTACCAAGTACACTGCTTCTGATAAAGAGATCACAGCCACCATATGGGCTTGAAAAGGACCCTCCTTACTTACTGTTAACTACGACGTTTTTCACAAAAAACTGACGAAATGAGAAAACCACCCTTGTAGCGAAAATTGAATTTTGATGGAATTTGAACAATTTAAGAAAATTGCCCGTGTTAGGCTGCAAAACAGTTGCTTTTTCACTATTTTGCGTGAATCAGCATGAACTTTCACATCTTATTTTAAACGTCGACAGCACTGGTATTGTAAGCTTGACTGTACTGATGATGTCATCACTGTTGTATACAGAATACCTCATACAATTATGCTTTGTTTATATCTGACAAAGATGTTAGCAACAATAACTCTACACTCTCAGCAACCAACCCACAACTATATAACAACAGAAAAAATTAGGCAAAAACGTTGCAGGAACGTTCTAATACTGGAAATGGCAAAAATTGGCAAAATGCAACATTTTGAACAAAATTTCTGAAAAAAATCTGCATTTGTTGACAAACGAAAAATAACATTTTTGGTGGCAAAGTTCCTTGGAGCCTAATTATGTCTATTAATTAACTGATGTCAACAACATTATAAATGCAAGCATGCAATGGATACGGCAGATGGAGACAGGCAAGCTGATGGCAGACTGGTCCCAGTTGTTCTCTCAACTCACTGGCCCTTGGTATGACCACAGCCTTGACTGTTGACATAATGAATGGCCATTGCCAAGCCTTTAAGATCTCATCAAATTCACTGACACACAAACATTTCCAACGCTTCCTTCAATACCTCTTGATAATGGTTAATGTGCCTGTGATACGTAACGAATAACAATTTAATGATTTATTAAAGTTAAAAGTTAAAAGCTAATTTACATAGCGCCAGCAAGTCGATGATTCAGAGGCGCTTGACAACGGGACTAGTCAGCTGAGCAGCCAGAGAGAGTATGGTGAAATGAAAATGTTCTGAGGCGGTTTCTAAAAGCAGTTACTGATGCAGTGTTAGTAATGTCAGCAGGCAAAAGGTCTTTATTACTGTGAAAAGATGCAACAAACATGCATCAGACGAAATCGCTGCACAATACTGATAACAGAGCCAAATGAATGGAAGAAGCAACAAAATACTAGACCTAATCATAGTCAAACGAGCACCTATTTAAGAAAAAATGCTTAAACAAATTATTAACACATTGGCAGATGAAATCTAAGCCTTTCTTGCAGTCGGAAATAATACTCAATCCTGTTCTTCATGCTTGCCAGATTCAGTCAGTAGATGTTATCATTTCCATAGTTTAGCAAATACTAAATGTTTGGAAGGTTAACGACCCAGCCACAGCGAAGGCGCAGTGAACACTGACGACACAAAAATATTAAGTACTTACTTTTTCTTTGCAATCAGAAAGTATTATTTTATACCATAAAACTTCTAACAAACGCCCCAGGCATTTATTAGAAAATTAGAATACAGGCCTCAGGCCCCGGCGTCTAATACATGCTAACCATAACTTTCTATTCAAGTTACTTCTCAGCATTTATATATGTTTGGTTAGCTACAGAAATGGTGGTTAATAGCCAGTGTGAGGCAGCGGCTGATACTTTTGACAACTGTATATTATGGAAACCCGGCGTTTATTGGATCATTTTACTCATGACCCCTGGCATAAATTACGGGCCGGCGTTTATTTGGGAGAGGGCATTTATTAGAAGTTTTATGGCAATTTGCATCATGACAGTGACATGAAAATGACAAGCAAGACAGCTCTAGATGACAGCATTGAACCCTATTATCCGACCAGAATTGAGACTTGAATGTTGATCAAAGACCGAAACCACTCAGGCACTACATGCACAGTAAGCATTACTGCTGAACTACCTACCAAACATTCAGTATGACAAATCGTTCCAGAATTATGGAATATATTTATCAAAATCACAGCAGTGACCTGCATAACTTCTCCTGCAGAATCTTGTACCAAAACGAAGCTGTTTTGCAGACGTAGCTGACAAGATGTTGACATTTCGACGGCAGTATACATTGAGCAATATCAGACATGACAACAAACTGTTCAACAGCTCGTTCTGTGGCATTAATCAACAGTGCCGACTGGATGTCTGAACTGCGTACAGTGTTACCAACATACCACACAATTTAAACGCAAGTGTCTAAGAGCAATGTGCTCAATATTATGTCCTTAGCCTAAATAACTAGAAAGTAACGGTATTTTGTAAGTTTGAACCTCAGCCAAAGACTATTTAATTTTGTACTGTAACAAGAATATTGAGATCACTACAGTATTGAGAGTTAGCAAACAAAACAGTTTGACAGTGAGAGAGAAATGTAGTATATCAAGTGTGAAAAGCCGCCAAATCACTCAGTGAAATCAGTAACTCTGATGTCTAATTAGACGTTTGCTGTGCAGCATGGTTGCTCCGACTTTTGTTGCATGTGACATACCCTGTAAAAGGTGTGCAACAAAGATCCAAATAAGACACTGCTGTATTTCTGTACAACTTGTTGCAAGAAAGCTGAATGCTGATTGGTCAAGCTCTGTTTGCTTACATATTTGAACTCGATGACGTCAATTACGTCATTATGGTTACGTTTTGAAGTCTGTTATTTATAAATATTTGATATAATTGTGATTTTAACTTCGGTCAGGTATTTTGCATATGCATTTTAGCTTTGTTTGTCTACAATGTTCATTTATAGCTGTGTCGGCCAGTAACTACAATGTCATGCCTATCAGTCAATGCCATGTTTGCACATTCTGTTGCAGCTATATTTAGCATGGTTACAGCACCAGACGTTTGTTGCACAACAAAAGTCTAATCTGACATTGGTCTTAAGTCGACTGTCCAGTCATTTTGTTGCTAAGTCAAGTCATAAACACAAACCTTATCAAGCACACCAAAATCCACACTACATGACTCTCTGCAAAGTCATTAAAAACAACCTTCAAATAAATTGTGCAGAAAAAAATCATTTATTTGCAATTATGATCAACTCGATCTATGCAAATGATGCCAAATGAACAACTGTCATACAAAACTCCAGTGCAAATAATGTCAAATGAACGATCCTCAGAGATAGTGAAAACATATTTAAAAGAAATCAAGTGAAAAGAACCTCAAGTCTTCAATATGTGCAAGGCATTGCAGGTACTTGGAATACTTCTCCAGTTGCTGTATTTGATCGGTCAGTGTCACAAGCATCGACACTAGTGGTTGAACATCTGCCAAGTGATTGCAGACATCACCGACCAGCTGGTCATCCTCAGCACGTAACTGATCGACAGTCTGCTCAACATTTGCGATATCTACTTCCGCATTTTTGATCAACTGTGGGGCTCTGGTCTTGATAAACTGAATCTGAAGCAAAATTATGGCAAACAATGTACACAGTTTACCAACAATGAATTCTGTATAATACGCACTTTTTCGCCAAAGTGAGCATGAAAACAGGGTGCACATTTTACACAGGTCTATTACTTTGCCATTTGATAATCATCCTTCACTCACTACAAGTAACCACTTTACGCCATTACACCAAAGCAAGAGAAGCAGTGAACTTCACTGGGGCGTTATGCAGTCTCAGCAGCCACACAGACATCTCCATTCATCAGGTGAATCAATCAATATCCATTTAATGCAAACAGTTGTAAAAAACATAAAAGTATATACACTGTGAGTCAAAAAAACATGCCATTATACTTTTGTCTGTAACTTCGCCAAATGTTGACCGATTTTCAAAATTCTTTCACTGACAGACTTAGTGGTAAATTTGCAATAAGGTCATTATGAAATATTCCACCACACCTTAGATGTGTAAATACACTACCGTGTGAAATATTTATGTTTAGAAATTGCTTATTTTTACTCAAAAACGGGGCACGTGAGATCAGTCTTCTGCAATCAGTCTTCTGGAACGTGAGACACCTGCGTTGATCTCGCCAGATTTGTGGCCTCCAAACAGCCCAGACCTAAACCCAGTTGACTACAAAATCTGGGGCGTAATGCAGCAAAGTGTCTATCAGACAAAAGTCCAGGATGTGAAAGACTTGAAGCGACGTCTGATTAACGTTCGGGATGACATGCAGCAGAGCGTCATTGACGATGCAGTTGACCAGTGGCGGAAGCGTCGGCACGCCTGTGTTCGAGCTAGAGGACATTTTGAGCATGCACTGTGACTCGAGAACCATTTTAATTAATGCTGCTAATTACTGTTATCACTTAATTGTTAAGATTTATTGTTTAACACGATACCTGTTTCAGACTAATGCAGGTTTTTTGACATTAATGTTTCGCACGGTAGTGTAGCAACGCATTTAAGGTGTGGTGGAATATTTCATAATGACTTTATTGCAAATTTACCACTGACTCTGTAACTGAAAGAATTTTGAAAATCGGTCAACATTTGGCAAAGTTACAGACAAAAGGATAGTGGGATGTTTTTTTGACTCACAGTGTACAATATACAGTAAATATAACAATTTGTTAGGTTGTCCGTTCATGCATAGCGTCGTTGGAACGACCTTCTATTCTGTCTTCGCTCTTTTTTTCTCCCGCTCTAGTATCTCCACTCTATGGTAACTCACACCGCAAAATTTTGCCCACCACGTGGCTTGGGCGTCAAAAGAACCTTTGCTATGCAAATTTCGTGAAAGAGTCCCCTATAATTTTAGGGGGTAAAAACGCAAAATTTAGGCGATTTTTCTCAGCAGCGCATGCACAAATGGCAGCACCATTGCCAGATACAAAGTGTAATCGAAAATCTAAAACAATAATGTATTATGGGGATGTTTGGTCTATGTTCAGGTAAACTCTGATGGGGGTCTGATGGGGGAGAACCGTTCAACTGAAAACTACACTTGGCCTAAATTTTGTCATGCAGACAAAGAAACGAATGCCATGCATCGCTGGGTGGAGTTATGAACACCAAAACTGAATCGCTGACGAAATGCGGAAGATACTAGCCTATCCGTGATAAATTATTTCGAAAGAGGTGGGGAGAGAGTCACGGTGGCAATTTTCTGAATCATGTCAACGTTTCATATTTCTGGAATGGATGAAGATGAACATTCGAAACTTAGTACCCAGAACGATAGCAACGTAGTTTAGCTGGCCCTTAAAAAATTTCGAACTAAAATACAGGGGACCAGAGGTAGGTGCTCCTTTTTCTAAATTTTAAAAACTTCCTCCTAATTTCTTAACGGTTTGACTTACAACGCTCAAATTTCATGTGCAGGTCAATTGTGGTATAATCTAACCTGCCCGTGAAAAATTTTGCCAAAAAAAGCAGGATCAGAGGCAGGTGCTGCATTATCTAAATTTTAAAAATCCCTCTTAGTTCCATAACGATTTGACCTATAGCTTCCAAATTTGGTTGTATATCGATGACAACATAGTCTAGCATACCCGTGAAAATCTTTGTCGACTAAGGGAGATATCAGGGTCAGGGGCTTCGTCCCTATAGGCTTACAGTACACATTGCAACTCTCACTTATTTCACAGTTTGCCACTGCATGCTTGGCTTGACATTCGATACGCCGAGCTATTAGCAGACGGCCATCATCAAGATTGGCATCTGTTAATCATTTGCACAGCTGGTGCTCAACTATGATATCAGGCACTGGGGTAATGTATTTGATGTCTAATAATCGCGACCAACCACGTCTTGGGCGGGTGTAGGCCGTGGACCAGCCTAATAAAGCTCGTAAGCCGGACAGTTGTATAACGGTTGACATAAGCACCAGTTTTCGTATGCTTGTGAATGTACTATATAATAGTATTGTAACTGTGTGTAGGCCTATAAAAATTTTAATCGTCTTGCGTGCATAATGTAAAATTATTATTATTATTATTATTAGAAAAGAGGATTATTAAGGTGACATAAAATCAAAAGACTGCAAAGGCACCTAACAATGTCAAGAAAGTCACAGTTCAGACAAACGTCAGCATAAGCCCAAAATAAGTTAGTTGTCAGGAAAGCTGCGGCAGAACAGTTCTGTCTTGAGCATCCGCCTGAAGGCTAACAGCGACGGGGCTGATGTGACGACGGCAGGCAGGCTGTTCCAGACGCGCGCGGCAGCGACAGAGAAAGAACGGTCACCCATGGTAGAAAGTGTATATACCGTTCGTTAGTATTGCGTCTGGATTCTCTTGTGAATTACGTACACGGATTATGTTTACGGATTATCAACATCATAAAGTCATCGGCAAATCTAACTAACAGCTACATCATGCAGCTCTCAGTTGGACACGACTATGGACAACAAAGCACTACTTGTTGCTGAATCAGCAACAAGTAGTGATTCGTTGTCCACAGTCGTGCGTTTAACTTTCCTTTCTTAAATACGGATAGGATACGGATATTAAAAAGTGCTATCGGTGCATATCTGCGATAGACTGACACATCTCAGCAGTCAGAATCACCTGCTCGTCTAACTGCCGTCTGCAGGTTTCATGCTCTTTGTAAACATCGTCGTAAACATTTTTCACTCTTTCAAGGGATTCGAGGTCCGGAAAATGTGTGTTGACAAACTCAACTGCTGCTTTTCGAGCTTTTTCCTCCACATCACTCATTTTTACACAGGAAGTCTA